>Ga0209490_10006339_pt1 | contig 10681 bp, 5 predicted proteins | sample MAT06_FD_187209 | JGI IMG/M metagenome (GOLD analysis project Ga0209490, IMG submission 187209) | Freshwater microbial communities from Lake Fryxell liftoff mats and glacier meltwater in Antarctica - MAT-06 (SPAdes) (version 2) | ecosystem: Environmental > Aquatic > Freshwater > Ice > Liftoff...
AAGACACAAGACACAAGACACAAGACACAAGACACAAGACACAAGACACAAGACACAAGACACAAGACACAAGACACAAGACACAAGACACAAGACACAAGACACAAGACACAAGACACAAGCACTGTACGTCGGGTCGTCCACGCCCGATGATGTCGTGGAACACATCACAAGACGCCCGTAGAGCGTTTTTTTTGAAACACAAAAGAAACAAAAGAACACAAAAGCCCGTAGAGCGTAACGTACGTCGGGTCGTCCACGCCCGACGATGTTGCGGAACACATCACAAGACCGGGACACAGGGCGCAGGGCTAAGGCACAACCCGGCGTTTTTTCTCAACCCAGCGTTTTAACGCTGGGGAAAACAAAAACGATTATGGGTTTTTAACCCGGAAGAAAATGCCAAGTGCACGATGTTAATTTGATCATCAATAGTTTAAACCTGATCATTTTTTGTTACGTAAAAGTGTGACTTTTACTAGTGCAAGTTTTTTACCCTAACAAAAATGGGTAATCCCTCTTTCGAAGGATTACCCATTCTACTGCTATAGCAATCTGATTTTTTTCAAATATCTGATTTTTTTACTACTGCAAGTTTTTCACTGTAACAAAAATTGTTACCCGTTTTTATCTGGGCAACTAACTCCTAGTAACCCGTGCTGGTATTGCCTTTAAAGCGGCCTTTACCAGCTTCTGGTCCTTCAGGACGACCCATTTCTTTGTCGTCTTTGCCCGCTACGCGGAATTCGACGCGGCGATTTGGACGGCTGGAACCCGGAGCCGGAACCAAAGCAGTGGCTTCGCCACTCCAGTTGAGCAGCAAGCGATCGCGGCTGATACCATACTGAGCAGCGATGAATTCTACAGCTGCTTTTGCACGGTTGAAAGACAGTACATTGTTGTATCCTTCAGTAGAACGCTTATCGGTATGACCAATGGCTACTACTTTGAGGTCAGGATTTTGCTTCATGACGGATGCTACCTGATACAATTTTTCATACTCAGTGAATTCAATATCGAAACGATTATCTTTGTAGTTGATCATTGGCAGGAACCAGTTAGTGATACCTTTTGGTGGCTCCGGCAATTTGATAGCAGCAATTTTTGCGTCAACAATGCGATTAACATCGTCTTCGGTGATGTCTTTTGGTGCACGACCAATGCCGTTGGCATCAACATTGTTCATGTAAGCTGGTGCGGTATAAGGCTCTTTGTCCTTGTAATCAGGCACTTTGTCGCCATCGCTGTCCATGGCAACACCACGTGTGTCAACCCGTGCGCCGGAAGGGCTGCTGTCTTCGTCATCAATGGCATCAATGATACCATCTTTATCGGTATCCGTTGAGTCATAAACCGGGCGTGCTTCCAAAGCCACAATAGCATCGGTGATTCCAGCCATCGGATTGCTCCAATAAAGCGGCTCTGCTTTCGCAATGCCGTCTTTGGTTTTACCACCGAGATTGAAATTGAGTGATACGTGCGGATACTGGAGGTTATCGCGATAGGAGGTAACATTCGTTGTCCGGTTTGGATTCACATCCAGCAAGTCAGCAAATTTACCAAATGGAGAGAATACAGTGTGCTCAATGCTGAAATTCACTTTCTTATTGATACGGAAAGAGATATTTGCACCAAATTCGATGTGTGTGGTGATTTCCCCATCTATTTCATCTCCTGCATCAAAGTTTGGAATCATACCATTTTTAACGCTTGACTTGAGGCTGGTAGCACCGGCACCGGCAAATACATTCAGCAGAACTTTGCGGTTTGGTTTATTAAAGCGAAAGTTATTGAGTGTCATCACTACCTGGCCACTGCCAGAGAGCCAATTAAGATCGGTTGTAGTGCGACTATCAAATTCACTTCCGGCTTTGGCATACGTAAGATTACCCCGTATCGAAAAGATATGATCAAGGGATTTGCGAACGTGCACGCCGCCGCCAAATCCTAATTTGATATCATTGTCGCCGTCAATAAACGGTACACCAAGGTGAACGCCCACTTCCCACTGATCTGCGGGAGAGAAAGAACGGTAAGGTGCCATTGCAGCCTCTTGAGCAGAGACGTTAGAAAGCAAGAGGGCAAGAAAAAATCCACAGAAAGAAAGCTTCCGGACCATAGAGGGTTAAGATTTTAATGAATTGTTAGACAAGTTTTGATTATTTCATCAATTTTCGAGCCAAATAACTCAAAAATTGCGTTTCTCACGACAAATTTTATGGATTTAATTTTTCAAGGGCCAAATGTAGGGCGTTTGTTGATACTTTTGCAACATTTGAGTATTTTTTTACAATTTTTTCTAATGCGCCATAAATTGTGGCAGAAACATCCTGAAAAATTGCCCGATCTGTCACGATTGTGTCAGGTTGCATCAGGTACGCAAATACCCGCGCCATACCACAATTGGCTATAAAATCGGGGATAACGGCGGTTTTTTCATCGGCGTATCGGGCAGTGGGGCCAAAAAACACACCGTCATCTACAAATGGTACATTGGCACCGCAGGCAATGACTTCGATACCGCCATTGATGAGACGATCTACCTGATCGCGGGTCACTAATTTGGAGGCAGCACCCGGAATAAAAATATGAGCACCCAAATCCCAAATTCGGGCATTAACGGTTTCAAAATCCAATACCCTTTCCGATTGCAAACTTGTGCCTTCTTTATTGTTGAACAATTGTTTGACCACGGCTAAATCCAATCCTTCCGGCGCTAAAATGCCGCCGCTCCGGTCAATAATACCCACTATTTTCACGCCTTCTTTGGCCAGATAGCAGGCTGCGGCAGAAGCCACATTGCCCCATCCCTGAATGATGGCTGTTTTACCGGCTGGTGTGCTGTTTCGAAACAGGCGATAATAATGGCGTACGGATTCGGCTACCCCGTATCCGGTAATCAAATCTGCCACGGCATATTTTTTAGGGCCGCCTTCCGGCACAAATTCGGGGTCTTCCACAATCTTGGTGCAGCCATAACGCAGCTGACCCAGCAAATTGATTTGCCGACCTTCTGTGGGATTCAAGTGCCCCCGCACGATGCCCTCCTGCGGGTGCCAAAGACCGAGGTCTTCCGTAATGGGTACCACATCTTTTAGCTCATCCACATTCAGGTCACCGCCAGTGCCATAATAATGTTTGAGCAATGGCAACACCGCCCTATACCAACGTTGGAGTACGCCCCACCGGCGGGCATCCGTTGGATCGAAATTAATGCCACTTTTTGCCCCACCAATATCAGGCCCGCAAACGCTGAATTTAATCTCCATTACTTTTGCCAGCGAAGTCACTTCTTCCCGGGTCAGGCCCTTTCGCATTCGGGTGCCTCCCCCCGCAGCGCCTCCGCGCAGAGAGTTGATCACGATCCAGCCTTCCGCTTCGGTCTCGGAGTCATGCCATTCGAAAATGATTTCCGGTTGCTTCGATTTGTATTGTTCTAACAGTTGTTCCATAAAAATTGTGGTAACACATTGGCCTTTTAAATAACAGTATCGCCGTGTTGTCAAATTTGGAGGCAAAGTTACGATAAACAGGTGTACAAAAATAATTATAACTTTATATTTTCCTAATGAATTCATTATCAATTTTTAGAAAACAATCAACTGCGGTACTATTGAATAGCAACTACTCAAATAGGGGCGGGGCATTGAAATAAGTAGGTAAATAGAAATAACCGTAGTTTTGAATTTCATTAATTACCTTATTATCAAGGGTTTGTGAGACTGTGGACTATTGACTGTGGACTACTTAAATGCGGCTATAAATTCATGCAAGCATCACTCGATCAAACAGTTGTGAAACTAATCCTCCATAACTAATCCCCAATAACCACTTATGTTGTACCTTACGCCCCTTATTCTCTTGCTTTTTTATAAATGCTTCAAAACTGGTTAAAACCAATACCTGCCACGCTGCTGAAATACACCCAAGGCCTTCCGGACAGCGCCTTGGGCAAACAAATATTGCTGTATTCGAAAGAATTGCCGGAGATGAAAAAAGTGCGGGTTGCACTGATAAGTACGTCAGAAAAAGACACCGGCCCCATTCGGGAGCAGCTGTATAAAATGGCGATGCATTTTCCTAAAGGCAGCATTGCCGATTTGGGCAATCTGCGAAAACCCGACCTTTCGGTACTAATCCCCGTGCTGACTGAACTACTAACCAGCAAAATTGTACCCATTGTGTTGGCTGGTTCCGATGATTGGGCCACCGCCCAGTTTTTGGCTTATCAGCATAATAAGGCATTGGTTAACTTAACCATTGTTGACGAGCAACCAAAATTCCTGACCCCCGGCAGCCCCTATCACGCTTTATTGAATCCCCGACACCCTTCGCTTTTTCACCTGAGTTTGATCGGGTATCAAATACATCAAACTCCTTCCGGTATGCTCGACTGGATGGGGCAACACCATTTTGATGCGCTCCGGCTGGGCCGCTCGAAGGTGGTGCCGGAGGAAGCCGAACCTTATTTGCGCGATGCAGATGCCGTGATGTTTCACCTGGCTGCGCTGAAACAAAGTGACGCACCGGGCGTACTCAGCCCTACACCTTCCGGCTACTTCCTTGAAGAAGCGTGCCAATTGTGCCGCTATGCCGGCATGAGCGACAAGTTGACTTCTTTTGGATTGTATGGCTTCCAGTTTGACCGCGACCGCGATGCGCAAACTGCTCAAGCCGGGGCACAATTACTTTGGTACTTTTTTGATGGTTTTTTTAATCGAAAAAATGATTATCCGGCTACCAAAGACGGCCTCACGGAATACATCGTAGATTTTAGAAAATTGAACTATCAACTGACTTTTTGGAAAAGCAGTAAAAGCGGTCGGTGGTGGATGCAGATTCCAATAGCCACAAAACGCAAATATGAACGCCACCGGTTAGTACCCTGTTCCTATCAGGATTATCAGTCTGCCTGCCGGGAAGAACTGCCGGATCGTTTGATGGCTGCCTTGCAGCGATTTGAATAACATTATGCAAAAAAACTACGCTTTTCACCTCGTCAATGAAGGACAAGAGCAGAAAGTAACCTTGAAAGGCTTGCCGGAAAAACTGAAAAAATTGCGGGTCTGCACCACCAATCAAACGAAGGGAATGGAGCGGGGTGAATTGATTCCTGTAAGTGGCGGTGTAGCCCGATTTTCGATTGGAGCGGCTTGTTTTGTTAGTTTGATGAGCGAATAAGCAGCCGCCCGCTTCCTACCAGTTCGCCGCTGTTTTTGACACTAAAAATATACATCCCGGTTGCCAAATGATTGCGCAGCACTTCAAATTGGGGAGCACTGTTTTGCACCGTTCGCACTAAAATGCCGTTTAGATCAAAAATGTCAAGTTGATAATCACCAACGGGTGGCACTTTTTCCACCACAATTCGGGCGGTTTCCGTCATTGGTTGTGGCATCACCCGCACCACATATTCCGGTCGCAGGGGCTCCCATAACCGAACCGTAATAAAATCCTCTCCCACGCGGTGAATAGTCCGATTGGTGATGACTGCATCATTAAAATCAAAATAAATGGCGGCTCGGTTCAAAATATCGCTTTCCAACGGCACGGAATCGCGCTGACTGATGCGATACGACACAAAACCATTCGACAACCGCACATTGATATGGCTGTCTGGCAGCATAATATTCGGAAATTTGAAAACCAAAATACCGTTGCCCGTTATCTCAAACTCGTACGGATGGCTGCTGGCACCGGGGCGAATGGTAATCGGATGGAGCCACCGCGACAAGGTATCCCGAATGACCACGTTTAAAGCCGTATCGGTACCAGTGTTTTGAAAGCGAATTCGATAATCTATATCTGTGCCGGGCAATACATAATGCCGATGGCCAAAACCCAGTGGCGTACCCAATTTGTCATTTGGATCAAATGCCCCTGTGTTGACCGTGCAGTCAATATCCTGCCAAGGTCCGTTGACGGCTGTGGGGAACTGGGTGACAAATCCCGTGCTGAAAGAGGTCTTATTTGTACATCCTTCCACGGAAAGTGCCGGGTATTTGGAAATGGGGGCAAAAGGTACCTGACGGGCTTGTATGCGCCAAGTGCGGCCATTGGCGGGTACAGAAACAATCATGGAATCTCCCGCTGGCAAGGGCAGTGCTGACTGACCCATTTTGGCCATAATGCCATCTTCAATCACAATATATTCTAACGATTGATCCATCGGCGATTTACCCGTGTTTTTTAGGATAAACCGCAGCGAATCTAAGCCGCAACGTGCGCCCACCACTACCTGTGCTCCTGACCACTGCGGATTTGGCGCTGTACAGCTGCTGTCCGGGTAAATATGTGCTTCGGTGCAATGCGATTGCCCGATGGCAGCATCGCAGCTGACCGTAACATAAATGTAAAAAGTTTTGCATACAAAAGATTGTACCGTCCCTAAAGGAAAGCGGTATACATTGTTTCCTAAAGCAGTGGCTGGCAGGGTAGCGTTGTCAAATACTAAAAAACCGTCTAAGGTGATATCCACATGAGCATTGGTGGTGGCTAAAGGGCCATTATTGCAGTACCTGACCGAGTAATAGTTGCCGGCAAAACACCTGCGCAAACGGAGTGCGGTGATATCCACCGTCATTTGGGGGCACTGCGGCACTTTTTTTATGGCAAAATCCGCTGTGGCGGTACTCCCGTTTTGGGGCAAACTCACCGGGATCGCGGCAGTACAGATAATTGTATTGTTAGCATTGGCCGGCGGCGGTATGGCAGACACGGTGAAGCTACCCGGTACCACCCGCAAAATGTAGCGGCCATCGGCACCGGTGATGGCATAAAAAATCGCTCCGGTGGATTGCGTTGCCTGAATCACCCAGTTGCCCAGCCCCAATTCGTTGTTCTCCGGGAGGCAATTAGTGTTGGCATCCAATCGCACTACGCCTGCTATGGTGGTGCAGGGAATCGGGTCGGGCGATACCCAGATGTTTTGTACCTTAAAGCAACCATTGGCATCCGTTACCGTCAGATCATAATTGCCCGGCGGCCAGGTTTGGGAAGACCCCAACACGCCTCCCTGCCATTGATAGAAATAAGGCGGCGTGCCACCGCTGACGTTGACATTGGTGAGGGATTCGCAAAAGACTGGCGTAATCGTGAGTGGGGCGGGTTGAGGTATAATAATCGTCGTGACACCAGTGCAGCCACTGCCATCGGCGACGGTAATTGTATAGAATCCCGCTGGTAAATTGTTGATGATTAAAGGATTATTGCTGGGAGACTGATTTGTACCGCCATTTATTGAGTAGCTATAGGGCGCAATGCCTCCTGCAATATTTACCATGATACTTCCATCCGCAGCGCCGTTGCAGGAAACCGGGGTAACAGTTGCGGATAACGTTAAGACTGTTTGGACTACCCCCGATGCTGTTGCGGTACAGCCATTGGCATCGGTTACCGTGACGGTATAATTACCAGCGGTAAGATTGGTGACCTGTTGAGTAGTGGTACCATGCGACCAAAGATAACTATAAGCAGGTGTTCCCCCCGTTACAGTTAAATTGATGCGGCCTGTGTTTCCGGTGCAATTGGTTGGTGTGGGTGTCAGTACGATCCTCAATTGCGTAGGTTGCGTCACCGTACGGAAGGCCGTGGCGGTACAACCATTTAAATCGGTTACGGTTACGGTGTAAGTGCTGGCTGTAAGATTGGTTACTAATTGAGTAGTGGCACCATTATTCCAATTATAATTATAACCAGATGTTCCCCCTGTTACGTTTAAATTGATGCTGCCATTGTTGCCGCCATTGCAGGCAATGGGTATTGTTGCGATGGTTGCAACCAATGGCGGAGGCTGGGTAATGGCGGCCGTAGCCGTGGCCTTTTCTCCGTTGTTGTCCGTTGCCGTCACGGTATAGGTCCCGGCTGTAAACCCTGACAGGTTCTGTGTGGTGCTACCATTCGACCAAATATAGGTGTAAGGAGGAACTCCGCCCGTCACAGTGGCTTGTATGGAGCCGTTTGCACGACCGTTGCAAAGCGCTGGATTAGTTGTCAGGGTAACCACTGGTTGCAGGGCATGGGTCAGGGTGAAGGATGCTGTTTGGGTGCAATTAGCGGCATCCCGAATGGTGACGGTGTAGCTGCCCGCTGTCAGGGTCGTTATGGAAGCAGTGGTAAGGCCGTTATTCCACAGCAGGGTGTAAGGAGGTGTTCCACCCGATGCAGTTATAGCAATACTGCCATCGGCGATCTTAAAACCGGAAGCGGGTACGGTAGTAGCCGTCGCTGTGATTTGATCTGGTTGGGTAATCTGGCCGATAGTGGAGATGAAGCAGTTGTTATTGTCCAATATATTGACGGTATAAGTACCGGCAGGCAGTGTAACGGGATTGTTTCCGTTGGTGTTCGGGGATGACCAAGTGAAGTTATAGCCGGGTGTGCCCCCAAAAATAACGACACTCATAGTGCCTGTTCCGCCAAAACAGGTAGCCGGAGTCGCCACTAAGGTAGGTGTAAGTGGTGGTGGCTCCATAACCGTCACTGCGGCGGTGGTGGTGCAACCGTCAACTTCAGAAATCGTAACGGTATAAGTACCAGCCTTTACATTTACGGCATTAAAAATACCCTCACCATATAGGTTAGTACCACTACTGCCAGCAGTAATACTACTACTCCATTGATAATTGAAGGTTGGAAAAGGGCGAGAGCCTACTACCCTCAAATCAATAGCACCAAAACGACCCCAACCACCGAAACTATTGGCGGGACACTCGGCAGGAGTAGCAAAAATATCGGTTCCTAAATCCTGAATACCGACACTAACGGTACGTACCTGCGTACAACCATTGACGGAGGTGGCCGTCACGGTGTAGGAGCCTGCTGCTAATTTGTCAACGGAGGCGGGATCGTTGCTGCCGGGTAAGTGCGACCAGTCAAAACTATGAGGAAACCCAGTGCCGCTGGTATCGATCGAAATGGAACCTACGGGCTGATCGGTACAGGCGGCTAAAGGGTATACCGTAATATCCGGAATAGCCACCATATTGTAGGTTTTCAGTGCAGAACAACCAGCGGCATCGGTAGCAGTCACCCGGTAAATGCCGACGGTCAGGTTGGCTATGTCTTCCGTTTTAAGGCCATTCGACCAGTTGAAAAGATAGGGTGGGGTACCATTGGTAATCGTCAGATCAATGGTGCCATTGTCAGCGTTAAGGGAACAAAGATACCCCTGATTTGTAATAACATCCAATCCGGGGCGAACTATTCGAGTGAGGGTCTGAGCACAACCTTCTGCACTTGTAATGGTCACCGTATAAGTTGTTTGGGCTGTCGGTATGGGAGAAATACTGGCAGTAGTAGCGCCATTGCTCCAGTTATAGGCAGCGCCTCCTCCGGCAGTCAGCGTCACGGTGCTGCCCGGGCAAAAAGCGCCGCCGCCGGTTAATGTTGCATAAGAATTTTTGTTGATATATAGGATAAACTTTTTCGGAGTACCCACACAATTGCCGATTCGCGGTGTCACCGTGATGGTATCTACAAAATTGCGAATCAGCGTTGGGGCGATGCGGTTGATATTTCCGGTACCCGTATTGTTGTATCCGACGATTTTGAGGCTGCCACCCCAAGAATAGGTGGCACCCGGGGTGCCACTGAAGTTAATCGAATAATTGATGCCACCACAAACACTGATGTTGGGCGGTACGTTTACTATGGGTACCAAATCTGTTACCGTTTGGCTGTCCGATTTGGTACAACCATTCGCTCCGGTCACGATCAGGGTGTAAGTCCCTATCACCATTGGTGTAATGCTGGTTAAGGTGCTGCTAAAAGCACCTGGTCCCGCCCATTGGTAAGTTGCCCCGGGCGTGGTGCTGGTGCCGGTCAGGGTCGCTCCGCACCCGCCAGCACCGGTTGTGTACTGGATGGCTGCATTGGGTGGCAAAATATCCTGAAAAACGGGTACGGTGGCAGAATTTTCACACCCATTTGTCAGGTCAGTCGCTGTTACGGTATAATTACCTGCCTGAGTTACAATGGGATTGGGTTGAGTGGATGCAAAACCGTTTGGGCCAACCCAATTCCAACCAACCCCCAGCGTAGTACTAGCAACCGTCAAGGGAATGGACAAATTGATACAGCTGAGGGTGCCGCTTGTGACGGTAATAATCGGTAATGCTCGGTCCGGCGTTATGGTTACCTGATCCGTAGCGGTACAGCCATTCAGGGGATCGGTTACCGTCAAAGTATAGACACCTGCGAATACAACAGTAGGGGTGGCTGTTATCGAAGTAAATCCGGCTGGTCCTGACCAGACAAAGGTGGCTCCTGGCGTTGTAGAACTGCCAATCAGGGTAATGGATAATGTGCTACAGGTTAAATTGCCGTCTGGCCCTGCATTCGCAATGGGTGGCGTTGGGCATTGGGCGTATAACGCGATAGCCCATGACAGGGCAATAAAAGTGAATAGGAAACGAACCGGATACAACATATTGAAAATTAGTATTTATTAGACTTTAGACACAAGACTTCAGACACAAGACTTCAGACTTCAGACACAAGACTTCAGACACAAGACTTCAGACTTCAGACACAAGACTTCAGACACAAGACTTCGGACTTCAGACACAAGACTTCAGACACAAGACTTCAGACTTCAGACACAGGACTTCAGACACAAGACTTCGGACGCAAGACTTCGGACATAAGGCTTCGGACATAAGACTTCAGATATAAGACTTCA
>Ga0209490_10006341_pt1 | contig 10680 bp, 8 predicted proteins | sample MAT06_FD_187209 | JGI IMG/M metagenome (GOLD analysis project Ga0209490, IMG submission 187209) | Freshwater microbial communities from Lake Fryxell liftoff mats and glacier meltwater in Antarctica - MAT-06 (SPAdes) (version 2) | ecosystem: Environmental > Aquatic > Freshwater > Ice > Liftoff...
GTCCGACACGCCATGGCCGCTGTGGCTGATGATGGGTAAGCGCCCCGGTGGTGTGATTTGGCACGGCTTCGGTGAAAAATATAAACAACTTAGTGATATACCCGATGTCAATCGTCGTGCAGTTGATATTGCATACCCTGGTTTTTTAGACGACCCTTGGGGATTCAAATCTGCCGAATGGGGCACTGCTGCACAATTACGACGTTTACGCGCACAAGGCTTACTTGATGCGCCGGAGAAAATAAAATGAGTGAAGAGAAGTTGAATAATGACCGTCGGCGCATGATGGTGGCAAGTGCCGCTACATTACTTGCAGCGGGTGCAGCGAGTGCCGCACCAGCAAAAAAATTAGCCTCTGAGAAGGCAAACAAAAACGCAGCCCCAGAGCCCATCTTGCCCGACCTATCGTTTTTACAAGATACCCCATTGTGTGATGCCGAAAGACTACGCGGCTTCATGAAAGCCGAGGGGCTTGATGCGCTTATTGTCTCGCATCCGGCGAATGTGTTTTATCTGACTAACCATTGGCCGCAGCTTGATCGGATGGGCTTAGAGGGTAGTGGTATCGCGATTTTTCCACTTGACCCAAAGCGTCCGATCACACTAGTCATGCACGCTTTTTTGTATTACTACACACATACGCCAGAATCTAAATTCAACGACAGGCTGGTGTTTACCTATACTCAACCGGCACAACCTGCCCAAAGTACCCCGGGATCGGAGGCAAATGCCTCGGGAGAGCCCGCCGCACAGGCAGCTCGCACAATGCGGGTGGCTGACGAGTCGCTGCTAACGCCGCTTGATAAACATCGTAATCAGATGTTCAGCCTAGCCAAGCCGCCTAGCGCAGACGCTTCATGGGCACTTAAAAAAGCACTAACCGAATTGAAATTAACTGCCGCCAATATCGGTACTGATGATTTAGCACTCGATGCGGCGCTCAAATTACGCGGTTTTACTGGTGTAACCCGACCTGCGGAAAACCTCATTCGTCGCGCTCGGCTCGCAAAATCACCCGCCGAAATAAAATTGATGCGCTTTGCTGCGCAAGCAAATGTAGATGCCGCTATGGCGGCAGCGCTTCGCGCACGTACGCTGGGCACATCGCGCAAGCTGCGTGCGGATTTTTACCAAGAAGCGGCAAGACGCGGCAACCAAGGGCATTTCATGGTCATCGGCGGCACGTCGACTGAGACGCTTGACCAGCCACTAGTTGATGGTTCATCTGTTTCTATTGATTGCGTTAGTACTTGTCGGTTCTATCATGGCGACTTTGGCCGCACCATATTCATTGGGGAACCGAACGCGAATGTAGTGCGTGCCGCAAAAGCGGTATCAACCGCATGGAATGAGATACGTGAGCAGCTTAAACCCGGTATGAAATTCGCTGATATCCCGCGTATCGGTCGCGCTTCATTAACCCGCCAAGGGGTGGATATTGCAGTGAGTTTTTCGCCGCATAGCGTGGGGCTATTTCATACCGACCATCCACAGCCATCATTGATCGAGCCGCGCGTGCCAGACCAGTTAGTGCTTGAAGAAAATATGGTGCTCAGTGTGGATTGCCCGATGTTTATTGCTGGCATGGGCGGCACTATCCACTTAGAAGATTTGATGCTCATCAAAACCGGCGGCGCTGAAGCGCTACACACAATCCCCTCCCCCATCATTGTCGTTTAATCCATCATCGTTTAATTAGGAATGTCATCCATGAATTATTTGCGTTCAATATTGCTCGCCTCTACTGTTGGTGCTATTTGCGTTGTCGCAATGAGCACCCAAGCGCTGGCAAAGCCAAGCACACCGCAAACAAAAGCGGCTGCTGCTCAGGCAAAAACTGAAGCTGCTAATATCGCCGCCATCCGTGCCATTAGCGGCAAATGGAAAGCACTTTATTCAGCAGGTCGATACTCAGAAATTCCTGATCTATACACCGAAGACACGCTCGTCATGCCACGTGGCAGAGCGGTGGTGAGTGGACGTGAGCAAATGCGCAAAGCTATCGGCGGGCTTGCCGCTGGACGCCGCGTGGAAATTGACCTCACTGAGCGTGAGATCGTCATCTCGGGCAAATACGCTTGGGTGGTGAGTGATTTTAAGGTGACTTATACGACACCTAACTCAACAATAGCGCCGACATCTGAATTAGGTCGCGGTTTAGTGGTATTTCGCCATGATTCAGATGGCCAGTGGCGCATCCACCGCGATATGGATTCGCCTGCACCACATTCGCCATCGCCAGTAACCATAGCATCACTAACACCTTCAGCGCCAAAGCGCGCCGTGCCCGCCATGTGGAACCCCACGTCGCGTACAGAAGTTACCACTTGTGATCGCATGACGTCCAGCCGCTATGACCGCACGCGCTTAGCACCACCAGTAGCACGGGCAGAAATTGATGTACCTGCCGCCATTAAACAGTGCGAAGCCGATTTAGTGAAATTTCCAAACGACCCACGGCTTAATTTTCAGCTAGGTCGCCTTTATGGTTATGCGGGCGACAAGGTCAAAACTTTGGCCGCACGTGAAGCCGCCGCTGCCGCGGGCAATCACAATGTCATTTTTCTACTCGGCTACCTAGATTGGGTCACCGCGAAGAGTGATGCAGCCCGCTGCACCGCTGCGAGCGAGATGAAATTAGCTGCCGATCGCGGTAACTACTCCGCGCAAATTACTTACGCCGTTTATTTCAACGAAGGCAAATTCAAATTCTGTGAAGGGCAAGCCAGCAAAACCGAAGTGGCCGCATATGTAGCAGCAGCCAAACCCGCAGTGGATGGATTTTTTGAGACGCGCTTGCAGGAGCATTTGGCGTGGGAATTGGGCGAAAAAAAATAAGCGCAAAAAACGGACTTAAGATTGTGATGTGCGCACCGAGCGTTTTATTTTAAAAGCCGATGCACGCGGAGAGATGCAGCCGCAAACCAAGATGTGCCGATCAAAGCAGCAACATGCCACCCCTACCAGCGCACGGTTTTATTGTGCGACGCGCAATCGTACTTGCATAGCACTTGGGTCTACACGGGTAGGATTAAATAGCTTGACAAGTGATTTTCGAGCAGCTAGATTTGTCCGGACAACTAAACTCGTCCGGACAAATTTAGTTCAGTATCGAATACCTGCAATCTGCAACCAATTTCGTTTACAGCGCATGCGGAACAAATATGGACCATGTGCTGTTTACGTTTTTTGAATAAAACACCGAAAGGGTGAAGCAATGAGAAAAATCCAACAGAACAAAAATCACAAAAAGCCGGTTGTAATAGCAGTCTCATTAGCGCTGGCACTATGCAGTCTGAGCAGCATTAGTCCATTGGCAATCAATAACGCATGGAGCCAGGCTGCTCCACCAACAAAGCCAGAGGCTGTAAAGGATGCTGACGACAAACTCGAAAAAATTACGGTAACCGCGCAACGGCGCGAGCAGGAATTGCAGTCAGTGCCGTTGCCCGTTAGCACATTCACCGCGCGCGATCTAGAAGCCCGCAACATTACCAGTACGCTTAAAGTCGGAGGGTACATCCCGAATATGGTGGCGCAAAACAATACTGGTTTGGGTACCGCCAACGTCTATTTCATCCGTGGTTTGGGCAATACTGAATCTATCGCGACGTTTGACCCGCCCGTCGGTACCTATGTGGACGACATTTATATTGCGCGACAAAACGCGAACAATTTTTCGTTCTTCGACGTTGAGCGAATTGAAGTGCTACGTGGACCACAGGGCACCCTTTTTGGTCGCAACACCACCGGTGGGGCGATGAACGTGATCTTGAAGAAGCCGGGAAACAAACTACAGGGCTATGTTGAATTCGGCGGCGGCAGCTTTGGCGGAACCAGCAGCCGAGGCTCGGTCGATATCCCGATATCTGAAAATGTTCAGACGAAATTTTCTTACTATTATGTCAACGACGATGGTTATGTAAACAACATCATTACTGGCCAAAAACTTAACCATCAGGATTCGCGCGGCATTCGTGGTGCCGTTTTGTGGCGCTTGGGCAATGGCGTTACTTGGAATTTGGCCATTGATGACGTGTCAGACAATGGTCTGAGCGTTTTCAACGCTGTTGTCGGCGGAGACCGTATATCGCGCAGCGGATTGCTGATCAACAACCCTGGATTTTTTACCCCAGCGGGCGCGCCCCGTTTCGCTGGAGAAAAAAATGGTTATGGGATGGCTAACGAAACGAAATCTACCTCGGTCTCCTCGAATATCAACTTTTTGCTCAGCGGTGCATCTATTAATTTCATCACTGGCGTCCGCGATACAACCCAGAAATATGCTATCGACTTCGGCAATACGCCAGTTTCGACCGGCGGCTTCACTATCGCAAATGATGCGCGACATAAGCAGTTCACCCAAGAAATCAAACTAGCTGGTGACCTCGGCAATCTATCCTATGTCACTGGCGTGTTCTATATGGATGAGAAAAATCGAACCGACTTGGGTGATCTACTCAATCTGGCCTTTACCGGCGGCCCCAATGTGCCCCTAGTGCTGGCCGATCGTTTGATTAACAACAACACAAAATCCACCGCGTTTTACGCGCAGGGCGATTACAAGTTGACTTCGAAATTAACAGCCACGGTCGGCGCGCGTTACACCGATGACAAAAAGGATATTGATTACATCGAGAATCGCATCGGTATTGCCGCAGCTGCTCAACTTACAACGGCAAACATGCGTGCTGCAGGCATTCCAACCAGCGTCAACAACAAATTAGTCACACCGCGATTTGCGCTGGCCTATCAGGTTGATCCAGACCTAATGTTTTTTACCTCGGCGACACGCGGATTTAAATCCGGCGGCTGGAACGCTCGCGGCACCACGCCTGCACTGTTAACGCCATTCGGTATTGAGAAAGTATGGTCTTATGAAGCAGGATGGCGCGCCAGTTTCTTGGATAATAGGTTGCGAATCAACGGCACCGCGTTTCTGCTAGATGTAAAAGACCTGCAAACATCATCTGGATTTTTAGCACCAAATGGTGCACTTTCTTTCATCATCCAAAACTTTGCTGGTCTCAGAAATCAGGGGCTTGAACTTGAATTCAGCGCGCAACCAATGCGTGGGTTAACTACCTTTGTGAACGTCGGCGTTCAGGATCCAAAATATGTTGACATCGGTCCTGGAATTCTGGCCCAACAGGCGGCATGTCGCGCCAGCATTGCGGCCAACGCGGCGACGCGCCCAAATTGCCTGCAAGGCATTGTGAACGCGCAAGGCAACATCGCATCACCCGTACGCTCACCCAAGCGCAGCATCAACACAGGCTTCGCATACGCGTTCCCAACAGGCTGGACAAATATTCGCGCTTCGACATCAGTGAACTTTTCGTATAAAGGCCGAGCGAATGCCAATACAGTCGCAAGCGTATTCGCTGTAGCACAGACCATCACCAATGCATCGATAAGCCTTCTAGGCAGCAATACGTGGAAGCTAACGCTAGACTGTAGCAACTGTACAAATAAAACATCGATCACCGCAAGCTTGGCAGGTCTGAACTACATCAACGACCCACGTCGCTACAGCCTGAAACTTAACTACGCATTCAGATAGTGGAAGACAAGTAGGCAAAGTTGTAGATGTATTTTGCTAGATCGCATGAAACTAAAAACGCCGCCCATGAGAGCGGCGTTTTTATTCATTTGGCGGGGGAATTGAGCGAAAAGAATAAGTCCGAACGGCAGCTGCCGTGTGCGCCATGCGCGTCATCTCTTATAAAGAAACCGCAAATTTGCGTGTAAACACCAATGCACTTGGTGCCCACGGCGCACGTTACCTTGGGCTTGCTAGGCTACGCAGCTAAAAAAGCGGCTATCTCTGCAGCACGTTTTTCCAACAGATCCGCAGGACACGTTAGCGGCTCAACAGGGGGATAGGTAAGTACAGCCAAATCTGGACGTAGCACGCTGCCATCCGCACTAATGAGCGCGGTCTGTTTGAGCGACAATAATTTTGCGGCCACATCGTCGCTAAAGGCAGCGCGAATCAGCGGGCTGAAGCCAGCGGCTGACTTTAAGCTCTCCATTGTTTTTGCGTGCAACAACGCGGCTGACGGTAGGCCATTTGGACGGCGATGTTCGGCGTCCCGCGCATACCACGGGTAAAACAAATATTGATCGCGGCAGAGTAGAAACGTATTCATTAAATGATTGCCATTAATATCCGGCACAAATGGCGGCGCGTAATGTGCGAGAAGCTCAGCTAGCTGTTCAGGCTTGGGTATGCCGATACCATCGAGCACAACGCGGCGCACCTTAGCCTCTGGCCGCGCGGCCATATCAAGCGCCACCCGCACGCCTGATAGCGTGCCGTACACATCAATCTCGCCTAAATTAGCACGCTGAATTGCGTTGACGATGACATCGGTGTAATCCGCGATCGTGGGCGCAGCGTGGCCTTCGGGTAGCGCAACCGAGTCACCCATGCCGGGCAAATCAATGGCCCAGGTGAGCTGCGAAAACTTTTCTTGCAACGCAGAAAGCATGGCAGCGCTACCAGGTGCCGCATGTAACATAATCAGTGGGACACCACCTACGCCGCGCTCACCATGCTCTCGCACATGTAGTTGACCAATACTGGAATCTATAAATAATCGTCGCATGGTTTGTAATCCTATCCGTGTTGATTGCTAAGTTTCATTCATTATATAATTTGTCCGGACAACTTTGCCGCCTTAATTTTGAAAGTTTTTTGTGTCCTCTCTTCACGTCAACATTGAATTAAGCGTTGCCACTTTCGTTATAAAACGCGTCGATAAGCGCAATGCGCTCGATACTGCCACGTGGGAATTATTCGCGGATGCTTGCGAATCATTGGCAGTGCGCGATGATATAAAGGCGATTGTGCTGTCAGGCGAAGGCGAGCATTTTAGTGCAGGCGCAGACATTCACGAACTGCGAGCCAACATTGCTGACGCAGCGTGGATGGCAAACAATCAAGCAACGATTGCACGCGCACTTGATGCCTACGCCACGTTGCCACAACCCACCATTGCAAAAATCCGCGGCGCTTGTATTGGCGGCGGTGCTGCACTCGCCGCCGCGTCGGACTTTCGCTATTGCACGCCAGATGCACGCTTTGCCATCACGCCTGCCAAGCTTGGGCTTACATATCGATTGGTCGATTGCCTGCGCGTGGTTGATTTAATCGGTGCGGCACGCGCGCGTGAAATGCTATTGGCGGCCCGCGAATGTGATGCGGCAACCGCACTAAATTGGGGGTTGGTAAATCAAGTCATTGATGCGGATGTGTTTGAAATCGAAGTCGATGAAAAATTAAAACAACTCACCGCCCTCTCGTCCACCAGCCAGCGCGGAATTAAAGCAAGCCTAGTTAAAATTCGCGCCGCACAAACAGTGGATGACGCCGAATCGATTGCCGCCTTCCGAAGCGCCTTTACTGGCGCGGACTTTCAAGAAGGTGCGGCGGCGTTTATTGGAAAACGACCAGCTTTGTTTAACTAAAACATGCCTGCCTATATCTTTGTCAACGTTGTTATCCATGATCCCGCAAAATTCGGCGCTTACGCGTCCGCGAATGCCGCGCTTGTCGCCAAACTCGGTGGCAAATATTTGGTGCTTGGCAGTGAAGGTGAGGCGGTTGAAGGTACTCTGCTTAGCGGCAAAAAAGTTATTTCCGAATGGCCATCGAAAGAAGCTGCTCTCGCCTACTGGCAGTCACCCGAATACGCAAAAATTCGTCAGCTACGTGAAGGCATCGCTACCGCAGATGTAATGATTCTCGACGGCTTTGTTCAAACAACACCTCAACCAAATTGAGAAAAAAATCATGACACTTTACGGCCCCTACCGTGCGCTTGCGCTACAAACCCGCTGCGATGCGGTCAACAATATTAGTGATGTTGCGGCCTGCCGCGCACAAATGCATAGATCGATTGATCGAATTGAAAAGCAGATCGCGGCGGCCAAACAATTTTCTGGTGAGGACTTAAAGCTGGTGGTACTGCCCGAATATTTTTTAACTAGCTTCCCAACTGGACCTGATTTGCCGACTTGGGCAGCACGCGCTTGCTTGCTGCAGGACGGCGCGGAATATGTGGCACTGGGTGAAGTGGCTAAAAAAAATAATGTTTATTTATCCGGCAACGCTTATGAAATTGACTCAAAATTTCCGGACCTTTCGTTTCAAGTGAGCTTCATTTTTGACGACACCGGCAAACTCATTTTGCGCTATCGCCGCATTATCTCGATGTACACCGCTACCCCACATGATGTGTGGGATAAATTTGTAGAAATCTACGGCGCGGAGGCCGTCTTCCCCGTTGCCAATACGCCGTTGGGCAAGCTTGCCTGCATTGCATCGGAAGAAATTTTATTTCCCGAAGTTGCACGTTCATTGGCACTACGCGGTGCGGAAATATTTTTGCATTCTTCCTCTGAAACCGGCAGCCCGCAGCTCACTAAAAAAGGCATTTGCAAACGCGCCCGTGCAGTGGAAAATTTGGCTTATGTCGTTTCATCCAATAGCGCCGGTATTGCCGGCATTGATATCCCGATGTCATCCACTGATGGGCATTCGCAGATAATTGATTATGAAGGTCGCATCTTAGCTGAGGCAGGCGATGGCGAATCAATGGTGGCGTTAACGCAAATTGATCCAGCGGTCATTCGCCATGTGCGTTCCCGTGTTGGCATGGATAACTATTTAGCGAGGTTGCGCACGGAGCCGTTTCGCTCCACTTATGAAATGAGTGTCTATCCGCCGAATGTGTTGGCAAACGATAAGCCGTCGCGTGCTGGGTTTCAAGCAGCGATTAAACGCGGCATTGACGTCATTACAAAATAATTTCCCACTAAACATTGTCATTCCGACAGAGCGCTTTTTTTGCGCGACGAGGATTCTTACCCGCACGGTAAATATAACTAAGCCGATAAGATTCTTCACGATAGTGCCGCTCAGAATGACAAGTTTTTTGTATAGCGCACGCATCCATACAAATCAGAAATCAACTAGCAGAGCCTAAACAAATGACCACACACATAAAAATCCGCAACCCTCGTAACGGCACATACGATTACGAATTCGCCATCATCACACCAGCGGCTATCGCCGATATTTCTACAAAACTCCGCGCCCAGCTTGCCGTTTGGAGCGATATGTCGCCACAAGCACGCTGTGACGTCATTTTCAAATTAGCCGCAGCGATGAAGTTAGAACGTCAAGCGTTGATTGACGCACTCACAATTGATACCGGTCGCTCACGCGAATCGGCGATGGAAGTCGATTCAGCTATTGGCAACGTGATGCGTTGGGCCACCCGCTCGCCACAGCTACTTGAAGAACCTGCCACGCGCGAGAGTGTGGTGAAGCCGATGACGCTTTCTGCAGCGAGTGTGCCTGTCGGTGTGGTCGCGGTGATTAGCCCGTGGAATTTTCCACTGCTGCTCGCACTAATCGACGCCATCCCCGCATTAGCGGCGGGCTGCACGGTGATTGTTAAACCATCAGAAGTCACGCCACGTTTTGTTGAGCCGTTACAGCGTGCGATTGCTTCGGTGCCAGAGCTTAATAACGTGCTCCATATCGTGCAAGGCGGTGCCGATACTGGTGCAGCAATGATCGATAACGCCGACGCCGTTTGCTTCACTGGCAGCGTGGCCACTGGGCGCATCATTGCCAAACATTGCGCCGAACGCCTCATCGCGTGCTTCTTAGAGCTAGGTGGTAAAGACGCTGTCATCGTGCTCGACGGTGCAGATATCAAACGCGCTGCACGCGCCATTGCGTGGGGTGGCAATGCGAATGCTGGGCAATCATGCTTGTCCGTTGAACGCATTTTTGTGGAAGCACCGGTGTATCAAGAATTTATCAACGCGTTAGCAGATGAATGTAACAACTTAGCGCTCGCCTACCCCACCGTGAATGACGGCGTGATAGGCCCGCTGATTGCCGAACGTCAAGCCGACACCATCCGAGAGCAGCTTAATGATGCCTACACACAAGGCGCACGCGCCCTCTCTGGCAACAATGTTGAGGCGCTAGGTGGTGGTCTGTGGTGCAAGCCGGTGGTATTGGTCGATGTCACCGTCAACATGAAAATTATGACGGAAGAAACATTCGGTCCTGTGCTACCGGTAATGTCGGTCGTGAATGCAGATGAAGGCATCAGGCTTGCCAACAGCACCGAATTCGGCTTATCCGGCGCGGTATTTGGTCCACGTGTTACGGCCATAGCAGTGGCAAAAAAAATGGATTGCGGTGCGGTGAGCATTAACGACGCCGCACTCACAGCCATCGTGCATGATGGCGAAAAACAAGCGTTCAAACTATCGGGCTTAGGCGCATCGCGCATGGGTGACACCTCCATTCAACGCTTTCGTCGCAAGCGAATGCTGATCGAAAATAGTATCGAGCAACACAACCCTTGGTGGTTTCCAGCGCTTAGTATTGCGGATTGATTGCTGTTGGCCACCCCCGCGTCGCGTCGCTTGACCGGGCTACACACCTAGCATTAGTAGCCCGGTCAAGCGACGCGATGCGGGGGGTGACAAGCAACAACCCCCAAGCCGCACAAGCCCAACTCTGTAGCCCGGTCGAGCGAAGCGACGCCGGGATGGTGACCATCAAGCATCCCCAAACTTCCAATCTGGCGCGGCACAAGCCCAATATTGGGTTAACGTCCCAAGCTTTATATGTCGATGCCAAGTGGT
>Ga0209490_10006344_pt1 | contig 10676 bp, 8 predicted proteins | sample MAT06_FD_187209 | JGI IMG/M metagenome (GOLD analysis project Ga0209490, IMG submission 187209) | Freshwater microbial communities from Lake Fryxell liftoff mats and glacier meltwater in Antarctica - MAT-06 (SPAdes) (version 2) | ecosystem: Environmental > Aquatic > Freshwater > Ice > Liftoff...
AAACTTGCTCAAAATGGTAATTCCAGCAACTGCTGGTGTCATATGAAAAAAAGAATATGCCCAGTCTTTTATGGCTTTATCGTCTTTAGCGTCTGGAAGATCCAACGGCAAGGTTGTTCCAACTTCTTGAGCAATAGCTGGGTCAATTGCCAACAATTGCTCTTTGTAAGATTTTAGTTTTGCATACAAATCTTTGCCCTTTCCTTTTCCCTCTGGAGGGTTAGAAAGAAACAAACGTGTAGCAGCATCTAAATCATCTTCCTTATAAATTTCATTTCCCGTCGCGTCTTTTTTTAAACCAGCTTCTTTCTTTAACTCTAACTTTAAACTTTCTAAATAAGCATATGTATCTTCAGATAAAATCTTTGCTTTTTCTGCTTTTGGATACCATAACTCAGCTTTTTCCTTAGTTGTAGGATCAGCCATTTTTTTCTGAAAAGACTTGAAGATGCTTTGATTTTTTTGTTCAATAATTCCGTTTGCAGTCATTAAGCTTTTATCAACCGTTTTAAAAGCGTTTAATATTTCAGAAGACACATTCAATGCCAATAGCGCTGTTAACACTAAATACATCATGTTGATCATCTTCTGCCGCGGTTCCTTAGGTAATGACATACTATCTTACGTTTATCAAAAGTTATTTACAAATTAGTTTTATTGTATTACTATGTTTAGACTATTGTCTTCCTTGCATTGCAGTAAGCATATTACCATATACTTGGTTCAATTTAGAAAGGTTAGAAGCTAAAGTTGCTATTTGCTCTTTTGCTCTTATAGCATCTTCTGCACTATTAGTCATTGCAGCAGAAGCTTGAGCTAGCTTACCATAAAATTGATTCAACGATTTTAGGTGGTTATTACTTTCCTGTAATTCTAATTCGTAAATAGTATTTAAAGAAGATAAATTTTTAGTTAACCCTTGCATTTGTATATGAAACTGTTTACCTGTTTCACCTGCAGAACTAAATCCAGTTAAAGATTGAACTGCTCCATTTACCGCAGTTGTTATGCTTCCTAATGCAACACTTGCTTCTTTTGATTTTGCAGAAAAATCACCTGTAGATTTTACAACATCTCCTATCTCTCCCATTTTATCTACAGTTACTCCTAATTTTTGAAAACCAGCACTAAGCTTAGCCAAATTAGTTGGAGTAATATCTGCTTCTTGCATCATTTTATCTAAATTATTTAAAGCAGGGTTACCCGGTAAGTTTTTTGATGGAAGATGAACTTCATGGTCATCCATTGCTGGATAAATAATATAAAGAACACCATAACCGAGAAAGATTACAGCTTCTGCTCCTAAACCGATTTTCAACATTAAATCGGCTATTTCTGTATGCAGAATTTTCTGTAAAGCACCATAGATTACTACCGCTGCAGCGATAGAAACACCAACATCAAACCATTTGGAAACTTTAGGAGGAATTGCAACTGCCATTTTCTGTTTTTTTAAGTTTTGTAAAAATTGGAATTATTGTTTGAACTATTTTTTCATTTGTGGTGCTAAATCAATAACACATCTAAATCCAATATAAGATTTAGCAGTATCTTGATACTCATAACTACGAGTACTTACCTGAATCATGTAGGCTATGTCTTTCCAACTTCCACCACGAATTACTTTACGTTTTTCGCGAGGGCGGTCAGTTTCTTTTGCATCGTAACGAATATCTGGACTCATATCACTCATAAAATTATATGCTCCTTCGTAAAAATATGAACCTGTCCACTCAGCTACATTTCCCGACATATTAAATAAACCATAATCATTGGACCAATAAGCATCTGCTCTTACAGTGTAAAATCCACCATCTTCAGCATAGTTACCTCTACCTGGTTTAAAGTTTGCCAATAAACAACCCTTTTTATTTCTTGGATAATAGCTACCCCAAGGATACATAGAATTGGTTCTTCCACCTCTTGCAGCATATTCCCATTCGGCTTCACTTGGTAAACGATAATCACCTTCAACAGCAAATTTTTTCTTTTCTAAATAAGTATTTTGAAGATGTGATCTCCAACGACAAAAGGCCATTGCTTGTTTCCAGTTTACTCCAACAACTGGATAGCTGCCAAATGCTGGATGAGAAAAATATCTTTTGGTCATTGGTTCATTGTATGAATAAGAGAAATCTCTCATCCAAACTAAAGTATCTGGGTAAACTTTTTGATCTTTTTTAACAATGAAATTTTTTCTAGGCTGACCAGTATTTTCTCTTTTTGCTGCTTCAGCTAAGTCAAAATACTCTATTCGGTACAATAATTTATCGGGATCTATTTCTGGCTTACCATACAATCTATTATCTGGTGCAAGATTTAACTCATTTAGTTTTTCAACAGTATTCTTATCCCATTTAATAGAAGCTACTTTTTTCCAGTCAACAGCCATTGTATCATCAGGTTTATTTATTCCCTGACCGAATAATATTTTAAATGCCAATGAGTCTCTAGTCCAATTCACAAACTGTCGATAATCATTGTTCGTTATTTCAGTTGCATCCATCCAAAAACCAGGCATAGAAACTTGCCTATTTCTGGTTGTGTAGTTATAGCTAATATCTTCATCGCTTGGCCCCATATGAAATGTACCAGGTTGAACATACACCATATTTCTTGGTGAATTCATTGATTGTTTTGAAGATGGAGCAACCCCGTGTAATTGACCATCATCAGGAATACCCTTTGATCTACCCTTTTTTAAACAAGATGCCATACTTAAAAAAAGTATTGCGGTTGCAAGTAAGGAAATATGGATTCTCATTTTCAAAAGATTATTTTGACAGTGACAAATATATGTTTTCCGAAGACGATTTAGTCTTTAAAAAGCATATGTAATAAATTTTTAACAATACCAAGTAGATGTAACGTCAAATACGATTGAATTATTATTTAGTTAAACATGACTCCCTTATAATACACTGTCAACGGCAAATTACACATTAAGTTGTTACATATTTGCTAAAAGCTCATTTACAGTATAAAAAGCAGGTTTGCATGTATTATCACTACATAAATAAAACAAATCACCCCCCTCCTCAAAACTCTTTCCTCTTAATAACGGAAAATCAGCCAAATTAGTTTCCGCAGCCTGAATTATTTTATTAGGAAAAAATCGTTTGTTTATTTGATCCAGAAAAGTTTTGGCATGTTGCCCAGTTATAATAATTTCCTGGTTACCTATTACTACACATTGTAGTACTGAAGCCCATACAGCAAATGAAGTAGGGTGTTTAATAATGGCATTTTCTAACGACCCAATTAAATTATAAAGTAGTTTTTGCCATTCTTGATTGTCAAAAACAATTGATAAATAGTGCAAATTTTGCATCATTACTGCATTTCCACTTGGAGTTGCTCCATCATATACTTCTTTTTTTCTTAATATAATATCATGCTGGAAATCGGGTGTATAATAAAAAAATCCCGTACTAACTTCTGTAAAATGTGTTATTACAAAATCGGTAAGGGTACGAGCTTTCAATAAATAGGTACTCTCGCCGGTAATTTCTTGCAGATGAATGTAGGCCTGTATAAGGTAGGCGTAATCGTCTAAAAAAGCAGGTATTTTAGCTGTCCCATTTTTATAGGTATGGTACCAGCGATCAAGTTTTGGATCTTTTAATTTACTTTCTAAAAAATTAATGTTTTTTATTGCAATTTCCTTGTACTCCTTATTTGCGAGTGCAGAATATGCCTTACAAAATGCAGTAATCATCAAAGCATTCCAACCCAATAAAATTTTATCATCTAGCAATGGCCTTATTCTATTAGCCCTAGTTTTCATTAATTGCTCCTTGCAAGTTTTTAATAAATCGATTTCATTTTCGGTTGGAAAATTTTTTATAAAAAGAATGTTAGATGGCGGAGTTTCATGTTTTCCTTCACTCCAATTTCCATTAATCTCAACTTGATAATAGTCACAGAAAAGTGGAGCATTTTCTCCAAGAATTTTTTGTAGTTCATCATAAGACCAAGTGTAAAATTTACCTTCTATGCCTTCGCTATCAGCATCCAATGCGCAATAAAAACCAGATGCCTCATTGGTTAATTCTCGCTGAATAAATTCAAGGGTTTGATCAATTGCAGATCGATAAAATTCATTACCTGTTAGCTGATAGGCTTCTGTGATAGCCATTACCAGCAATGCATTGTCGTATAACATTTTTTCGAAGTGAGGAACCAACCACTTTGCATCTGTACTATATCTAGCAAAGCCGCCTCCTAATTGATCAAATAAACCACCCTGAATCATTTTATTGATACTTAGTAGTGCTTGATCTAATGAAGCTTTGTCTTTAGTAAAATGATAATTGCGTAATAAATAAATGATACTAAAACTTTGAGGAAATTTAGGAGCATTGCCAAATCCACCATCGATTGTATCTGCTTGTGCTAAAATATTTTCGGCTATTGTGGCCAAAGTATCTTTTGAAAAAATTTTCGATTGTGATTCTTCATTAGTTACTACTTGCCCAAAAGAATTGCTTTTTATTAAGTGATCTGTTAAGGTTTTCGCTTGATTTACTATCTCCGATTTCTTATCTGTATATCCTTTGCTAACACCCGCTAAAACTTCTAACCAACTTGCCCTATTATGAGCTCTTTGAGGGGGGAAATAAGTTCCACCATAAAAAGGCTGCTGCTGGGGAGTTAAAAATACATTTAAAGGCCAACCCCCACTTCCACTCATTGCTTGAACAGCGTCCATATATATATGATCTAAATCAGGCCTTTCCTCTCGGTCAATTTTAATATTGATAAAATTTGCATTCATAAATGCGGCCGTTTCTGTATTCTCAAAGCTTTCTCTTTCCATTACATGACACCAATGGCAGGCTGCATAGCCTATGCTTACTAAAATTGGTTTATCTTCCTTTTGTGCTTTTTGCAAAGCTTCTTCACCCCAAGGATACCAATCAACAGGATTATAAGCATGTTGAAGTAAATATGGGCTGGTTTCATTAATTAGTCTATTACTGATAGTATTTGTCATGTTGCAAATGTAAATAACTACAAAACCCGCATTAGCGGGTTTTGTTTAAATCATTAAAATTATTTTCTTACTTCTTTTTAGTTTTAGTGATGCTTAAAAACTGGTCTAGAGCTGCTACCATGCTAGGCTTCTGTGGAGATGGTACTTTAATTTCTAAATTAAACCCGGCATCCTCAACTGCTTTGGAAGTATTATTGCCAAAAGCCCCCAATACAGTTCCATTTTGCTTAAATTTAGGGTAATTATCTAGCAAGCTTTTTACTCCACTTGGGGTGAAGAAACATATTACATGAAAGTCCTCTCCCCCCATTACAGAAGTAATGTTATTGCTAATAGTTCTGTACATAAAACCAAGCTGATGCTCACATTTATTATTTTTTAACCAACTCACAATTTCATTATCCTGTTGATTTTCACTGCATACGTACAAAAATTTTTCGGCTTCTTTATGTTTATAAATTACATCAAAAAAGCTTTTATTAGTTCCATCAGCGCCATAGAACACTTTTCTTTTTCTATATAATATAAATTTCTGAAGGTATAATGCAACTGATTCTGTGATACAGAAATACTTGGTGTCTTGCCCTATATTAATTTTCATCTCTTCGCTCATTCTAAAAAAATGATCGATAGCATTGCGACTAGTAAAAATAATTCCCGAGAAAAAGGAAATATCAATTTTTTGCTTTCTAAAATCTCGTGCAGGTATCCCTTCTAATAAGATAAATGGATGAAATACAAGTTCAACACTGTGTTTACGCTCTAGATCGAAATATGGCGATTTTTCGCTTTCAGGTCGAGGCTGAGAAATCAGGATTTTTTTTACCGCTTTGTTTATTTCTGAGTGTTTTAACCCTTTTTTGATCATACGGCTGTTCTAATATTTTGCAAATGTAAATTATCAACCGATATAATTAACCATTAGCTTGTAAAGTAATAGCATCGGCAAAATTTCTACTGAACAAAGGTAAAGGAAAAAATGGAAAGCATTGAGTTTCAAGTCATTCCGTAATGATGTAAAAGACACAAAATACCTATATAAAAACATTAATATTGCTACTATAATGGAAAGAGTAATAACAATTGTAGGGCTCACATTTTCAGCAAAAGAAAGAATAATGGTAAAAGGAATCAATAAAACACCCAAAATTCTATTTATCATTAACACTAAAAAGATATAATTGCCTGCAGCAACCTTATTATTAAATACCCAACCAGCAAAAGACACAAATATATATTTTCCTGTATATATCAACATTAACAATGCTATTATATATCCATAAAGATTATTAAAAGAAAGATTAGACCACTCTTGGTATTTAACAACAATTGTTATAAAGAGCCCAGTTGAAATTAAAAAAAGTGCGTTAATTAGTAATGAAGCTACCCCACCTTGAAGCAATTGCTCTCTTGTTTGCTTTTGCCGCAATGAGGTTTGAAAGAATAGTATAAAAAGATTCTTGAAATATTTAGGGAATGCCAATTTAATAAAGGCCAACAAAAGAATATTACCAAAAACCAAGTAAAACAAAAAATCCTTTGAACGATGCTGCCTATAATTGATAAACATCTTAATTGGCGTTGCATTCATAGGTAAATAAGCATTCCGCATATATTTTTCATATGTGGCTGTGTCAATTGAACTTATAATAGAAACAATAATAGCTTTTTTAATAGAATCTTGAATTACAGAATCTCTATACAAGGAATCATTCAAAAGCTGTTTACCGGAATCTGGTAGAATTGGCATTACCTGCTTTTTAACAACCGTATCCGTTAATTTCACAGAATCACTTTGAGCATACAAAGCCCAGTTATTCAAATAAAAAATTAACAAGAAGGAAATAAGCTGAAAAGATTTCATCATTACAAAAATATTGAATGGTATTGATTAAAAGCAAATCATAACATAACAATACTAATTTTATTCATAAATATTAATATGGCTGGTATATATATTCATATCCCTTTTTGCAAAAAAGCCTGTAACTATTGTAATTTCCATTTTTCAATTAACCAAAAACTGATGCCCGAAATAGTGAGTTCGATAGTTAAAGAAGCTAACCTCAGGCAGGATTATTTATTCCAAAAAATTGAAACAGTTTATTTTGGAGGTGGAACCCCTTCCTTATTATCTGGGAACCAATTAAACTTTATTTTGGGCGAATTACATAAAATATTTTCTATTGACGTTTCTGCAGAAATAACTTTAGAAGCCAATCCAGACGACATTACTAATGAAAAATTAGCCGATTGGAAAGAAGCTGGTATTAATCGATTAAGTATTGGGATTCAATCATTTTTTGAAGAAGATCTGCAATGGATGAATAGGGCTCATAATGCAGAACAAGCTTTAGCATCAATTTCAAATGCACAAAAAGCTGGTTTCGAAAATATTTCAATTGACTTAATTTATGGGGGGCCAACATTAACAAACGAACATTGGAAGCAAAATTTACAAATTGCTTTTGATTTTTTGATTCCTCATCTTTCTTGCTATGCTTTAACAGTTGAACCTAAAACTATTTTATCAAAAAAAATAATCAATAAAGAACTTTCGGATATAGATCATGAAAAACAAGCAAATCATTTTAATCATTTACAAACATTTGCAATTTTAGAAGGATATGACCATTATGAAATTTCTAATTTAGCATTACCAGGTAAAAAAAGTAAACACAATGCTAATTATTGGTCAGGTGAGCATTACCTAGGGCTTGGACCTGCAGCACATTCTTTTAATGGAAAAAGTAGGCAATGGAATGTTTCTAATAATAGTTTATATGTAACATCTATTCAACAGAACAATATTCCATTTGAAATTGAATTTTTAACTATTACCCAACAGCTGAATGAATACATTATGACTTCATTAAGAACCTCAGATGGAATAAGCTTAAATAATATTAAATTAATAGCAGGAGAATCAATATCAGCAACGGTTTTATATGATAGCGAAAAATATATTTTAAATGGAAAAATGAAACTAGATTCAGGTCATCTAATTCTTACAAATCAAGGCAAATTTTATGCCGATGGAATAGCTTCAGATCTTTTTCAACTTTAATGAATTTCCTCAACTGTATTTTCAATAGTATGCAATAATGACATCAGTAATGGATAAAAATCATGTTTCGCTGGGTGTCTTTTATTCAACTTTTCTCTTATACTATCAATAGTGATCAAAAGATGTTCCTTACTAATACTCTGCTTTTTAATATAATTAGGTTTATGAATTTCAAAATCATCTTTAATTAAATCTGTTATTGATACCTGAAATATTCTTGATAATTCTTTTAGGTGATGAACAGTTAAGGTTGTACTACCAGTTTCAATTTTACTGTAGGCATTTTGAGAAATATTCATCTCTTTTGCAACAAAATCTTGCGTAAAATTTCTCACTTCTCTATTTTTCTTTATAATTCCTCCAGGCATGTACTTAATTTACAATTACGCTACAATAAAACTATGTGATTCTAATAATTTGTAAAACTACAATAATTATGCTAGGATTAATTCAATTGACTTAAACCCTTTTTCTACAGATAGGTTTTCCCATAAAATAGAATAAATGGTGCTTGCGATAGGCATTTCAGCTAAAATTGTAGCATTCATTTTATAAATACACTTACTGGCATTATACCCTTCAGCAACCATATTCAATTCTAAAGTTGCTGCTTTTACAGAATATCCTTTTCCGATCATATTCCCAAAAGTTCTGTTTCTACTATACAGAGAATAACAAGTAACCAACAAATCACCCAAATAAACCGATGCTGCATAATTTTGCTCGGCAGGGTATTTGCTATTTTCAGAAGATGTAAGTTTTCTTAATAAACCTACCATTTCATTAGCACTAGCAGCTATATAAACACTTTGAAAATTATCCCCATACTCAAGTCCATGTGCTATTCCAGCTCCTAATGCATAAATATTTTTTAATACTGCAGCATATTGCACTCCAATAACGTCATCATTTATAATAGTGTTAATATAATCTGTTTTAAAATAACTGGCAATTTCTTTTGTTATCACTTGGTCTTTACCAGAAAATGTTAAGTACGAAAGTTTTTCAGAAGCAACTTCTTCTGCGTGACAAGGTCCTAGAAGTGTAAAATAGTTATTGATAGAGAAGCCAGCAATATCTGCCATGTACTCATTCAGTAATTTATTAGATAAGGGCAGAATTCCTTTTACTGCAGAAATAATTTTTTTATTTTCCCAAAGTTCAATAGGAACAACCGATAGTACTTCTTCTACAAAGGAAGATGGAACAGCAATTACCAAAACATCAGCAGCTTTAACAACTTCTATTAAATTGCTATTTAAAACCAATTGAGAAGGATCAAAATATGCGCCACTTAAGTAATGCGGATTGTGTTTTCTTTTCTGAATGTATTGAATACTTTCATTGTTACGAATCCACCAATTAATGGAATTTCCGTTATCGGTTAAAATTTTTGCGATAGCTGTAGCCCAACTTCCACTACCGATTATTCCGAATTGCATATGGCTTATTTATGTAGCAAACATACACAAAAGGCTGTAAAACTAAGAATAGGACATAAAGGATAAAACTCAAAAAAAAGAGAAGCCCTCTGGACTCCTCTTTAAAAATATTAACTATAGATTATTAATTAATCCTTCTTTTTTTCTTCAAATAATTTTTCTTTGTCTACAACTGTAACTAAGTTTCCTTGCTTTAGTGTTTTGCTTACTATTGAATAGGGTCCGGTTATTACCATATCTCCTTCTTTTAATCCATCTATAACTTCAATATTATTTAAATCTTGAATAGCAGTTTTAACTCGTACTTTTTTTACTGTATTGTCTTTCTGTAACACAAAAACAACTTCTTGTAATCCATCATCAGCGCTTACAGATTTTGGCGCATCTTTAGCAGGTTGGTCATTTTTAACTCCCGATTTTGAATCAGTACTATCTTTAGCATCTCTAGTAGTTACAGCGTTTAAAGGCACAGATAATACATTATATCTGCTTTTGGTTTGAATATCAGCACTTGCTGTCATACCTGGTCTAAAAGGAAACCCCTTTCCACTTATTATTAAATCTTTATAACTTTCGGGTAACAAGCGAATATGCACTTTGTAATTTGTTACATCAGCACTAGAACTAGTAATACCATTAGAGCCAGTATTCGGGTTAGCAATTTTATAAACAATTCCTTTAAACTTACGGGTTGTGTAAGCATCAACTTCTACAACAGCTGTATCGCCTAATTTAACTTTTGGAATATCATTTTCGCCAACATCAACTCTTACTTCAATACTGCGCATATCTGCAACACGCATCATTTCGGTACCTATATTAAAACTGTTACCGGCAACTCGTTCTCCTTTTTTAATAGCTAATAAACTAATTACACCATCCATAGGTGAAGTGATTACTGTTCTACTAATATCTTTATTGGCTCTATTTAATTGAGCTTGAACACTTTGAACTCCAGCTTCCACACTATTTATACCTTCCTTACCAGCAGCATAATTCGCTTTTGCAGCCTTATATGCCTGTTCTGCTTGTTCAAATTCTAACCTACTAATTACTTTTTCTTCTAATAATTTTTTCTGACGATTGTATTGTGTTTCGGCTTGATCTAAATTAGCTTTAGCAGCACCCAATTGAGCGGTTGAATTATTTACTTGTGCTTTTTGCTGATTTA
>Ga0209490_10006345_pt1 | contig 10676 bp, 13 predicted proteins | sample MAT06_FD_187209 | JGI IMG/M metagenome (GOLD analysis project Ga0209490, IMG submission 187209) | Freshwater microbial communities from Lake Fryxell liftoff mats and glacier meltwater in Antarctica - MAT-06 (SPAdes) (version 2) | ecosystem: Environmental > Aquatic > Freshwater > Ice > Liftoff...
CACTTTTCCGTGGCGTAACACCGTCACTTCATGACACAATGCCTCCACATCTTCGAGCTTATGAGAGACAAAAATTACTGACTTTCCTTCATCCGCCAGTTGCTTCATTGCGGCAAAGAGCGCCGTTTTTTGATCCGCCGAAATGCCTGTTGTGGGTTCATCCAAAATCAGAGTTTGTGCGCCTAGGGAGAGTAAACGCAAAATCTCTAGCTGCTGTCGCTCTCCCACCGTTAGCTCGCTCACCTGACGGTGAATCTCTAAATCAAAGTTGAATTGGGCCGCTAAGGAGGTCAAGTTTCTAGCAGCTTGACGACGATTAATCAACAGTCCGCCGGGTCTGCCTGCCATAAAGTTGTCTAACACCGACAGGGGCGGAAAATCCAGCGGGTCTTGGTGTAACATGCCGACCCCAACCTGAATGGCATCGGCAGGCGTACGAATTTCAACCGGGATGCCGTTGAGCAACACCTGACCGCGATCGCGCCCAATAAACCCGCTCAGCACTTTCACCAGCGTACTTTTTCCGGCTCCGTTTTCTCCCAATAGCCCATGAATCGTGCCTGCTGCCACTCGCAAAGACACGTCCTCATTCGCCTGAACGGTGCCAAACCGCTTTGAAATATTCACCAGTTCAACGTGCATAGGGCAGTTGCCAGATTAGGAAAGTTCTGAGGAAGAATGTCATGCCGCCCTCACCCTAAATCCCTCTCCCCAGGGAGAGGGACTTTGAAGTTAGCGCCTATACCCCTTAAGAAGAAGAACTTTCGGATATTTCTGGTTCCCTCTCCTCATGGGAGAGGGCTAGGGTGAGGGTCTTAGATAGTTGAGAAAATTCACCTTTCACCTCTCGCCGCTCCTACTTACTTGATCCTTGCATTCCAGCCAGGAGTTGGGGCATGTACCAAATCTGCTGCTCGGTTGCCTTTTCCCCAGCTTTTAGAAACGGGGTGCCATCTTGAAAGTTCAACGCACCTTTGTAAAGATCAATACTGCCATCGCCCATGCCTTTGATGAACTCAGCCATTATCGGGGCTTTGTCGCCCAGCGCTTTGCCATCCATAAACCCAATCATAGACTCCGCTCCGTTCAGATCCTTAAAGTTGGGAGCTACCCAAACAAACTCGTTGGGCATCTTACCCGCGATCGCCGTATTAACGGCAGTCGTGTAGGGCGGCACCCAATTGTAAAATGGCACACCCAAGCAAATATCGGGGGCAAGATCACAACCCGCCTTCAAATCGTAGTGAACAAACTTCACCTTTTTACCCGCTTGGGCAGCTTTTTTGCCCTGTACTGCCACTTCAGGCGTATCAATCCCCGACATCACCACGTCATACCCGCCATTGTAGAAATCATCGGCAACCTTCGTTGGGTCAAGGGTTTTGCCTGGAATGTTGAACCAGAAGCCAATCCAGGTGACTTTAAATTGCAAATCCTTAACATCTTTTTTGCGGTAATTTTCCCAGCAGTGTTTCGCCCCCAAGTAAGCAGCCGAGACATAACGGCGGGTTTCATCGTTAATTAAAGGTCCCACGTAGCCGATTTTTCCAGTCTCACTGCCAAGGGCAGCGGCACAACCTGCCATCATCTTGCCGTATTCCATCCGCGCCATAATGTTGCCAAGATTGGGCTGATTTTTGAAGTTTTTGCCTTCTTTCCAGGCATAGTCTCCAGAGGCATGAATGATCGGCACATCTGCGTGTTTTTTTGCCGTTGTTAGGGCATCGTCTTTAAAGTCGTCGGAATTAAAGATGATCATTTTTGCCCCCTTAGCAATCAGGTCGTCAGCCACCTGAGAGCCAGTGACATTGGGGCGATCGCCCGGATTTACCTTATCCACATACTCCAGCTTAATCCCCAAATTTTTGGCAACTTGCTCCATGCCTTCGTAGTGCGCTTGGTTCCAACCGGCATCATTTTTTGGACCGACAATCACCAACCCCACCGTAAAATCTTTGGTGCCTGCTGTGGGCGAGGGGGCAGTGGTTTGAGTCGGCGGAGTAGGGCTACTACAGGCACTTAAAATGACTGCCAGCGATGCAACCTGCCAAAAGCGCTTGACCGCAAAAGCAGGATGAGCCAAAAAGTCAAGGAGTACACTAAACTGATTCATTTTTTTCATTCACTTTCACACTAAAAAAAGTCAGGATTCATTGGCAGAGTAGAAGATTCTAGGCGCAATCTAAAACAGGATGCGTCTGAACATTAGCAAAAATACAACCATTAGCAAAAATACAATGGGTTTTGTTCTATTAAGGCGATCGCTCAACTTTGAAAATGTATCCCAAATAACACTTCGGCAATTTCTCTCAACAGGGCAACCTCGAAACTCTGGCTACCCCTTTTTAGATGAAATCAGGGAATTCTAAATGCAGAATCGCTACTCTGGAAATAGCATCGTCATTTCAATCGTCACTCAAAATCCTGCCCGCAACTAAGGCACCCTCAATCCCATGTCTAAGAATTCTGTTCCTGAAAAAGACTTGCTTGAATCTGCTCCCCATATGGACATTAACCAATGGCTCGAACGCTTGCGCCACAGCGATCGCGCCCTTTATAACTCAATGGCGCTAGAAGTTTGGTCGATCGCCCGCACCATGGATAATTTAATTCCAGGCTTTTGGAACCGCTTCATGGAAAACCGCCAAACAGCGCTTAAACAATTTGTGATTCAACGGAAGCAAGAAGAAAATAGGGAGTTCAAGGCTAGGAAACTTAAGACTTCTTCTCCCACAAGAGAGAAAATTTAGAAACTTTTGCAAGCCGCTCTCTATCGGGAAAGGGTTTTGGGGTGAGGGCAATGAGTTGCACATCGCATATAAATTTACTTTTAAAGTTGGATAATCAACCCCATTTGTAGCAATGTGAACAACTTAAAAACTCACTTCAAGTAGGTTAGCTATAGCGATTCTCACTTTTCCATTCTGCAATGATTCGCAAGTGTTCATGCCGAAGTCTCCGTCTTGCACTTTTCCTATCGCTCTGTCCTTAGTTTGAGGCGGTTTAGTTTTAAAGTCGCTAAGATTAGCTATACTGCCTTTCCAAACTTCTCTTGTCTTGGCATCGCGCTTCAGGTTGTTCAGGCAATTTCTCCTTTACCGAGTTGAGATGCATATGTCCCCAGAGATGAAACCCTCCAGTAATTCTGCAAGGTTATCTTCCCCATTTGACGAGGTGGAAGAGCTATCTAATTTATCTGAATTTGAGCTGGTGGAGCCTCTGACGAAATTAATAGATAAAGATGTCTCAGGCGAAGAGCGGACGGCGGAAGATTTAGTTTTGGCAAATGAGCTTGAATTAGACTCTGATTCGATGGTAAATAGTCTGATAGACATCGATGAAGAGGAAATTGCTTCGGCGCGCCCTTCCGGTCACAGCAAGGTATTGACCGATGATGGGGTGGGTGCATTTTTTAAGGAGATGGCGCGATATCCATTGTTAACCGCTGATGAGGAGTTGGAACTAGCTCAGCGCATTCAGTTTATGGCAAAGGTGGAAACCACGCGATCGCGGTTGCTGACCGACTCAGGACAGGTGCCCAGCAAAGCAACTCTTGCCCAAGAAATGCAGCTAACCGAGCGTCAATTAGACCACCAGCTTCATCGCAGCCGGGTTGCCAAGCGCACCATGATTCGCTCCAATCTTCGCTTGGTCGTTTCCATTGCGAAGCGCTATCTCAATCGCGGCGTTCCCTTTCTAGACTTGATTCAAGAAGGTGCGCTGGGTCTGAATCGCGCTACTGAAAAGTTTGATCCAGGGAAGGGATATAAGTTTTCGACCTATGCCTATTGGTGGATTCGGCAAGGCATTACCCGGACGATCGCCAATGATTCTCGGATTATTCGTCTGCCGATTCACATCGTCGAAAAGTTGAATAAGCTGAAGGCAATTCAGCGAGATTTAAAGCGTTCTTTAAATCGGAATCCCACTGAAACAGAACTGGCGCAGGCGTTGGATGTGACCCCAGATCAACTACAAAATTTGCATCAGGTGCATCGGCGATCGCTTTCACTCAACTATCGCATTGGCAAAGATGAAGATACCGAGCTAGTGGATTTGCTAGAAGATTCTGATACGCGATCGCCCGAATCGCAAATTAGCGAAACCATGCTCCGCCAAGACATTTGGGAAGTGTTGGGCAATGTTCTCACCGAACGCGAAAAAGACATCATCTCCCTGCGCTATGGCTTAAGCTCCAGCAAGCCCTGTACCTTGGAAGAAGTTGGAGGTTTGTTCAACCTTTCACGAGAGCGAGTTCGCCAAATTCAAAGCAAAGCAATGCGAAAACTGCGTCGTCCTCAAGTCGCCGAAAAGCTGAAGGGCTGGTTGGGGTGAAGGGTGAATGGCGATCGCGTCTTGTCTTCATCACCATTAGACCTCTTGCGTAAATGCAAAATCCGCCCTCATCCCCCAGCCCCTTCTCCCAAAATAGGAGAAGGGGAGCTAGATTAAAGTCCCTCTCACTCTCTGGGAGAGGGATTTAGGGTGAGGGCAATGATTCATGCAAGAGGTCTATTGCTTACCGCAAGGTAGGAATTACTCTAGCAACCAACTAAATACAGCATTAACGCTAAGATGCAATTCATTGGCAAACACCGGAACTAGAAGTTTTTGCCCTGGTTCATCAAACACTTGCGGTTGATGCTTTGGCAGATAAATAAAAACAGTTCGTTCATCGGGATCAATCAACCAACCCATTTGCGTTCCCTGATTGAGGCAGTGCAGAATGTTTTTGGTAACTTTCGTTTGGCTTTGGTCTGGCGACAGAATCTCAATTGCCCAGTCAGGCGCACCTAGAAAAGTATTAGCAACCTCACCACTTTGATCCCGTGGAATCCTCTCCCAAGTAAACACAGACACATCTGGAATAATTGATCGTCCAGCAAATGTACACCGTAGCTCTGAAAATGCTCGTGCAACCTGGGGCGGTTTGAGAGTTGCGTTGATGCAAGTGGAAAACTCAGTTTGGATTGCGCTGTGTTTTCCTTGTGGCATTGGCTTCTGGATGATTTGCCCGTCAACATATTCGCTGGCAGGTTTGGTTTCTGGCAGCTTGAGAAAATTCTCTAAGGTTATAGATTTAGATGGGGTTTGTACCATGAAAACCTGCTTGATCAAGGAGTTTTAAGTCTTTGCGTCAATTCTAAGACAGAAGCACATTTGATGGCGAAATTTAAATTGTTAGGCTCCGTATACCCGCTGATTTGGCGATCGCCTGCTTGTAAAGGCTGTTTTATTCCTTTTCAAAATCCCTCATAGCATGATCAAACTTGTTGATAATAGGGAAACCAAATTCAGTGAATGATTTGCCGACATTGAGTAAGCGGATAAAATTGTGAAAAGCTTTAACGAACTCAACTTGATCATTTTCATTAATGAATTGGTTGACATCGTTCGGGATAGGGGCGATCGCCCTCAGTTCTTGCATCCCTTGATTCAATTTTTCAATGGAGTCTTCACCTGATGTGCGATCAAATCAGCCACCTAACAAGATAAGATTCCAACAAAAAACCGACAGTCTCGTAAGAAACTTGCCGGCTAGTCGTGTGTTCCCTGTTGATGACTCGGCTATAAAAGTTGAGTCCCCATTAGTATGTCTTTGGAAGTAGGAAGGAGAAGCGATCGCGATCATCAACCTTTGTGATAATGATCACAACCTAAACTAAGCGGTTGGCTAAAAAATATTGCAACCAGTTATTATTTCTCCTGAAAAGCTTGGGTTTCAGCAGTTAATCAGTAATTGCGATCGCCACTCCGACTAATAATATGAGTGCCCCTAGTAACATCGTGGCTCCGGGAATCTCCGTAAATAGCAAGTATCCCAGGATGCTGGCGAAAATAGGCTCTAGCAGAATGATCAGCGTGAGTGAAGTCGGTGAAATCCAGCGTACAGACCAATTAAAGCTAGTATGTCCGATTACCTGCGGTAGAAGCGCCATTAGAATCAGGTAACCATAAACGGCTGGTGGATAGTTCGTATAGCTATAACCCAGCAAGAGCGGCAGAGGCAAGAGGGCGATCGCGGCAGTAGTGTAGGCAACTGCAACATAGCCACCCACCCCAAAACCCTGACGCTGTGCTTCTCGCCCTAGCAAAATATAGCCACTCGCCGCCCAGGCACCCACCAACGCCAAGCCATTTCCCAGTAAGGGATCGCTAGCAGGACGGCCGCTGCTCACATCCCCTAAGCAAATCAGCAGTCCACCGAGCAAAGCAATTCCAATACCGAAAAGAACTTGACGGGTTGGTTTTTCGTTGAACCATAGCCATGAGAGTAGAGCTATCCAAATCGGATTCGTGGTGACGATCGCCGTGGATGCCGCGATGGAAGTATAGGACAACGAGGTGATCCAGGCGGCAAAGTGAAGGGCAAGGATCAGTCCGGCGGCGATCGCACAGTACCAGGCGGTTTTATTCGGTTTAGTTGCCGCGATGCCATGCCAAGTGGGAAGCACAATCAGGGACGCGATCGCCAGTCGCGATGCCGCCATCACCAAACTGAAGCCCACTCCGCTCGAATTGGCAGCCGCGATCGTTAACCTCACCAACACTGCCGAGGTGGAAATTGCCATCACGCCAATTGTTAAAATCAAACCAATCTGCCAACGAGATGGCGCATTTGGTGGCTGCATTCCAAGGCTCTGTGTCAGGATAAAGTATTGCGTTTCAGTCTTGCAGTATTACATAGCAGCTTTTTTATGACCTCGACTGTTTTGATTACTGGAGCTTCTCAAGGTAGCGGCAAGGCAACCGCTCTATTATTTGCTCGCAATGGCTACGATGTGGCATTGGCAGCGCGTCAACCAGAACGGCTAGAGGCGGTGGCTGACCAGATTAAAGCGTTAGGGCAAAGGGCGATCGCCGTTCCAACCGATGTGGGTAATCCTGAACAGGTGCAGGCGCTCGTTGCCAAAACTTTAGAGTCGTTTGGGCAAGTGGATGTGCTGGTGAATAATGCCGGAATTTGCCTGTCAGGTGCCATAGAGCAGACTTCACTGGCAGACTGGCACCAGATTATGGATACCAATTTTTGGGGCTACGTTCATACCGTGCAGGCACTACTACCCCACTTTTTAGCGCGAAAAACCGGGGCGATCGCTAACGTCGGTTCTTTTGGTGGCAAAATGCCCCTGCCTCAAATGACGGCATACTGCGCCAGCAAATACGCGGTGACGGGCTTCACCGATACTCTCAGGCTAGAGCTTGCGCCCCAAGGTATTCACGTCTGCGCGATTCATCCCGGTGTGATCAACAGCGACTTTTTGGAACGCGCTCAATTTCGCGGCACGACGGCGCAAGTCAGCGACACGATGCAACAACGGATGCAGTCCACCCTACAAGCCGCTTGGGTGAGTCAACCAGAGGACATTGCCCAAGCCATTTGGGATGCCGTTCGCCATCAGAAAACTGAAGTGGTGGTCGGTGCTACCTTTTGGGCAACCGAATTGCATCGGTTATTTCCAGGCGTGACGCAGTGGGCAATGCAGCAAGCGACAGGCAAGTAGTCATAAAGACTCAGTTCCCTCACCCTAAATCCCTCTCCCAGAGCGGGAGAGGGACTTTGAGATTGCGATCGCTGAGCTGGCTTAAAGATTCCGCGCAGTTCCCCGGCGCGATTTTGCTTAGTATGCAGGGCCAACATATAACAGTCCCGATGACAGGGCTTGCACCTGTTCTGGAGTCAGGGTATATTCTCCGCCAAACCTACCCGATAACCCATCGGCAACTGGCTCAACCATCAGCCCATATTGAAACGGGCCATTTTTACGTCCCAATTGCATGACTGGGTCTTTCGCTTGTGAACTTTAAATCAGCGTATTTTTAGCGGTTCAAACTGGAATGGGGAAGACCCAATCGCGATATTTTTCACTGCGATTTTCTGTCACAGTGGTGAGAATTTCCCGTAGTTGAAGCGTGATCGGGCGATCTCTGGGCAACTGATAACTCTCAATTCGTTTAACGGGGGCAATCTTCGCTGCCGTCCCACAGAGAAATACCTCATCAGCAATCAGCAACTCAGAGCGATCGACAGGGCGCTCCTGCACAGGAATCCCCAAATCTCTCGCGATCGTCAACACACTATCGCGGGTGATGCCTTCCAAAATGTCTTGCTCAAAACCTGGTGTAATCAAGGTGCCGTTCCGCATCAGGAAAATATTCATGCCCGAAGCCTCACAGACTTTCCCCTGAGTATTCATCAAAATAGCTTCATCAAACCCCGACTCGATCGCCTCTGTTTTGGCAAGGGACGAGGTAATGTAGGCAGCGCTAATTTTGCCGCGTAGGGGTAGGCTGCGGTCTTCTTGTCGGCACCAAGAACTAATTCGGCAAGTCACGCCTTCGGGAGAAAGGTAGTCTGCTAGTTCAAGCCCATAAACCAAAAAATCTTTTTCAATGTTGTGCAGCCGAGGCGCAATCCCTAAGCCAGAGGTGTAGACAAAGGGGCGAATGTAAAACGAGACAGTGGGCTTATTTTTTTGGACAAAATCGGTGATAGTCTGCTGAATTTTATCGGCAGGTAGATCAAAGTGCAGGAGCTTGGCGCTGGTACTCAATCGCTGGCAATGACGATCGAGCCGAAACAGCAAAATTTGATCGGGGTTTTGAGGATCGGGAATGCCGCGCATTCCACCAAAGGCTCCAGTGCCATAGTGCAAAGCATGGGTGGCGATCGAAATCGTCGCATCTTGGAAGGGCAAAAATCGATTTTGCAGGTAGGCAATGGGCAAAAACTTTTCCATAAAGCAGGCAGAAAAATGATCGGTAGAGGTTAGGCAAGATGCAGATCGTCAGCAATGAGCGATCGCGGCGTAACCCTAAGGTTAACATTCAACGCTGGCGCGAATTTGCAATGAGTTGATTAGAAGGGGAAAGGGGACAGAGAATTGGGATTAATTTTCGGCATTGCTAAGTCAGAGCATGACAGTTCTAAATTCATACCTTTGTTAAGCAATGCCCTAGAAAAGTTTTAAGATTTCTTCGTTCTATGGTCAAACTTTAGAAATCAATCTCCTTCAAAAGGGTTCATCATAGATAATCCAGTGATTCGGGCAAAATCGATGCTGTTTCTAGTGACAAGTTGGAGTGACTGAATTATGGCAGTTGCCGCAATAATTGCATCAGGCAACTTAATTTTGTACAGTTTTCTGAGTGCGATCGTTTGATCCGTGATTTCAGATGTCAAAGAAATTTCTGTCAAACTCGAAAACAACTGCCTTGCTTGCAACTCCACTGCTGAAGGCTGCTGAAAACCAAGCACCTCAATTTTAGAAATAATTGAATACGTCCCATTGCCTAGCAAGCCTAATTTTAACAACGCTCTCCCTTGAGAGTTCAATTCACCATTTAGGTGATAGATCAAAATATTACTGTCAAATAGATAGGTCATATTAGCAACTTCTACTCACCCCAATCAAACTGGCGTTGGTGTGCAAGTTGAGCATCAATCTCGTCCAAACTTAAATTTCCCCAACTGCCTTCTGTCTCTTGCAAAATTTTTTCGACTCTAGCCAACCGATCATTCTCATACTGAGGCTTTGCTATAACTACAGCCCCCTCTTGAAGATGGCGCATCAAATGTTCCATCACCTGCCATTGTTCTTCAGGAGCCAGTTGATTAAGTTCGGTTAAAACCCGTTGTAACAGTGGACTCATACAGTCTCCCGCGCTAAGTTTGGCGCTCTAAGCATGATTGCAATGCTGTTTTTAAGTTTAACCGCGCTTGGTCTGCCGCCGCTGCTTCCTGATACTGCTGCAACAACACAACCGGATCTTCATGCACATTACCCGATGCGTTTGGGTTTTTGATATCCAAGTTATAGCCATTCGCCGCGATCGCCTCAACCGACACTTTCTATATTCAAGACTTCACGATCCAGAATGCCGTTCTCTAGGCGCTTAATCGGCGATCGCGTGGATTTGCATATAGCTGAGCAACCAGTTGGCGATCGTGGCACGGCGGGTTTTGCGAGGCACGAGTTCGCTCACGGTATATCCTTGAAACCCCAACTGCTGTTTAAGCAACTGCTTATTTTCTGCGGGAATCGATCGCGTCAACTTCACCGTAGGCGGACGGTTTTCGATAAAATCCGGTGGTTCAGGATAAGCCTCTTGCCAATCCAAAGGAACTGAACTCGCATCCCATTCACCAGTCGTTTCATTTTGCTGATAGCCCAAACAGCGCCACACCAATCGATTTGCTGTAGTATCATCGATTTCATCTTTGAGAATTGCCCAAATAGTGGCGGTTGTCAATGTGGGGAGGTCAGGCATAACGATTAAAGCGTTGAGTGATAGTTTTGAGTAGTCTCTAGAATTCTAGAAATGCAAAGTGGCTTGCAAGATAGTTGCATATTTCACCTGTCTTGCATCAGATCCTTTAGCCTTAGCTTTTAACCTGCTTATGGAATTAGTTCGTGCCCATCTATGGATTTCTGGACGAGTGCAGGGAGTGGGCTATCGCTTCTCGACTCAAGATGTTGCTGCGCTGAATGGGCTGAGTGGCTGGGTGAAGAATTTGTCTGATAGTCGAGTAGAAGCTGTGTTTGAAGGCGATTCGTGAAACGATCCCTTCGGGAATCGCGTCGCTGTGGAAGATGTCATCCAATGGTGCCATCAAGGTCCGCCCCATGCTAGCGTTACCGAAGTGTTGGTCAAATACGAACCGTTAGAAGGGC
>Ga0209490_10006358_pt1 | contig 10664 bp, 10 predicted proteins | sample MAT06_FD_187209 | JGI IMG/M metagenome (GOLD analysis project Ga0209490, IMG submission 187209) | Freshwater microbial communities from Lake Fryxell liftoff mats and glacier meltwater in Antarctica - MAT-06 (SPAdes) (version 2) | ecosystem: Environmental > Aquatic > Freshwater > Ice > Liftoff...
TTCCGATGACGGACGCGGGTTCGGTTCTGTGTTCCACCTGAGTGTGGTCAGCCGATTTGATGGACTGATGTTCACGTAAGTCGATGGTGGTTGGGGGTGGGGTTTGAATTGGAAACCCTGACTGCGCTCGATCTTGCTGGTTTGCTGATCGACGGGAATGCGCAGGGCCGCGCCGGCGCCATCGAAGCCTTGGTGGAGAAGAGCGGCGAATGCATTCTGTGCGGGATTGTGTTGCGCCCGTTCCACCCGTTGTGGCACGCCTGGAGCTCCGTCGAGGCAAGAGGTTGTCATGGCTGGAAGCGAAGGAAGCGAAGGAAGCACCCGTGGCGGGGCTCGATGCGTTGCGGCGCGGTTTTTGGCGGCGCGATTTGCGGCTGTCCTGCGTTCTTCGGGCGCTGCGCGCCCTCATCGCGCCGGCCAGCCGCAAATCGCAGCATCGTTGGCCCGGAATCGACAGAAAGCACACCGCATCGACGCATCGACGCTGGCGTGATGCAAACCAGCAGCGTCAATGCCCGGAAGGATCGCGCATCAGAAAGGCGGATCGTCGGTAAGCACAGGAGGCGGCGCAACGTCGCGGACCAGGCTATCGTACGAGCGATCCTGGTGGAAGCGATGGATCTGGCCACCGTAATAGTCCTCGAAGAGCCGCAGGAAGTCGCAGAGGAAAGCGTGGATCTCGACCACCGCCTCGTCGGCAAGGGATGGCCAGGAGAGATGAGCCGGCGTTGAATCGGGTCGCATCACAAGCGCTATCAGCGATCATCAACCATCAACGGCGGGCCGGCGCACGACGCGGCGCGGGCGTCGCTGGCTGGGCGAAGACCTCCAGGTAAAGTTTCTCGTCGAGCTGCGGCAATTCACGTTGGGCCGCGGCGGACAAGAGTTCAGCGGCAAGCGTAGTCAAGATGCGGTAATTGCCGGCGGCGTGATCGCACAAAGTCTGTTGCAACTGGGCCGTCATCAGGCTGGCATTGCCGGCGGCGGCCAGGAGATGGTTCAGGCAGGCCAGCAATTCCTCACCGCTGGCATGCTCGGTGGCCAGGCGGGTGCGGATACGCGAACCGAGCGGGACCAACTCCTCGCGGCGCAACTTCTCGATCAGGCGCGCATCGCCGGCCAGCACCACACACAAGAGCGGCTGCGAGTCGAAACGGGCGCTGGCCAGAAGGCGCAACTCGCACAGCACCGCCGGACTCATCTCCTGCGCTTCATCGATCAACAAGATGGCACGGCGGCGGGTGGTTTCCAGATGCGCGAACCAGACCTCGCGCAAGGCCTTGAAACCGCCCCAGCGGTTATGCGGGCGCAAAGGCACGGCGAAGATATCGCCCATCTCGCGATAGAAATCGGCCAGGTTGGACTGCGGATGGGTGATCGCCCCCGCCGTGACATCCGGGAGCCGCGCCAGACGGTCGGCCAGGAGGCGCAAGGCCACGCTCTTGCCGGTGCCCGGATCGCCATGGATCATCGCGAAGCCGCCTTCGCGGATCTGCGCATGCTCGATGCGCCAGCAGAAGTTCTCGATCCGGGGCGGAACGAAGATCGCCTCGGTCGGCAACTCGGGGGAGAACGGATGCCACTTCAGTCCATAGAGAGCCAAGAGTTTCTGGTTCATGCGCATTCCTTGTCGGTAGGGGCGTGCGGCATCGGCAAATACGCCGGTGGCAAGCCGGTGGCGGCATAGTCGGCGAGCAACTGGCGCAGCAGGGGCGCGATGCCGGCGGGCGGTAGCGGTGGCGTCGGTGAAGCATCGGTCGAAACCGGCGTGAGGCGTCTGCGCTGACCATCGGCATTGGCTGACTTGTCCAACGGCCTGACCGGGCACAGCAGTGCGCCGGTGCGTGGATCGACCAGATCGACGAGCCGTAAATCCCAGCGCGCATAGCGCAGATGCACTACGCTCAGATGACGATAGCGGGCCGGAATCTCGAAACGCCCACCGGCCAAGCTCACGGTGCCGTCGGAGCGTCGTTGCCGGCGCGCCACCTCGATGCGAAACGCGGCCAGAAGAGTTGCCGACTCTGGGCAATCGCGCCTGACGTTGGGGCCGGCCAGATAGCGCGCCAAGGGCGTGGTGTCGATCTCCGAATGAACCGCGCGGTGATACTCCTGCTCGACCCAGGCTTGGCTGGCCTGATTGAGCAAGTCGAGCGTGAGCGCCGCTTCCCCTTCGAGCATCGCCATCAGTCGGCCCTCGATGCGCCCCCAGAACGACTCCTGTTTGGCGTTCTGGTAGGGCGAATAGGGCAAGGTGGTTTGATGAACCACGCCTAAGCGGGCCAGGCCGGCGACGGTCTCCTCGGCCAGCATGGCCGCGCCGTTGTCGGTCATCAACGCGCGCGGCAGCCCGCGCTTCATGAAGGCTTGCGAGAGGCCATGGATGAGGCTCTGCGCAGTCTCGTCCAGATACCACTGAAGATGGCAGATAAGGCGCGAACGATCGTCGATGACGCCCAGCAGCAGCGGCTTGACCCAGACGCCGGCGTGGGTCAGCACCTTGCGCGAACCGTGGTGGAAATCCAGATGCCACAGTGCCGACACGTGGTCGACCTCGAAGCTCCTGACTTCGAGCCGCTCGAGCCGGCCCTGCGCCAACAATGCACCGTCGGTGGCGCGTTGGGGCCGGGCCTGGCGGAACATGCCGTGCGCCTTGAGGTAGCGGCGCAGGGTCGGATACGAGGCCATGGGCGAAGCGCTGCCGGCCAGGGCGACCCGCAGGTTGTCGAAATGCAGTTGCATGGTCCAGCCCGGATGCTCGCGGTACTGGATGCCCAGGAGGACGATCGCCTCTGGCGTGAGGCTCTTGAACCGCCCGTGGGTGCCGCGCAGCCGGTTTCTGAGGGCCGCCACCGGATCGGGGGCGCGCCGCGCGGCGTAATACCAGCGCTCCAGCGTGGAGACGCCGAAGCGGACTTCCCGGCCGGAGTCTGGATGGCGCCAGGGCTTGCCGGCCAGCGCCCGCAGCGCCGAGCGCAACTCCCCCGCGCCCAGCGGCGCCGCCAGCAGGGGGCCAATAATCGCGAAGCGCAGGCGTGCCAAAGCGTCGCGTCGCGGCAGATCGATAGTGGAACCCAAGAAGCTCTCCCAGGAGAACGGCGGCGCCGGCGGCGCTGCGACAAGGAATGAAGGCTACGAAGCTTGGTCGGGGTTGGCTAGCAGCATCCTCTGCGGGTGATCAGCGGCCCTCACGCAACGCGGTCGCGCTCACCGTCAGGGGACGCAGAAATACGAGCAGGCGCAGCAGGGCTTCTTCGGCGTCGCCGGTAAAGCGGGCGAGCAGGCTGGCCGGGAACCGATCGGTCGCCGGCGGCGGCATGAAGCGCGCGCAGGCACCTTGCCACAGGGGGGTGAGCGGGAACTGCTGACACCACCACTGGCGCCAGCGTCCCAGGGTACGCAGCGGAATGGTCAGCGTGGTGGCAAGCCGCGCCGCCACCGGGTTCTGCCCGGCATGCCGGGCAGAACCCAGCACCACTGCCAGCGCCAGATACACGCGCCGGCCCAGGAAGCGCACCGACATCGCGGTGGTGCGGCGGCGACAGAGGCCACAGCAAAAACTGAAGCGCGATTCAAACTCGGCGCGCACCGCCGCCGGGCAGGCGCGCGGCTTGCGCGGATAGTCGGCACGGTGCAGGACGCCGCCGCACCGGCAGCCGCGCGCCCGCGCTTCGCGCGCCAGTTCCTCGTCCATGCGACACAGCAGTCGGAAAAAGTTGGGGTCTTGCAGCAGGGCATGGCACACTGGGAGGGTCTCTTGGCGTCGAAACCAGAGACTCCCCCAACGGGTCCGTTTGTTCAAGTACCCCGCGGGGGATCATCCTTTCAACATCACGCTGCTTGACCATCTAGGCGGTGATGACCATCGGAATTGGTGACCGTGCTCAGCTACCAGCCTCGGCATTGCACCGGGAAGTATCCAGCCTTGCGCGCGGCCCGGTGCCAGTGCGTTGGTCCTGGATGGGCTGCTGATGGTCGCACAGGAGTTGCTGGGTCGCCGGGCGGATGTGTTCACCGAAGCGAGCCTACATCCCGCACTGCGTGATCGCGTGCTAGAAGACGCCGTGCCGCCGTGCCGCTGTGACGCCCGGGCCCGAGGCGAGACTTGCCAGGGTTTCGCAACGTGATCGTGCATGGCTACCTCGGCATCGATCTGCATGCGGTCTGGCTGGTGGTTGAACAGGACCTGCCGGCGTTGGCCGAGGCGGTGCACCGCATGGACATGCGCTCGGCACCGCTAGCTTGAATCAGACGGCCGTTATAGGCCGATTCATGGCACTTGGTTGGTGGGTTCGCTTGTTCGGCAACTATCGACCCTCAGCAGTCATTCGCGACAGATGAGAGCAGTCGCTCGCTACCTTCGCAGAAAAACAAAAATAAGCGAAAAGTTAAATCAAGCGCACGGCGAGTTCATCGCACATGGAACAGCTCGGGCCGTTTCAGCCGCCCATACTCTATCGCCGCGATCACGAATGCAGGTGCCACCGTAACGGCCGGGATGGCCCATGCCAGCGGCAGACCGGCGGCCACCGCGGCCACCACCGCCGCCAGGATCAACGCGGCAAAACCCCAGGCCCAACCGAGCTGCGCTTGGCCGCGTGCGATATGGCGGTGCAGCCACCACACGGTCATCAGATAGACGCCAATGGATGTGGCCACCAAGCCGATCGCCAACGTGGGCGCCACGGCGTGGACCGACGAACCGCCTTTGAGCCCATCCGCCACAACCTCTAGAAACGCGCCCAAAGCGGCCAGCGAGCCGAACACAAAGAAATGCCCGTAAGTCCAAGTGAAAACACGCTCGCGGTGGTGGTGCAGCGCCTTGGCATTGGGCATCAAGAAGTAGACCCACCACAGTGACAACACCAAGCTGACCGAGCCCAGACCGACCGTGGCCACATCCAGCGACCAACCCTGCGTTTCGATCATGCCCGCCACCGAGTTGCTGGCACCGAGCACACATTCGCCCAGCACGATGATCGTGAACAGGCCGTGGCGCTCGGCGATGTGGTGCGCATGCCATGGCGTGGCGCCTGCCCTGAATGCCCAGAATGGAAGCGACAGTTCTAGCGTTAACATCACCGCCAAGCTGGGCAACGACCATGCAGGCGGCAAGGCCAGGCGAGCCAACCACAGGCCTTGCAGGCCGAGGAGGCCAAGCGCGATGCGCGTGGCGGTGCGGCGCCGTTCGGGGTGCTCGCGCGCGGCGCGCAGCCACATGGCGACCAGGCCAAGGCGCATCACTCCGTAGCCGATTGCGAAAGTTGACAAGTCGCCCTGCGCAATCTTGGGCACACCCGAGGCCAGGATCAGCACACCGAACATCTGCACCATCGTCCACAGCCGGTAGGTGGAGTCGTCGGTGTCGTAAGCACTCGCGAACCAGGTGAAGCCCATCCAGGCCCACCAGATGGCGGCGAAGCTCGTCAGGTAGGCGAGCATTCCGAGACCCAGATGGTGCTCGCCGACGGCGTGGTGCAGTTGCGAAGCGGCAGCCGCGATGGCCACGACAAAGGTCAGGTCGAACAGCAGTTCAAGCGGTGTGGAGACGCGGTTCGTTTCGTGGATGTCGCGGCCGGCCATGCGGAGCAACAGGCGCTTGGCGGGTGTCTGGGAAGTTGTCTGGGAATTTGTCTGGGAAGTCGTGGCTGAGCTCATGGAGTGACTTTGCGGGGTTGGGGTTGAGGCCAGTCAACGGTTGGTCGTGACGGGCGCGCCCTTGAACGTGTTGAGCTGGGCTGGTAAATCCCAAGGCGAAATTGGGGTCAGGCGGAATTGGGGTCAGACTCTCATGGCACTTTGTAAAACCATGAGTTTCCTCAATCGATACTAAATCTGACCTCATTTATTCGGCGAAAGCGCTTTGGCGTTCTGGAGCCCCACCGAAACCAACAGATCAGCCACTCAACGGTTCTGCTAAGTCAATCATGCGCTCCGGGCGAATTAAGTGACTATGCTCGTGTTGACAACAATCGGTGGTTGCTGGGAACCCTGCTCGCGCAGCGAAGTTGGCATTCCAAAGCCTAGGAGCGTCAGAGCTGGCCCCAACCAAAGCGGATTGACCAGGTGGTCGTCCCGCATGTTGTCGGTGTTGGGGTGGATCAGAACGCTCAATCCCTGATGATTCATCATCAGCCACGGAACCAACTCGGCGAATATCACCGTGCCAAACGCCACCTCGAACATCGGCAACGGGTGCGGCCCGCCGGGGCGGGTGCCGAGACGGCCGATTTGCACCAGAAATCTCTCTGAGATCCAGGTGTGCAGACAACGTGCCCTTTCCATCTGCACCGCATCTTTGGTGTCGAAATAGACGTGTGCGTGGTAACTCGCGATTTCGCTTTTTGAAATGGGGTTGGGCATGATTAATCAAAAAGGGGTTCAGATACGATAATTATCAAAGGCTTTAGGAAACAAACTCAATCAAAGAAGATTCTCTACAAACAACGGCAACATAGCCAAATGGGTCGGGGTCGCGACCTCGCGACCTCGCGACCTCGCGACCTCGAGACCTTGTGAGGTTGGCGTTGAGGCCATTCAACGGTTGGCCGTGACGGGCGCACCCTTGAACGTGTTGAGCTGGGCCGGCACATCCCAATGCTCTTCTGCCGGCGCGCCCGGCAGCCGCAGCGGCACCTTTCGCAGCCGCACGCCCGTGGCGTTGGCCAAGGCGTTGGCCAGTGCCGGCGCGATTGACGCCGCCGTCGTCTCGCCCGCACCGCTGGGCCCTTCGCCCGACGCCACCCAGTGGCACTCGACGCGCGGCATGGTATGCATGCGGGTGATGTGGTGGTCAGAGTAGAATTTCTGCTGCACCTCGCCGTCCTCGAAAGTGATCTCGCTGAATCGCGCCATCGACAATGCGAATCCGACGCCGCCTTCCATCTGCGAGACCACGTTGTCGGGGTTGATCACCAGCCCGCAGTCCAGCGCGCAGACGACGCGGTCCACCGTGTAGCTCTGGTCCGCACATACCGTCACCTCGACCACTGCGGCACCGTATGAGCGGTGTGCTGGCACGACCGCGATGCCGCGCCCACGTTGCGTGCCCGGCGCCCCGGCGGCGAGCGGCTGAGACCAGCCGGCCTTGCCCGCAACCAGTTCGAGACAGGCCCGCTCGCGCTTCTCGGTCGACAGCAGGCCCAAGCGAAATGCCAGCGGGTCGGCCCCGGCGGCGAGTGCCAGTTCATCGATCATTGACTCGTTGGCAAAGCCGTTGTGGAACGTGCCTGAGCTGCGCAACCACGACACATTGATCGGCAGCTTGGGCGAGTGCAGTTCCAGCAGCGCATGCGGCATGTCGTAGGGCTGATCGGCCGAGGCTTCGACCGACAGCCAGTCGATGCCGTTGTGCACCATGTCTTGTTCCATCACCGTGCCAGTCAGGATCGATTGGCCGACGAGCCGGTGCTTCCAGGCCACCAGCTTGCCGGTCGCATCCAGGCCGGCCTCGATGCGGTGGGCAAAGCCGGGCCGGTGGTAGGCGCCCAGGCTTCCCATGTCGTCCTCGCGGCTGTACATCAGCTTGACCGGCAGCTCGGTGCCAATTACTTTGATGACGCTGTAGAGCTCAAGCCAGGCGATGGCCTGTGGCCCGGCGCGGCGGCCGAAGCTGCCACCGGTGGGCAGCAGATTGAGCTTGATCTTTTCGACCGGAACGCCCGCGGCATGGGCGAGGTAGTTGCCGTCGATGGCGAAGATCTGCGAGCCGCCCCACAACTCGATGCCGTCGGCCTTGACCTGCATCACCGCATTCAGGGTCTCCAAGGTGGCGTGGGTCGTGTAGGGCACCTCGTAGGCGGAAGTCAGGCGCCTGTGCGCCACCGCCAGAGCAGCGTCGGCGTCACCGACCTTCAGCGCCACCATGCCGGGCTGGTCGAGCATGGCCTTGAACTGCGCCGCGATGCTGGCGCTGGAAAAATGCTCGGCCTGGCTGTTGTCCCATTCGATCTGCAACTTGTCGCGCGCCTCGTAGGCGCTCCAGAAGTTGTCGGCCACCACGGCCACGCCGGACGGCACTTGCACGACATGCTTGACGCCGGGGAATTGCAGCGCCTGCGTCGCATCGAAAGCCGCGACCTTGCCGCCCGGGCGGGTGGGCCGCGCGATTACCGCCACCAGCATGCCGGGCAACTTGAGGTCTTGCGTGAAGACGGTGCGGCCGTGAATCTTGTCGCTGGCATCGACGCGCGGAAAATGTTTACCGATATAGGTGAAATCAGCCGCGGACTTCGGCACCACGTTCTTGGGCACCGGGATCGCCATTGCATCGGCGGCGAGCGCGCCGAAGCTGGCGCTGCGGCCGCTCGCCGCATGGCTGACGACGCCTTGCGCAATCGACAGCTGTTGGGACTGCACACCGAAGCGCCGGGCTGCGGCGGCCAGGATCATCTCGCGCATCGCTGCACCCGCCATGCGCATCGTCATGTACGAGGCCTGCATCGACGTCTGCCCGCCGGTGCCCTGGATGCCACCCATCAACGGGTTGCCATAGATCACGTTGTGCCCGGCCTGGCCGGGGGCCGTTTCAACACGCATCTGCGCAACAGCGGCGTCGATCTCCTCCGCCACCAAAGTGGCCAGGCCTGTGTACACGCCCTGGCCCATCTCCATGTGTTTGCTGATGACGGTGACGGTGTCGTCGGCGTTCAGGCGAATGAATGCCAAGGGATTGGGTTCGGCCGGAAAGACGGCGGTCGCCTGGGTTGGGGCTTCAGTGCTCATGCCGTTTCCTTCGCAGTCGCAGCCACGCGGTTGGCAGCCATGTGAATCGCCTTGCGCACACGCTGGTAGGTGGCGCAGCGACACAGGTTGTACTTCATCGCCTCGTCGATGTCGGCATCACTGGGCTGGGGGTTGTGGTTCAGCAGCACCACCGCACTGGTGATCTGCGCGGGTTGGCAGAAGCCGCACTGCGCCACGTCGAGTTCCAGCCATGCGGCGAACAAAGCCTCGGCGATCGGCCCGGTTTGGCCTTCGATGGTGACGATTTTTTTACCCGCGGCTTCGGCCAGCGTGGTCTGGCAGGCATGGGCCTGCGCACCGTCGATGCTGACCATGCAGCCGCCGCACACGCCGTGGCTGCAACCGTACTTGGCGCCGGTCAGGTTGAGGTGCTCGCGCAGCACCCAGAGCAGCGGCATGTCGGCAGGCGCCGACACCGAGCGAACTTCGCCATTCAGGTGAATTTCCATGAGCAATGATCCTGTGTTTTTGGGCGACCCGCCCATCAGGGCGCGGGTTGGGCACCCGCGTGAAAAAGCTGCTGGCTGATCAAGAAGAAATCCTCGATGTGCCAGGTCAAACAGTACAGAGGTTGGGCACAGCGACTTTGCTGAACAAGTGAGGCGAAGCCACTGCGCATGAGGGGTATGCAGCCAGTGCGCCTTGAAGCTCCGGATGTGTGAACGCCGCACGAAAGTGCGCCACCGATTCCCACACCGCTTGGTTCAGGAACACGCAGCTACCGGCGATGCTGCGGTGAAGTTGCGTGGAGATGTAGCCCACTTGGCTCTTCATCCAGTTGGCATCGTCTTCCCAGGCCTTGAGCAACGCAGGCACATCCGCGGCGTCGACGGTGAAGAGGTTGATCAGTATGACCGGAGCCAGGTCTTCACCGAGCTGAGTGAAGATGGGCACCTGGGTGTCCATGGGGGGGAGCTGCAGCATGCTGGCTATCCTTACGCAGTTAGGTGGGTGGATGATTCAGCGCCCGGGCACCCCGACGTGTAGAACCATCTTGCCGCGCGCCTTGCCAGCCTCGCCCAGGCGGTGTGCCTGCGCCGCGTCGGCCAGCGCGAACTCCTGGCCGACGACGATGTGCAAGCGCCCGTCGTCGACACGCTGCGCCAGTTGCGCCAGCACGACGCCGCGCGGGGGCGTGAAGACGAAGGCGGCACGCACGCCCGCTGCTGCGGCGCGTTCGGGCGACGGTGGCATCACGGTCGCGACCAGAATGCCGCCTTTGCGAATCGTGGCCCATGAGGCCTCTTGTGTCGGCCCGCCCAGCGTGTCGAGCACGATGTCCATGTCACGCGCGACCTGCTCGAAGCGCTGCGTGCGGTAGTCGATCACCTCGTCGGCACCCAGGCTCTTGACCAGGGCCAGGCCGTCGCCGCTGGCGGTGGCGGTGACATGCGCGCCGTGCTCCTTGGCCAGTTGTAGGGCCGTTGTGCCGAGCGCACCGGCACCGCCATGAATCATCACGCGCATGCCGCGTTCGACCTGTCCGGTCTCGATCAAGGCGGTCCATGCGGCTTGGCCCGCCATGGGCAAGGCCGCCGCGGCGGCGAACGAGGCCGTGCGCGGCTTCTTCGCGACTTGGCTTGCGTCCACCGCCACGTACTCGGCATAGGTGCCGCCGCGTGCGAATGCGGCGTAGAAGCAGACCTCGTCGCCGAGTTTGAAGTCGGCCACGCCGCCGCCGACCGCGGTGACGATGCCCGCGGCATCGAAGCCGAGCGTGATCGGAAAGCTTTTGGGAATCTGCGCGGCCATGACGCCCGAGCGCAACTTCCAGTCGATCGGGTTGACGCCGGCCGCGATCACGCGCACCAGCAGGTCGCCGGCGCCGCAGGGGGGTACCGGTGCGTCTTCGAGCTGCATCAACTCAGGCCCGCCGTAAGCGTGAATGCGGATGACTTTCATTTGGGAGATCCTGGTTT
>Ga0209490_10006360_pt1 | contig 10662 bp, 12 predicted proteins | sample MAT06_FD_187209 | JGI IMG/M metagenome (GOLD analysis project Ga0209490, IMG submission 187209) | Freshwater microbial communities from Lake Fryxell liftoff mats and glacier meltwater in Antarctica - MAT-06 (SPAdes) (version 2) | ecosystem: Environmental > Aquatic > Freshwater > Ice > Liftoff...
AGCTTTCCAATACTTGCGGTTGTAGATCTGACCTGCTCCAGGGATCACGGCGGATAGGAGGGTGGCCTTGCGGGGCAGGTGGCGTTGTCGCCAGTCCAGTGTATCGGACACCTGCTTTTGAACGCGAACCGGATCAGCTGGTGTAGCGACCGTATCAGGCACAACAAATGATCTGACCGTGTCACTGCCTAGTACCAAGGCGGTATCCACTTGCGCCCACAAGGACCCGAACCAGCAAACACAAGAAAGAGCGAGCACAAGCGCCTTCACCCCGCAAAGGTCGCAAGGATCATACCACCGGCATCACCAAACACACAGAACGCTGATCACGCCTGCAGCACACGCAATATGCGCCGCAATTCATCTTCAGACTTGAAGCTGATCTCGATCTTGCCTTTGCCTTCGGGGTCCTGCTTCACGAGCACACGGCTGCCGATGTGTGCAGCCAATTGCTTGCTCAGGTCTTTATTGGGCCGAGCCGTGGAGGTGCTAGCGCTTCGTGAAGGCGATGTGCGGGTCAACTCTTCCACCTGCCGCACACTTAGCTGGCTGCTTACGATGAGATGGTAGAGTTCCACCTGCCGGGCGGGATCGGGAACGGCGATCAACGCACGCGCATGGCCCATGCCGATCACCCGCTGGCGCAAGCCAAGTTGGATCTCGGGTGGCAACTTCAGCAGGCGCAAATAGTTGGTGACCGTTGTGCGGTCCTTGCCGACTTTCTCGCTGAGTTGTTCTTGGGTCAACTTCACCTCATCCACCAAACGCTGGAAGCTGATGGCCACCTCAATGGCATCTAGTTCTTCACGCTGTATGTTCTCCACCAAGGCCATCTCCAGCATGGCCTCGTCGTTGGCAATGCGGATGTAGGCTGGCACTTCCGCAAGACCCGCTAATTGCGAAGCCCTGAATCGGCGTTCCCCGCTGATCAGTTGGTAGCGATCATGCCCAAGTTTTCGAAGCGTGACAGGTTGGATCACACCCAACTCGCGTATGCTCTGGGCCAATTCGGCCAGGGCCTCTTCGCTGAAGTGCGTTCGCGGTTGGAAAGGGTTCGGTTCGATGTGCGCGATCAGCACCGTGCCGATCGGATGGGCGGACCGCGATAGGGACGATCCGTTATCGTGTCGGGTCGTCGTGATATCGGTGGTTGGATCGTCCAACAGGGCACTCAAACCACGTCCGAGGCCCTTCTTCTTGTTCATGTTCATGCTTCGGTCGCCACGGTGCGCTCATTTTCTGGTATGCGGGTGAGGCTGTTCTTTTGAAGGATCTCGCGTGCCAGGTTCAAATAGTTCACCGCCCCTTTGCTATTGGCATCGTGCATGATAATGGTCTGGCCATGGCTTGGCGCTTCACCCAACGCCACGTTGCGGTGGATAACGGTGTCGAACACCAACTGTTGAAAGTGGGTCTTCACCTCTTCCACCACCTGGTTGGCCAAGCGCAAACGGCTATCATACATGGTCAACAGCATGCCTTCGATCATCAGCTCGGGGTTCAATCGCTGCTGCACGATCTTGATGGTGTTGAGCAATTTGCCCAATCCCTCCAACGCGAAATACTCGCATTGCACCGGCACGATCACGCTGTCACTGGCTGTTAGGCTGTTCACCGTTACCAAGCCGAGGGAAGGGGAGCAGTCCACAATGATGAAGTCGTACTGATCGCGCACCTGATCCAGCACATGCTTCAATTGCTGCTCGCGATCGCGCATATCGATCATCTCGATCTCGGCACCCACCAGATCAATGTGACCCGGCATCAGGTCCAATCCGGGATTCTCCGTACCGATGATCACATCAGCGGCAGGGGTGTTATTGATGATGCACTCGTAGATACTGGCCTTCACAAGTCGTGGGTCGAAACCAACGCCGCTGGTCGCGTTCGCTTGCGGATCGGCATCCACCAGCAGGGTGCGACGATCCAAGGCGCCCAGGCTGGCAGCCAGATTGATGGCGGTGGTGGTCTTGCCTACACCACCCTTTTGGTTCACAATGGAAATGATCTTAGCCATGCGTTCGCGATCTTTTGTGGTTCGCCGCTTCCAACATTAAGCGTTGGGTCAACGGTTGATGATCACAAAGAACAGGCAGCTTGTGGCTTCGCCCGTGTTGGTAACTCAACGAGTTTTGAACAGGGAAGTGTGGCGGATGAAGTGTATGGGAATAACCAGGGATCAGCTATCCTTCTTATCCAGATCCTCGAAGTTAAGATCCGTGAAGGGTGTCTGCCCAGTGCTGCTCCGATCCAACGGCTCCTCGTCCCGGGCATATTCGGCAGTGCCCCTCAAACGATCGATCTCTTCGAACGCCTCCCGAAGACCGTCCATGAACTTTTCGAAGTCCTCTTTGTAGAGGAATACCTTGTGCTTTTCGTAACGGGAACTTCCGTCTTCGTGCGTGTGCTTTTTGCTCTCGGTAATGGTGAGGTAAAGATCCCTGCCACGGGTGCTCTTCACATCGAAGAAATAGGTCCTTTTGCCGGCTCGTACAGCCTTGGAAAATACATCTTCCCGTTCGTCCTGCATGGCGCTTGGAGGCCCCCTCAATACCTCAGAGGCCCAACCAAATATAGAAGAGATCGGGTAGAAAGCAAGCGCTAGGGGAGTTGGCAGCTAGGGCTATCGCGTTTTCTTTTACCGCAGTTAGGGCTACAACTGCTCGGCGTCCGATGCATATCGGACCCCGCTGGGGTCGGGATCCGCGCTTGCATTATGACTTCTATGTTCTGTGGCCCTCTGGGGTCAGAAGCATGCATTCGCTGTTGGGCTGGGCCATGACCCCAGCGGGGTCACAGAGCATAGGAACGGTCGACAAACGAAGGTATTCGACCCGCCGTCCGGCGGGTCGCAGAGAGAAGACGCGATAGCCCTGAGTTGGCATCTTGACACAGCCACCGGATCCAGCGCTGGCCTGCGCTATGGTGACGGCGCAATAGCGAGGCACTTGGCTAAAGTCCCGGAACCCAAGACAAGCACTATTCAGCGGTCCTGGCTTCTTCCAAAAGCTGCTCCTCGTAGAGCTCGGCGTAGATCCCGTTGGCCGCCAGAAGTTGATCGTGGGACCCTTCTTCCACGCACCGCCCTTGCTCCAGAACCAGGATATGATCGGCATCGCGCACGGCACTGATGCGGTGGCTCACGATCACGGTCGTTGCTCCTTTCATCACTGATCGCAATTCGCGCAGGATGGCCTCCTCCGTTGCGGTATCCACTGCGCTCAACGCATCGTCGAAGATGAGGATGCGCGGGCTGGCTACAATGGCCCTGGCAATGCTCACCCTTTGCTTCTGGCCTCCACTTAAGGTGATCCCGCGTTCACCGACCATTGTGTCATAGCCTTGCGGAAAGCCGATGATGTCCGCATGCACTTGGGCTTTTTTTGCAGCCTCGATCACCCGTTGTTCCACGTCACCGCCTTGATCCAAGCGGAACGCAATGTTGTTGCGGATGCTATCGCTGAAGAGCATCACCTCTTGCGGCACAAAACCCACCTTCCCCCGCAAGCGTTCCAACTTGATCCGACGAATGGGCACCCCATCGATCAGGATCTCACCATCGGTCACGTCGTAAATGCGCCCGATCAATTCGGCCAAGGTGGTCTTTCCGCTTCCGGTATGGCCTACAATGGCCAAGGTGCCACCAACGGGGACATGGAACGACACGTCGTGCAACGCTCGAATGCCCGTATCCGCGTAGGTGTATCCCACATTACGGAAGGTGATCGCACCCTTGACCTCGGGAAGGTCATCTCCCTCAGGAACGATCGCTGGTGCGGTATCCAGGAATTCGTTGATGCGCGTCATGCTGGCCGACGCTTGTTGCACCAACGAGGTGACCCAACCTAAGGATGCAAAAGGCCAGGTGAGCATGTTCACGTAGATCACGAACTCGGCGATATTGCCCACCGTAATGCCGGGGTCACCCTCCAACAACTTCTTGCCCCCAATAAAGATGGTCAGCACCGTGCTAAGCCCGATCAAGAGCATAATGGATGGCATGAACAGGGCATCCACCTTGGCCTGGGCCATACTGCGATCACGGTAGGCTGCGGCAGCTTGTCCGAAACGGTCCGTTGCCAACGACTCTTTCGCATAGGCTTTCAGCACGCGGATACCGCTAAAACTTTCTTGCGCAAGGGTGCTCAACCTGCTTTGTTGCACCTGCACATCCATGCTGCGTCGGTTCATCAGATCGCTTACCCGGTAGATCAGAATGCTCATGATCGGCAAAGGGGCCAGGGTCCAAAGGGTCAGTTCAAGGTTCACATGTACCATAAAAGCGATGCACATAACGAAGAGCACCACCAAGTTGATGGTGTACATGATGGCAGGACCTAAGTACATGCGCACCTTGCCCACGTCTTCGCTGATCCGGTTCATCAGATCGCCGGTGCTGTTCCGCTTATAAAAGGAGCGATCCAACAACTGGTAGTGGCCATAAATGGTGTTCTTCAGGTCGTACTCGATCAGCCTGCTTACTACGATAATGGTTTGCCGCATCAGGAACATGAAAAAGCCTTTGAGCAATGCGAAGACCAGGTAAAGGATGCCCAGCATCCCGGCGCACCACACCACGGTGGCTTTCATACGGTCCGTGGTCTGCAGGTCTTGCAAGCGGGCTTGTAGGTCGATCCCCGTCCAGCCCACCCACAATTGCAAGGTTCCGGGTACAGGAAGTTGCCGTTGCGCCGATGGCCGGTCCATTTGCGCCACACCTTTCGCGATCAGGTCGATCGCCTCGCGCACCACCTGTGGCGCATACACCGCGAAGAGGTTGCTAAGGATGATGAAGACCGTACCCAGCAGCAAATGCCACCGATACTTCATCAAATAGGGGTTAAGCTTTAGGAGCGGTCGCATTCGGAGGGACCGGACGTGCTACTTTTGCGCCGCTTGCCGGGAACCTGCCCATCAACAGCGGGCCAAAGGTAGGCTGTAAGTGTAGTTAAGATCGGCTGTTACGCTCATAGCCAAAGCGAACGACACGCCACCGTTCCCTTCTTCCACCGCTAGACCTCCTTCACCATTAACGCTCACGTCGGATGGCCAATACCACCACCAAGACCAGCACGACCGAACTCGTGTTGGGCCGCATGGAGAAGCACGATCACGAAGAGATCCTCTTTTGCCACGACCGTGCGACGGGGCTCAAAGCCATCATCGCCATTCACGACACCACCTTGGGTCCTGCCTTGGGCGGTACGCGCATGTGGCCGTACGCATCGGAGAGCGATGCGCTCAACGATGTGCTTCGCTTGAGCCGCGGTATGTCCTATAAAAGCTCGCTCGCAGGGCTGGATCTCGGCGGTGGCAAAGCGGTGATCATTGGTGACGCACGAAGTCAGAAGACCGAAGCCATGTTCCGGCGGTTCGGCCAATTCATTCACAGTTTGAACGGCCGTTACATAACGGCGGAGGATGTGGGCATGAGTACTACGGAAATGGTGAACATCAGAAAGGAAACACCTTATGTTGCTGGGCTTCCCGAAGAAATGGGTGGTAGCGGCGACCCTAGCCCGGTAACTGCATACGGCGTTTTTTGTGGCATGAAAGCCGCCGCCAAGACCGCCTATGGCAGCGATGATCTTAGCGGCAGGAAGGTGGCCGTACAGGGTGCGGGCAATGTGGGCCATGGACTTGTTGGATACCTTGTCAGGGAAGGAGCCAAAGTGTTCCTGACCGATATTCACGAAGACAAGTTGGCGGCCATCAAGGCAGAATTCCCAAGCATCGTGCTGGTGAAGCCGGAGGAGGTGTACGATCTGGACGTGGACATCTATTCACCTTGTGCGCTGGGCGCCACGGTGAACGACGATACCCTGAAGCGGCTCAAGTGCAGCGTGATCGCAGGTGCCGCCAACAACCAGTTGGCCGATGAAGCGATACATGGCAAAGCCGTAATGGACAAAGGCATACTCTATGCGCCGGATTTCCTGATCAATGCAGGAGGCATCATCAACTGTGCTTGGGAACGCAAAGGCTACAACCGCAAGGCCGCGTTGCTCCAGACCGAAGAGATCCATGCCACGGCCTTACGCACCTTCAAAGCCAGCTCCGAGCTGGGCATTCCCACCTACTTGGCAGCGAACCAGGCGGCCGAACACCGCATCTCCAGCATGCGATCGGCCGGTATCCGCTTTTGAACCCTCATGCTGAACCGTCGATATCTCCGCATCAAGGTCTTCCAATCGCTTTACGCCTATTGGCAAAGCGATAGTGCCAGTGCGGCCCGCATCGAGAAGGAGCTTTTCAACGGGGTGGAACGCACCTACGATCTATACCTCTCGTTGCTTCTCGTGTTCGGCGAGTTGCGGCACGTGGGCGAATTGATCTTTGAAGAGCGCAAGAAGAAACACCTGCCCACCGCCGAAGACCTCAACCCCAACAGGAAGTTCCTGGATAATCCCGTGCTGCGCACCTTGGCCGAGAGCGATCGCTTGCGACTGGAATGTGAGAAGCGTAAAGTGAGTTGGGTGGGCAACCACGACCTGTTCCTAAAACTCTACCGCGAACTGGAAGCCAGTGAATTGATGGCCTCTTACGTGCTGGAACCTACCAAGGGCTTTCGTCGGGATCAGGGCTTCATTGTGGAACTCTTCAGCGAGCTGATCGCCAACAACGAAGCCTTGCAAGAGGTGTACGAAGCGCGCAACATCGCCTGGCTGGAAGACCTGGACCTGGCAGCCAGCTTGGTGAAACGCACCTTGGAGCAGCTGCGTGATGGGGAAGGAGCGGACCTGGCCATGGGCGAGTTGATGCGGGACGACAAGGAGGATCATGACTTCGTATCGCAGCTCTTCCGCATGTGTGTGGAACAAGGCGAAGAGCACGAGAAGTCCATCGCCGAAAAGTCCAGCAATTGGGAGAGCGATCGCATTGCGCTTAGCGATATGATCCTGATGAAGATGGCCCTGACAGAAGTGCGGATCTTCGACCAGATCCCCGTGAAGGTGACCATGAACGAATACATCGAGATCGCCAAGGCCTACAGCACACCCAAGAGCAAGAACTTCATCAACGGCGTGCTGGATAAGATCTTCATTGAAATGCGCTCCGATGGCCGCATTCGCAAAGTGGGCCGTGGCCTGTTGGAAAGCTGACCCATGGCGAGGCACAGCATGATCTTCCGAACGAGTAGGACGTGGCTCTGGGCTTTCGTTCTGCTTCTGCTTCCTTCCTGCCAGATCACGGACCATTCAGAACGTGATCCAGGAGCCGTTACCTCCGATGCGCTCAACTTCCCTTCTTCGGGTTACGAGGACATCGACCCCGACGATCTGCCTGCCATGGAATTCGATAGCACGCACATCGATCTTGGCCGCATCGTGCAAGGTGCCAAGGTGGAACGCAGCTACACGTTCATCAACAAAGGTGGCCGCCCCTTGGTGATCAGCGATGTGCGCGGCTCGTGCGGTTGCACCGTTGGCAAGGAATGGCCGCATACTCCCGTGCCACCTGGCGATCGCGGCACCATCACCGTCAGCTTCGACAGCGAAGGGCGCAGCGGACACCAAAGCAAGACCGTTACCGTAGTAGCCAACACCTCGCCACCCAGCACGGTATTGACCTTATCAGCCGACGTGGTCGGCCCAACAAGCACACCTTAGACCTGTTAACCACCATTATGATCACAGCCAGCCTACTCCTGCAAGCCAAGACCGAACAGAACCCGATCATTTTCTACCTGATGATGGGCCTCCTGATGGTGGTCTTCTACTTCTTCATGATCCGCCCTCAGCAAAAGAAATCCAAGGACGCCAAGAAGTTCCGTGAAGCGTTGGGCAAAGGCGCCAAGGTGGTCACCATAGGCGGCTTGCACGGGAAAGTGTTGGAGGTGAACGACACCACCATTCTGCTGGAGGTGGACTCCAACGTGAAGCTGCGGTTCGAAAAGAGCGCCATCGCCATGGACGGCTCGCAGCAGCTTAACGAAGCAACAGCCAAGGTCTGAGCCCCCTTGCCCAACTCCGCTGCGTTACCGTACGCTGAACGAGGGAACACATGTTCAAGGTAGGGCTGACCGGCGGCATCGGTAGCGGGAAAAGCACGGTGGCGCGCATCCTACGCGTACTGGGAGTTCCTGTCTTCGAAGCCGATCTGATCGGACGGGAACTGTTGACAACGGACCAAGCGGTCCGCAGTGCGGTGGTGGCTCGCTTTGGCGAATCCGTTCAAAAGAATGGTGCGATCGACCGTGCAGCCTTGGCGAAGCTCGTCTTTCAAGATCCCGCTGCGTTGAACGACCTCAATGCCATCATCCACCCCGCAGTGCGGTTGGCCTACCGCCATTGGGCAGATGAGCAACGGGCACCCTACCACGTCATGGAAGCCGCTATTCTCGCCGGCTCGGACAGCTACAAGGCCTTCGATCGCATCGTTGTGATATCGGCACCAGAAGCGTTGCGCATCACGCGGGTGATGCAGCGCGACCACGTGGACCGCGAAGCCGTGCTCGCGCGCATAGCCAACCAGGTCAGTGAAGAGGAGCGTTTGAGGATCGCGCATCACGTCATCCAGAACGATGATCAGCAATTGGTGATCCCACAGGTATTGGCCATTCACGAGCGGTTGTTGCAACTGGCAGGGCAATGAAGCAGGAGGAGAAGAACCTACCCCTCAGTTGGGTCACGCTGCTCTTCGGTGGGCTAAGCATTCCCTTGGCGTTCGCGCGGCACCTGGTATCGCTGGCCGTGGTGCTGGGAATATTGGCGCTGTTATTCGGCCTCTGGGGTCGGCAAAAGAATGCCCGCCATTTGTTGCGCTACACTGCCGATAGTGCCAAGCGCGGCAACCTGGGGTTCAAGCTTGCCAGCGTAGGCACGGCATGCGCATTGGTCATGTGGGTCCTATGGGCGACAAACACGTTGTTCTAGCGAGCACCAATGATCTACTTTTCGAAGGAGCGCGAGGAGTATCGTTCCCTGCAGGGCACGGAACGGAGCCGTTCTTGGTCATGCTGTGCGGTTGCCGCCAACTGTTCCATCCGTTTCCTTTGAACAAGCCGTGGACACGTATCACTCGTCTTCGAGGCCGCCGGGTCATCCCGCTCTCGGCTGCTCGCCGGGACCTGGACACATCCGGCGGGGGCTTGTCGTTGGGGTGGCGAGTGGAGGATACCCTGCGTGGGCTTATACCATTTGGAAGTAGAAAGACGTCCGACCTGTTCGCTCTTTTCCGCCCAGGCTTCTTCAAAAAATAGTTCCGTAGCTAAGGCTATGCAACGGTTTTTTGGATCGCCTGGCCAAAAAATAGCTTCGCATCTTCGGACGCATTTCTACTTCCAAATGGTATTATACCAATTCGCATTACAGGGCCGCCCAAAGATGCGCCGCTATTTTCCCCGTCGGCGGGACGACCTCCTCGGAGAAGTAATGCGGAAAAAGCGTCATCGTCCCGACCTTTCGGGGAGCAAGCAGAACCTGTCCCGCCTCGCGGGATCGGGTGGATCTGTAATGCGAATTGGTATTAGAACGCGTGCGGTCTGCCAAGCGACACAGCGTGTACTGCTTGCACTCCTCTTCCTCTACGGCCCAAACTTCTTGCTGGGCTTGCGGCTCGTGTGTCGCACTTGGTAAACGAACACCTTGTTGCCTTCTACCTCGAACACCACACGGTATTTCAGCCGGTGCAACATCGCATGCCGGTAACCGCCTTTGCGCAACTGAAACCCGTATGGATCGGCCTTGATGCTGGCGTAACAGTCCACCAACGCATCAATGAACCGATCGCCCGATCCCTTCTTCTCACGCTCACGGTATTGGTAGGCCGCCCGGACTTCCTTGATGGCCTCGGGTCGACCTGCAGCGTGTACCTCATGCCTTGCGCCCTGTGCGGATCATGCGGATGGATCCCTCCTCGCTCACGAACTTCACTTTCCCGCTGATCCGGTCGGCACGTTGGGCGTCCAGTTCGGCGACCTCTTCATCGGTCAGGTCGTCCTCTTGGGACTCTTCCCGGCGCAAGAGCATGCGGATCGCTTCGAGCACGGTGACGTTCTTCTCCTTGCGAAGCAACTGCCGGATCTCTGCCCGTATATAGAGCGCTGTCATGGCCTCGTGTTCCGTCGCGTAAAGTACGGGCGACTTCAGCCTAGCGGTGTGACTATGCCTCTCTTGCGCTTCGCTAATGCGAGTAGCACAAGGGTACCTCGAAGAACCTCGAACGGATGGCACACAGCTATGCTACCATCCCGATGGTGCGGCACGAAGCTTCATAGCCCCGGCTTTACGGGGGCGCTTTTTGTTCGCCTCCCAAGAGTTCGCTGCTAGAAAGCGCCCACATACCTTTCATAACGGCGCTTCGATATATCGAAGTGGATATTCGTATCCTTCGTGGACGTAGCTCGGGTCTTCAAATGAGCGCACGGATCGCAGATCCACGGGAGCGGGGTACGCGCTGGCTTGCTCTTCTGTGATCGCTTCGCCGCTGGCGGCGCATAAGCTGGATCATCGTGTGCAAAGCCTGCCCCGCGCATTTGGCGGGGTGTTCGTCCAGTAGCTGGCTTAGGTCGCTGGCACTGATCTCTGCTTTCGGGTACGCTTCGATGGAACTCAGCGCGGGGGGGTGAGGGCTTCGGTGTGGACGGCGGGTGTCAGTTGTGGCACGTCCGGCTTCATGCCGTTCGCGACACAAGGAATGTCATATCCGACCATTTAACAA
>Ga0209490_10006361_pt1 | contig 10661 bp, 13 predicted proteins | sample MAT06_FD_187209 | JGI IMG/M metagenome (GOLD analysis project Ga0209490, IMG submission 187209) | Freshwater microbial communities from Lake Fryxell liftoff mats and glacier meltwater in Antarctica - MAT-06 (SPAdes) (version 2) | ecosystem: Environmental > Aquatic > Freshwater > Ice > Liftoff...
GATGGGAATTTAGAAACCCCATCCTCGCGTAGCAGGGTGGGGTAGTTCATAAGTCATAAATAACTCAAAGTATTGTATACAGGTAATGTATCACCAAAAACTTCTTCCAGTACTGCTGAATCTAATATGAACAGAAGAAAAACCATCATTTCGATCGCTAGTATTATTTCGATCGATCTGATGTTGGTGATGATTCAGCCTTCAAGTTCGATCGCGCAGGTCAATTCGAGCTTGTTGGTATCGGCGGCAGCTAGCTTACAGGATGTTTTAAAAGAGATTACCCCTATTTATGAGAAGTCTCATCCTGGTGTAAATATTAAGTATAACTTTGCCGCTTCTGGGACTCTGCAACAACAAATCGAACAGGGTGCACCTGTAGATCTGTTTATTTCGGCGGGGGCTAAGCAAATGGATAGCCTACAAGCAAAGGGATCGATCTTGAACAATAGTCGCTCTAATTTGCTAACTAATCGTCTGGTTTTAATTGTGCCTCAAGGTTCGTCTAGCGGCATCGTCAATGTCCAAAGCTTGACCAGTAAAAAAGTAAAAAGAATTTCGATCGCCGAGCCAAGAAGTGTGCCAGTTGGTCAATATAGTGAGGAAGTATTTAAAAAATTGGGTATTTTAGAACAACTAAAACCCAAGTTTGTTTTGGGTAGTTCTGTGCGGAATGTTCTAGCAGCAGTAGAAAGCGGCAATGTTGAAGCAGGCATTGTCTATTTCACAGATGCCAAAATCTCTAAGAAAGTAAACATTGTCGAACTCATCCCAAATAACCTACACTCATCGATTATCTATCCCATTGCGATTCTGAAGCGTAGTCAAAATCAGCAAGCCGCCAAAGATTACCTAAGTTTCTTGACTAAACCCGCAATCAAAACTGTATTTGTGAGATATGGCTTTGGTATTGGACTTTGGACAAGATTGAAGGGCATCTCTATTAATTCAAAATTATTGAGAATAGCAACGAGATAATAAGCATTTGAGCCTTGTCTTATTGCGAAAAAATCGATTTTTAGAGATGCCCTTTACTTTACTGCGCGTCGAGAGCGTCGATGATTCTGGACAATCACTCTTTCGTCCCATGTGGCTAATCGTCATGGGTGAACGACGTGGTGAATTATCGGCGGTGCAAGCCTATTAGTCCTACCGTCAACGCTTTGACCTTGAACATACTTTTCGTTTTACAAAACAGAATTTGCTTTTGACGGCTTTTGAGACTCCCGATGTTGAGCATGAGCAGCAATGGGTTAAATTTGTGATGCTTGCTTATGTCCAACTTTGGGCAGCTCAGGTCCTCGCGGTTGCTCTTCCTCGCCCATGAGAGAAACATTTAACACCCCCTTCCTCTGTTCGCATTAGTCCTTCAAAGGTTGAACAGGAATGGTTTCGGATTATTTCTCAGTTGGGTACTCCCTCTGTCCCCCCCCAAAAAACCCGTGGTTATTCCTCTGGTCGCAAACTTGGTCAATTTCAGTCTCTTTGTCCTCGTCTTGCTGTCATAAAAAAACGCAAATCTCATGCTTCTATACCTAAAATTGCGGTCTGATTTACTGTGATTCTTGCAAATACTACTCTTTAAGTATTCCTAAATCACGAGTGCTTTGATTTCAGGTGTCCAATATTAACTCCTCTCTTTGTGGGGCGTTCATCCATTTTTTGCTTCAATTTTTTCCAAAGTCCAACAGAATTAGAAAGAGGTGTGAAGGTTTGACTGATTTTTGGATTAATTTTGGCTCTGTTGAATTAGCTTGCTGTTGATTAACTTCGGGCATCATCGTTAAAAACATCAATAATCGACAAGATAAGAGTTAAACCAATGTTAGCAGTAAGAAATGAGAATGTCTTAGGGACTGTGATTAGTTTAGGATTTTGTTATAACTTCAAAATTACCAAATATGCCAGACATCGTTGATATTGCTGTGGGTGCGGGTGCCTTTAAGACTTTGGTGACTGCGGTCGAGGTAGCGGGATTGGTTGACGCGCTGAAAAGCCCTGGCCCATTCACAGTGTTTGCACCCAACGATGACGCTTTTGCTAAACTCCCGCCTGGGACAATCAAAACTTTAGTGCAAAATATTCCGCAATTAGCCCGCATTCTGACGTTTCATGTGGTGGCGGGTAAGTTCATGAAAGCTGACCTAGAAAAGTTAAAGTTTGTGACATCACTTGAAGGTTCACCGATCCCGATCGACTGTTCGGATGGCTTTGAAGTCAAAAATGCCACAGTTTTAGCCGCCGATATCGAGGCAGACAACGGTGTGATCCATGTAATCAGTAATGTGATCTTGATGGGTTGAATTCGATCGTCTTGGTTTATCCTGTAAAACAAAACTGGTATTTTCAGGATATTTTGCAGGAATTTATGAAACTTTCTCAACTTGCTAGTTGTTTGCCTGACTGCGATCTAGATGCGAGTGGCAGCGATCCAGAGATTACAGGGATATCGTCGATCGATCGGGCAAAAGCAGGAGATCTAACATTTCTCGGTTCGGCAAAATATTTACATTTACTCGAACATACACAAGCAAGTGCTGTAATTCTCGATCGAACAACGCCTTGTCAACTTCCTTGTTTACGGACTTCCAATCCCCGACTTTTGTTTGCCCGTTCGATCGATCTGTTTTATCAACCCATAACTTTACCTCCAGAAGTTCATCCCACGGCTGTTTTGGGTCAGGACGTTCAACTCGGTTCAGGTGTGGCAATTGCGCCAAATGTGGTGATTGGCGATCGAGCCGTGATTGGTGATGGGGTACAGATTTTTGCGAATACGACGATTTATCCTGATGTCAAAATTGGCGATCGATCGGTGATTCATGCCAACTGCGCCATCCGTGAGTTTAGTCAGATTGGAGCCGACTGCATCATCCATCCTGGGAGTGTGATTGGCAGTGATGGTTTTGGTTATGAGATCCAACCCGATGGGAATTGGTACAAAATTCCGCAGTCAGGTCATGTCGAGATTGGCGATCGAGTCGAAATTGGCTGTCTGAGTGCGGTCGATCGACCATCTGTCGGCATTACCGCAATTGGATATGGGACAAAAATTGATAATCTTGTGCAAATCGGACATGGTTGTCAAATCGCGCCGCACTGCATGATTGTGGCGCAAGTCGGTTTAGCAGGTGGAGCGAAGTTGGGGCATCATGTTGTCTTAGCGGGACAAGTTGGTGTTGCCGATCGGGCTGACATTGGCGATCGAGCGATCGTCGGAGCCAAAGCAGGCGTGACGAGTTACGTCGAGGCAGGTGCAAGGGTAATGGGTTTTCCTCCTGTGCCCGAACGAGAATGGAAGCGGATGATTGTCGCCCAAAAGCATCTGCCAGAGATCAAACGCACGATCGATAAACTCGAAAAACGGCTAGCAGAGCTGGAAGCAAAACTAAATGGAGAAGGTTAGGGGTTTGTTTTCAAGCTGTTTAACTCCTCAGAAATCGAGTGCAAGTTCCAATCGATCGTTTGGTTGAGTCGATATCTTATATTCGATCGGGGTCAATTCCCATCGATCGTAATTTTTTTGCCAGACGTTGGGCTTTTTGTTCCGCTTGTTTTTGTCCCTGTTCCGCTTGTTGTTTGGCAAGACGTTCTTGCTGTGCGATTAATTTTTGTCGTTCGGCGATCGATTCAGCCTCAATCCTTGCTTGTTGTTCAAACGATCTCTCCAGTTCTGACTGAAACCGAGACCGTTCCGCCTCCGCATAAGAACGTAAAACCTGATTAGAGACTCGATCGTAGAACCGAAAACCTCGATCTGGATATAAATGCAAATCTAAACCTAACACTTCACTAGGTAAAGACAAAACATTGTCGGGCAGCATTGAAGTCGAGATTGCTACATACTTCCCTTGCTCTAGCCTCACCCCTTGTAATGAATTAGGTTTCAAATACTCACCTGTTGGATCGTACTGAAAATATTCCTTCACGCCTAAAGCCTGATAAATGAGTGGATTTTGTTCACGGTCTTTTGTCACGGTTCCTTTAGAAGTGACTTCTAGCACAAAGTCTGGAGCCTTGTTGCCCTCATCCCAGACGCGATAACTAACTCGGTCTTCGTTACTCATGCCGAATACAACAAACGTGTCTGGAGCTATCCTTTTCTCGATTCGAGCTTCGACATAGCGGATAAACAAGTTGCCAGAAACATAGACATTTGGTTGCTGCTCAAACCATAACCTCAATGCTTCAGTCGTATAGCTTAAATTGCGCCGTTGTTTATCGCCTTCTGGCATTGGCTCGAAGTCCTCGTCTGGTGATTCAATTGTCGAAATTAGCTTGTGGTCGCCAGAAATTGTCATAATGGCACTCCAAATCAAGTTAGATATTCGTTAACAAGCTAGCATATCTGAAGTGCATAGTAATCTCATTGAGGTTTATTGTGACTTTTTAGGATATTTAACCCTTCAGAGATCGAGTGCAAGTTCCAATCGATCGTTTGGTTGAGTCGATCGGATTTCATCCCAGCTTTGAGTGGTCTGCGGGCGGCTTGTCCGAGTTCGGCAGTCAGGACGGGCTGAATATTTTTTGTTGGTAAGTCGAAAACCTTAGCGACCTCTAGAGCAAATTGATATCGATCGATCCAATCTGTACCTGCAACATGAAATATCCCATTGGCACTTGCTTCAACTAGACGGCAACTTGCTTCGGCGATATCGTTGACCAGAGTAGGCGAACCAATTTGATCTTGTGGGACTTCGATCATCTGGTCATTCTGCAAAGTCTTAATTAAGCGGCTGACGAAATTCTTGTTTTGAGCTTCCCAGCCATACACCACCGTAATTCGCAGAATCAACCAGTCATCCATTAGGTGCGCGATTTTTTGTTCGATTTCTAACTTCTGATCGCCATAGACGCAAATCGGATCGGGTGAGTCAGTCTCACTGTAGGAGCCATTCTCACCATTAAATACATAGTCAGAAGAGTAAAAGACTAACTTCGCGCCAACTTCCCGTGCGGCAGTCGCCACATTTAAACTCCCAACCACATTGATTTGATATGTCTCGTCTGGATGGAGTTCGCAATAATCGACATTCGAGAGATATGCGGGGAGGAAAACGATATTGGGCTGAGTAGTGTGGATGATCGATCGAACGGCATCTCGATCGGTTAATTCCAGAAAAGTAAGATCGGGCTGAGCAAAGTTATGATAAGTTCCAATTACATCCCAACTTCTTGCTAGACAGGTTTGGCGTAAATGGGAGCCAACCAGTCCTGACGCACCTATAATTAGAGCTTTCATGAGTTTTCGCCGTAAATAAATGGACTTTCAAAATCTGCGTGTGAAATTAAGTTTCGATCGCGTTGGGAAATAATTGGATTCTGACATTGCCAAGGGATATCCGCCGAGTTCCAGAGAATCCCAGCATCACACTCTGGCGCATAGACCGTGGAAACCTTATAGAGCAAAATCGCGGTCGGACTAGTTACATAGAAACCATGCGCTAATCCAGATGGAATATAAATCAGATTCGCTTTGGCATCACTCAGATCGAAAGTTTGCCATTTGCCATAAGTGGGAGATTTTAGGCGTAGATCGACCACGACATCAACTACCTGTCCCTGAACGCAGTAAACAACTTTAACGTGATGTTTTGGCGGTAATTGGAAGTGTAAGCCTCTTAAGACATTGTGGTGAGAAATAGAGTAATATTCTTCGACAAAATCTGTATGTAAGCCATAACCAGCAAAGACATCCTGATGAAATGTCTTAATAAAACTACCTCGATCGTCTCTGAGAATCTTCGGTTGCAATTCATAACAACCAGGAATATTTGTCTGTATGAGTTCCATCTAGCCTCTCCTATTTAGCTTTACAGAAGTCATGGATCACAGACACGACGTAATCTAGCATTTCGGGAGTTAAGCCAGGGAAGAGACCGATCCAGAAAGCATTTCTCATTGCTCGATCGGTATGTTTGAGATCGCCGACAACTCGATAATTTAAACCCTCATATGCAGGTTGCCTGACCAAGTTTCCGCCAAATAGCAGCCGAGATCCAATCCGTTGCTCTTCTAAATGTTGTACGAGTTGATTGCGCGTAAATGGAGCATCCTCTCTCACAGATAGCAAGAACCCAAACCAGCTTGGCTCTGAATCCACATTAGGTTCAGGTAAAATCAGCACATCTTGTAGATCTTGTAAATTCTCAAATAAATACTGAAAATTCTCGCGGCGTTTAGCAATAAAATCAGGCAACTTATCCAATTGAGCACATCCCACCGCAGCTTGCATATCCGTCAGCTTAAGATTAAAGCCAACATGAGAATAGGTGTATTTGTGGTCATAGCCAAAAGGTAGATCGCCCAGTTGCCAGTCATATCGCTTATTACAGGTGTTATCCACTCCAGGCGCACACCAGCAATCCCGACCCCAATCACGGTATGATTCAGCAATTTTCTTCAAACGTGGATCGCTAGTGAGAACTGCACCACCTTCTCCCATTGTCATGTGATGGGCGGGATAAAAGCTCACAGTCGATAGATGTCCAAATGTTCCTGTCTTCTGCCCTTGATACATGCTGCCAACCGCATCACAATTATCTTCAATTACCCAGAGGTCATGCTTTTCGGCAAAAGCCATCACTGCGCCCAAGTCGAATGGATTGCCCAATGTGTGCGCGATCATAATCGCACGGGTTCGATCGCTCAAAGCTGCCTCTAACTGGTTCGTGTCGATATCATAAGTAGGAAGCTTGATATCCAAAAATACTGGGACTAGTTGATTCTGGAAAATGGGATTGACTGTGGTGGGAAAACCTGCTGCGACTGTAATCACCTCATCTCCAGTCTTTAACCGTTTGTCTCCCAACTTAGGCGAGGTCAAAGTTGATAGGGCGACTAAATTCGCGGATGAACCTGAATTAACCAGCAGACAGTGTTTCACCCCCATCCATGCGGCGAAACGTTGCTCGAAATCGATCGAATAGCGTCCTGTAGTCAGCCAAAAATCCAACGAAGCGTCAACTAGTTTCACTAATTCATCATCGTCAAAGACCTTCCCCGATACTGGCACATAGGTTTGCCCAGGGATAAACTGCTTGGGCTGAAACTTAAATTCGTAATATGCCTGAACGGATTGGAATACTTTCGATCGTAATTGTTGTTCTTGGTCAGATATGCTGACAGGCTGAGAAATTTGCATGGAATTCTACTTTCTATATTCTTGGATGATGAAAACTTGAGTACTGGACTTGGATTGATTTTGCTTTTTGGCTCGAATTAGGCGATTGGCAAGGTCATTCTGCTCTTGTAGGTATACATGAATGGTTTGCGATTGCCCCATATAGTCTCTGTCATCTTTGCAGATGATAATACCAGTATGGTTGACACTATGATGCAAATCAGTGACATCATCACGATTGAGTGTGATAATGGCACGATTCTCCCGTACAGCAAAAGCAAGAACTTCAATGTCGGGGATACCCTGATTTGCTTGCCCTGCCTCGTATGAGGTAAGTACATCGTGCCCTAACTTGCGGAGTTCTATAACCATATCGAGGGGAAAGTTTTCGTTGGAGTAGAGTCTAGTCATCCAATCCGTCCTCTTGGTGGGATGCTATAACAAGATCGATTTCCGCTCGATGACGATCGTAGTAAGACCAAGCAATGATCAGATCTTCTCTGGTCAGACCAGGATAGTTTCTCAGCAATTCCTCATCATCTGCTCCTTGCTTGCGAAAGGATATCAATGTCCATACTGGAATGCGTGTGCTGCGAATTCGAGCATTCCCGCCACATACGCCTGCCGTTTGCTGAATTGCCATATTTTTAAGCCTTTCTTGTAACAGAACATTCTCCTCTGGTGTAAGGGCTTCAATGATCTGGACTAGAGAATCAACTAATTTGGTATTCATCAGACATAGTTTCCAAGTCAATACAGCACAGATTAAAGATAGTGTATCGGAGTATCTTATCAATTCGCCTGCGATCGCCTCAATGTTTGCCACAAAAACCAAAAAAGAAGAGGCGATTTACTGCCTCCCCTTAATTCGATCGATGCTCAGAGAGGTTGATTAAGTGCCAACAGTCCAAGAGTTGATGTACTCAAGTTGTCCTGCGGTGAGGGCATCAATTTTGATTCCCATCGCTTGCAGTTTGAGACGAGCAATTTCTCGATCGATGTCAACTGGGATCGGCACAATGCCAGCGCCGAGTTTGCCTTTGTTCTTGACGAGGAATTCGCAAGCCAAAGCTTGGTTCGCAAAGCTCATATCCATCACACTTGCTGGATGTCCTTCGGCGGCGGCTAGATTGACAAGGCGACCTTCACCGAGCACGATGATTGCCTTACCTGATTTGAGTTTGTATTCTTGCGTGAAGTTACGCACAAACTTATCCGACACACTTTGCTCTGATAGGGCAACCAGATCGATTTCGATGTCGAAGTGACCAGCATTAGAAATAATTGCGCCGTCCTTCATCATGGCGTAATGTTCGCTGCGAATTACATGCTTGTTACCAGTGACGGTGATGTAAATATCGCCTTCGCGTACTGCTTCATCCATTGGCATCACACGGAAGCCATCCATCACAGCTTCGATCGCTCTGACTGGATTAATTTCGGTGACGATCACATTCGCACCCATGCCACGCGACCGTAGAGCTACGCCTTTACCGCACCAGCCATAGCCAGCCACGACGATCACTTTGCCAGCTAGCAGAATATTTGTGGCTCTGATAATCCCGTCGAGCGTAGACTGACCTGTACCATAACGATTGTCGAAGAAGTGCTTGGTTTCAGCATCATTCACGGCGATCGCGGGGAAAGTCAGCTTGCCATCGCGGTGCATGGCATTAAGGCGAACTAGACCTGTGGTGGTTTCTTCGGTTGTACCAATGATGTCGGCGAGTTGGTGGGCGCGATGCTGCACTAGTGAAGTGGTAACGTCGCTACCGTCATCGATGATGATGTTGGGACGGTGGTCGAGCGCGATTTCGACATGGCGGTGGTAGGTGGCGTTGTCTTCGCCTTTGATTGCATAGACAGGAATGCCGTAGTCAGCTACTAAGCAAGCTGCAACATCATCTTGAGTCGAGAGTGGGTTACTGGCAATCAGGAGCGAGTCTGCCCCAGCAGCTTTGAGTGCGATCGCTAAGTTAGCTGTTTCGGTTGTAACGTGGCAACAGGCAATCAGTCTAATTCCTGCTAAGGGCTTTTCTTTGGCAAATCGATCGCGGATCTGCGCCAGTACGGGCATTTCTCTACCTGCCCACTCGATGCGTTGTCTTCCTAGTGGCGCAAGCGAGAGATCTTTGACCTCACTTTTAACTTCTGTTGTTGGACGTACTGGTGTTATTGTCATAGCGAGAGTGTAATGTTATGTACTTTTACAGTATAGAAGCTTTGACTCTAGTTCAGTCAATCAAGACTGAGGGCATAGTTTAATTTTTCTCATATCACTCTTAAAAATTCATATTCTTTATACTACGCTTAGCACTTTGTCGTACTCTTCTTGATGCAGTTGGAAGGCATCCCAAACATCTACTTTCTGCTGAAGATTTAACCAAAGCTGAGAACCATTTCCAAGAGCTTTGCCAATCCGAATTGCCATATCAACAGTAATTGGTCTACGTCCCAGTACGATCTCGTTAACAGTTCGACGAGACACGCCCAAGATCTCTGCAAATCGAGTCTGAGTGATCTCTAAATCATCAAGAATATCTTCGATAACTTCGCCAGGATGCACAGGTCTTACCTGTCTACCTTCTATAATTTGCTGTAAGTTTTCCATAACAAAAAATCTCTTAAATAAATTCTTGTGATTTCCTAATCTATAGGAGCGCAGTAACTCCACACTGATATAGATTAGGAAACAGTTTGGTTCGTTAAACTATGTTTCTCAGTGGTAGTCTTCGAGGTCTACATCATATGCTTTACCATCTTCAAACCTAAAAGTAATACGCCAATTTCCCGACACTTTTATTGACCAAGTTCCCTTTCTATCTCCCTTTAATTCATGTAAATCATATCCTGGCAATCTCATCTCATCTATAATTAATGCTGCATCTATAACGCTAAGTCTTATTCTTATTTTCTTTTCTAATTCTTGAGGAATGCCTCTACTCCTATTTTCTTTCAGTAATTTTTCTAAGTGTTTATTTTTATAAGTTTGAATTATTGATTTATGCCAAGTAATATATCCATTTTTTATTCCTAATTAAGATTTGCAACTAAATGTTTTTAAAGTGTTCTTTTGGCAAGACTTAGATGTAACTCATTAAGTTACATCTTGTCAAGTCCTCACATTACTTCTGGTCGCCCCAGATTAATCGCGTAAAAATGCCAAAGTACTTTCAGTTTCGGTGTAGGAGTCTGAGTCTTTATTAATTTTTGATTTCAATCGGTTTTGTATCTTTGGAAATCTGGAAACTGCGGGTTACGACTAAATCACTTTCGACAAATTTAAAATCGATTTTGGCAGGATCTGCTTTACCAAGAAATTGGGTCTAAAGCCCCGCCGTTCTAGGGCGGCTTTTTCTTGGAGAGCGACCGTATAAACTCTCTAAGAACATCAGTCCTTGTTCTGCCCACACTTTTGCAATAAGACTCAAGTATCTCTCGCTCGTGATCTTCTATCCTGAAATCTAATCTTTTTTTCATGTTTGTATACGCAAGTATGCTGTACAATATTAACATGAAAACATTGAAGTTTAAGTTTTAT
>Ga0209490_10006364_pt1 | contig 10659 bp, 9 predicted proteins | sample MAT06_FD_187209 | JGI IMG/M metagenome (GOLD analysis project Ga0209490, IMG submission 187209) | Freshwater microbial communities from Lake Fryxell liftoff mats and glacier meltwater in Antarctica - MAT-06 (SPAdes) (version 2) | ecosystem: Environmental > Aquatic > Freshwater > Ice > Liftoff...
CTGTAATGTTCTGTAGCGTTATTTGAAACACTGTTATTGTCTGTACACATTCTTAAATATTTTCATTAACAAACCTAGGAAAAACTTATGAAAGCATCAAAGCCGTTAGGTCAATCTATTTCATTGGCTTTACTTTTAATCGTTGTCTGCGTTGGCTTCGTAGGCTACATGTTTGTCCAGTCAGGCGCTTTATAAAAACGGCAGTTAAAACTTGTAAGCGATCGCTTAAAGGCACTATTGAGTGCCTTTTTTATTACTTTCAATATTTACGTGTTTTTGCACGAAGTAGACAAGGAAAAGCACGACTTTAGCGAAACCATTTATCTAGAGCCATCTGGATAGATATTTTGCTGCGAACAATTTATTAGGATGAGATAGAAGGGCACAAACCTGGTAGATTTAGCGGAGTACCCGTAGAAATAGACGCAAGCAGATGAAAGTCCTAGTTATTGGCGGTGACGGCTACTGCGGTTGGGCGACCGCATTGTACCTTTCTAATCGAGGTTACGAAGTTGGTATCCTAGACAACATGGTTCGGCGGCACTGGGACATGGAGCTTTGCGTCGAAACCTTAACCCCGATCGCCCCGATTCAGTCTCGGATTCAACGTTGGAAAGATCTGACGGGCAACCAAATTGAATTGTTTGTCGGCGACATTACGAACTATGAGTTCTTGAGTCGTGCCATGCATCAGTTTGAGCCAGAAGCAGTGGTGCATTTTGGTGAGCAGCGATCGGCTCCTTTCTCAATGATTGATCGAGAGCACGCCGTTTTGACCCAGGTTAATAACGTGGTCGGCACGCTCAACCTTTTATATGTCATGCGCGAAAGTTTTCCTGACTGCCACTTAGTCAAGCTTGGCACCATGGGCGAGTACGGCACGCCTAACATCGACATCGAAGAGGGCTTCATCACCCTGGAACACAATGGACGCAAAGATACGCTGCCCTATCCGAAGCAGCCCGGCTCGTTTTACCACCTGAGTAAGGTGCATGACTCTCACAATATTCACTTTGCTTGCAAGGTGTGGGGGTTACGCGCTACCGACCTGAACCAAGGGGTCGTTTACGGGGTGCTGACCGAAGAAACGGGCATGGACGAATTGCTAATTAACCGTTTAGATTATGACGGGGTGTTTGGAACAGCTCTTAATCGCTTCTGTGTTCAGGCAGCGATCGGGCATCCATTGACGGTGTATGGCACAGGTGGACAAACTAGAGCATTTTTAGATATTCGAGATACGGTACGGTGCGTAGAATTGGCGATCGCTACTCCAGCAGATCCTGGCAAATTCCGTGTCTTTAACCAGTTCACCGAACTTTTTGGCATTGGCGATTTAGCCATGATGGTCAAAAAAGCTGGAACGACACTGGGATTGAATGTAGAAGTAGCTCACCTAGACAACCCCCGTGTTGAGATGGAAGAACACTACTTCAACGCTAAAAATACCAATCTGCTTGACCTTGGTTTACAGCCTCACTTCCTCTCTGACTCTTTGTTAGATTCGTTGCTAAATTTCAGCGTCAAGTACAAGAGCCGTGTCGATAAGACACAGATTCTGCCTAAAGTGAAGTGGAAGCGATAAGCCAACAATCATGAAAGCAAGTGTCTGGACATTGCTACTATTGGTCGTTTTACCGGGTGCTGCACTCAGTGGAAGCAGCGCCTATTTTTTATTTCCAGATTGGGCAATGTTAACGGCGAGTCATCAGAACTATCAAAAGCTGGCAGCTTCTCCCGCTTCTACATTGCGCGATTTGGCGCGCTGCTTCGCAGATACCGCAAGGGTTGCTGAAGCAGCCGAAAATCGTCATCGCATCAATTGCTTTGCAGAGGGTGTCGGTGCTTTACTGGGAGGCATTATTCTCTCTATTGGAATTCATGGCATCTGTACCTTAGGGATCTGCATTGAAATAAAGTCCCATTGGGATGCGCTAGCTTGCTAGCCCCCTAAATCCCCCAAAATTGGGGGACTTCCGAGCCTTTCAAAGTCCCCCAATTTTGGGGGATTTAGGGGGCAGATCGGGACGTTATTTCATTGCTACTCCCTTATCGACTCAGCCTGAGCGATCGCCTTGATATCAGCCCAAATCGCCTTTAAGAGCCAGCCTACTTATGCGAATTGCACTGTTTACCGAAACTTTTCTACCTAAAGTTGATGGAATTGTGACTCGCCTGAGTCACACAGTTGATCATTTACAGCGACTAGGTAATCAGGTGCTAGTGATCTCACCCGATGGCGGGCTGACAGAATATAAGGGAGCCAAAATCCATGGCATTCCTGGGTTTCCCCTGCCCCTCTATCCTGAGCTGAAGCTGGCGCTGCCTCGCCCTTCTATGCGTCAGGTTTTAGAAACATTCCAGCCTGACTTGATTCATTTAGTGAATCCAGCGGTGCTAGGTTTAGGCGGCTTGTACTATGCTAAATCCTTGGACGTGCCGTTGGTTGCGTCATACCATACCCATTTACCCAAGTATTTGGAGCACTACGGATTGGGGATGTTGGAAGGCGTGCTTTGGGAACTTCTAAAGGCAGTTCATAATCAAGCACAAGTGAATCTTTGTACTTCAACCGCCATGCAAGAAGCGCTGACGAGTCACGGTATTGAGCGAGTAGCGGTGTGGCAGAAAGGAGTCGATACAGAGCTATTTCAACCTAGCTTGGGGACTCTAGAAATGCGATCGCACTTAACTCAAGGGCATCCTGAAAGTCCGCTTCTGCTTTATGTCGGTCGTCTTTCAGCAGAAAAAGAAATCGATCGCATCAAACCTGTGCTCCAATCGATTCCCGGCGCTCGATTGGCATTAGTAGGCGACGGCCCCTACCGCCAAGAACTCGAAAAGCACTTTGCCGACACGCCTACCTTTTTTGTCGGCTATATGACAGGACAAACCCTTGCTGCGGCATTCGCCTCTGCCGACGCCTTTGTCTTTCCTTCTCGGACAGAAACCTTGGGGTTGGTGCTGTTGGAAGCGATGGCGGCGGGTTGTCCAGTCATTGCTGCGAACGCCGGAGGGATTCCAGATATTGTCTCAGATGGGGTGAATGGGTACTTGTTCGATCCCCAGGAGGAAGGAGGCGCGATCGCCGCAACCCAGCGTTTGCTCTCCCACGCAGACGAGCGTGAAACTCTGCGGCAAAACGCCCGAATAGAGGCAGAGCGATGGGGCTGGGCAGCGGCAACGCGACAGTTACAAGGATTTTATCAAGCGGTATTAGAAGAGCGATCGCTGCCAACCGCCGCTTAGGCAATTTCCCTGACCGCCGCCTGAGCTTCTCGACGCAGCCCACTGGCAATCCGAAACAGTTCTTGCCCTGTATGCAGATAATGGTCGTCATAACTGGTCGTAAAGCGTTCCAATTCATCGACTCCATCGCTAACCTGGTTCAGGCAATAGTACAAATGAGCCGCTACTCCAGCCAAGTTAGGAGGATTTGGCACAGAGCTAAAAGCTCGCTGTGCTTTTTGTAGGTACTCCCGGCATTCCTCCAAATAAGACTGGAATGCTTCTAATAGCTCATCATCAAAAGGATCGGCGGCAAGCGCATTGATTTGAGACTTTAAGGGCTTAAGAACCAGGTTGAGCCATCGAATAATAGGTTGATAAACCTGCTTTAGCCAAAGTTTGAGTAGCTCATCGCTATCTCGCCCGGTTCGTTGCTGACGATATTGTTTTTGTGCTTCAGCAGTCCGTTGTTGACGAGCAGTGGGGTCAAACCCAACTGAAGCTCTAGAAGAGTAATTGATTTGGCGATCGTAGGACTGCCTTTTAAACGGATCACCCAAAATTTCATAGGCGATGTTCAATTGGGAAATTTGTTCATGGCTTGCCGACGCTGAGCGGGTATCGGGGTGCAACTGTTTGGCAAGCCGACGGTAGGCTTGCTTGATTTCTGCCTGACTTGCTGTCTGGCTAACCTCTAGGGTGGTGTAATGAGTAGATTTTGACATACACCCATTTTATCGACATTGTTCTCTATCCTAAAACAGTCGAGGCTACTAATTCTGGATCTTGAAACAGCGGCGTGCTCAAGTAACGCTCACCAAAACTAGGTTGAATCATCACAATCAGCTTGTCTGCATTTTCAGGGCGACGACCCACTTTAACAGCAGCGGCTAGAGCTGCACCACTAGAAATACCAGACAGTAGCCCTTCTTCACGGGCAAGACGGCGACCATACGCGATCGCTTCATCATCGCTAATGGTGATCACTTCATCAATCAACTCTACCTTCAAAACTTGGGGAACAAACCCTGCTCCAATCCCCTGGATTTTGTGAGGCCCTGGTCGCCCGCCCGACAAAACAGAGCTATTGGCAGGTTCGACGGCGATCGCTTGAAATCCAGGTTTTCGCTGCTTCAAAACTTCGGATACGCCTGTAATCGTGCCGCCCGTTCCTACGCCTGCCACTAAAATGTCTACCCGTCCTTCTGTATCTTCCCAAATCTCGTTGGCAGTAGTTTCACGATGAATTTTTGGATTCGCCAGATTGCTAAACTGTTGCAACATGTAAGCGCCAGGCAGAGAATTGACAATCTGTTGCGCCCGTTGAATACATCCACCCATGCCTTCAATACCCGGAGTCAGCTCTAGCTTTGCCCCATAGGCTCGCAGCATCGCTCGTCGCTCAGAACTCATAGTTTCTGGCATTGTCAAAATTAACTGATATCCCTTTGCTGCTGCTGTCATTGCTAAAGCAATTCCTGTGTTTCCAGAAGTCGGCTCAACCAAAATCGTCTTCCCTGGCGAAATTAGTCCCTTCTGCTCTGCGTCTTCAATCATGCTAATCCCAATCCGATCTTTCACTGATGCAGATGGATTCATTCCCTCTAGCTTCACTACAATTTGAGCGACGCATCCCGCAGCTTGAGGAATGCGATTTAAACGCACTAGCGGAGTGCGGCCAATCAATTCAGTAATGTTATTAGCAATGCGCATGGTTACATAAGAAAAGAGAGAACAGTAAAAGAACGGGATTATAAACTAGCAAACAATATCTAGATGTAATACATGATATCTAGCCGCTGCCTTGATTCTCGCTTCTCAGCGATGTCTTGCAAAGTATAATTTTTCAGAATTGCATCCGACGCCTGTTTTGCTTCCTGCCAAACTTCCCGAAGGACAGTACCATCCACAGACTTGGGTTCTTGGTGGGCATCATGAGGCTGAGAATCACCCCCTTCAATGCACTTTACAACATCAAATATGGTAATTTTCCAAGGTTCTTTAGCCAAGATGTACCCTCCTTTTGCACCTCGTTGACTGCGAACAATTCCAGCCCGTCTAAGTGTTGCCAGGAGTTGCTCCAGGTAGCGATCGGGAATGTTTTGCTCTGCTGCAATTTGTCGAATTTGCAAAGGTTCGCCATTGCTATAATGAGCCGCCAGCTCCAAGAGAGCCAACAGCGTGTACTCGCTTTTACAGGAAAGTTCCACAGGTAGAAAAAGAGAAGAATAAGGACGTGTCTCTAGTATACCCCGGTTCTCTAGTGGGGTTTGTATGATTAAGTTTCTCGGTTCCCAAAATAAAGAGGCTCAAGCTTTATTACAAGCTTGAGCCTCTCTAAGTTACTTAAGAACGTCTAAGAGTTCCAGACTCTCATCCATTGCTTAGAACGAGAATGTGGTTCTAAGAGCGCCAACAAAAGTTGCGTCATTATTGCTATCGTTACCAGGGCTATCAATATAGATAAGACCAGGAGTAACAGAGATGTTGTCGCTCAACTGAAGTCTGTAGAAGATTTCTCCCACAAATGAGTTGTCATCATCTAGACCAACAGCAATGTCGGAATCATAGGGGGAAACACCTGCCAACACACCCAGCATGTTGCCTTTACCACCTAAGTCACGGAGCGCTAGCGTTGCTTGATAGCTCCACACGTCGTAACTGTTGTTGCCAATATCAATGATTGGAACGTAGGCAGCGTTAGCACCCAATTCAAGAGCACCAAACTTGAAGTTGACCAAAGCGCCGTAGGTGTTAGCAACAGCAGGACCGCCTGAACCACCGTTGGTGAAGCCAGTTCCACTGTAACCATTGGCGTAAACCAGAGCAGCATCTAGGAAATCGCTAAGGTAGGTTAGCTGAGTAACGATGCCGTAGTCGCCATTAAACAAACCTGCACCAGGGCTAGAACGCTCTGCTTCAGACGCAGAGTAACCAAAGTCAAAGCTGAAGTTGTCTGACAACTGAATGATTGCACCAACGCCCGCGCTTCCAGGCATGAAGCTATAAGCAGGAGGAGTGCCAAAGCTACCGATCGCGCCACCGCCATCATTATCAAGAGGGCTGATGCTGCTAGCGACAAAGTCAGAGTCAGAGTAACCGTTAGCTGCAACGGTTACATCAATGCTGCTACCCAGAGGGAAGGTGTAGTACAACTTGCTCAGCGTAACGTTATCGCTAGAGCCAGTACCAATCTTCCAGCTCAATCCACCAAATCCATCAAAGGAATCAATGTCACGAGACTGAAGACGAGCTCTCAACAGGTCATCACCTGTGAAGCTGGTGTCAAAGTTCAAACGAACGCGGTAGCCAGCAATGGTCTGATCGTCAAACGCATCATCTTCATCAATGGGTACAGCAGCCAAGAAAATGGTTTCGCCTTTTAGCTTGGTAGTGGTGGAGAACTGGTTAGCTTCCAATTCTGCGGTACGAGCTTCTAAGGAATCAACGCGACCGCGCAAGGTTGCCAGTTCAGCCGCAAACTCTTCTTGCAAACGCTGTAAGGTTGCCAAGTCTTCTTTGGTCGCTAAGTCAGCCGTGCTCGCTGCAATCAAGTCACTGATCCGGTCGAGGCATGAGCTTAAACCTGCTGCAAACTCGTAGCGGGTCAACGCTCGGTTGCCTTGATAGGTCAGGTTGGGATAGCCCACGATACACGCATACTTCTCAACCAAGTTTTGCAGAGCCGTGTATGCCCAGTCGCTAGGACGAACATCAGAGAGGCGATCGATGGTCAATCCACCCGATTGTGCCAAGCTGTTGCCTTCGTTGCTGTACTGCACAACCTGGTTGAGGGAGTCAACGCTGGGGGCAGCAGCAGGCGCAGCTTCTACAGCAGGCGCAGCGATCTGAGCAACTTGTGTAGGCGCAGGTGCAACAGGAGCGATTCCTGCTAGAGCATCTGTGGAAACAGCAGGAGCTAGTTCGGCAACAGGAGCAACTTCAGGAGCAGCAGGAACGGCACTAATTTGAACTGGAGCAGCTACGGAATCAATCTGTAGGCTGGCAGCATCACTTAACAATCCATCAGCTTTAGTAGAAGGCTGAACATCTGCGGCGATCGCAGAAGAAGAAACGATTAAAGCAGCACCCAGCAGAGCTGGCGTAGCTAGAAGAGAGTTCCAAAGAACTTTAGATAACATAAAAGCTTTCCTCACACCTAAATCAAAAATGACTCTAGGACACATTCTAAGCTAAAGGATTTCAATCGATCAAGAGGGACTTTAGAGAAAGCTTAACCCTAATTAACGAAAAGTCTTGCAGTCAAAGGGTTAGGGAGAAAAAAAATTTCTTAAAAAAGGCGGAGTTGGATACGAATTTCCAACTCCGCCAACCTCATTTAGAAAGTAAACGTGGTTCTAACCACTCCAATGATGGCGGCGTCATTGTCGCTGTTGTGGTTCGGCTCAGTTAAGACAATCAGACCAGGAGTAATACTAATGTTGTCGGTAAGCCGGAGACGATAGAAACCTTCTAAGTGAAGACCTACATCTGGATCACTTCTTCGACCGCCGGAGAGGAGGTCGCCAACTTCTGCATCAGCACCCGTCAGGCGAGGCTGAATACCTGCAACAAGACCTAACTGGTTTCCTCTGCCGCCCAAATCGGGGAGTGCCACAGTTAAAGCATAGTTCCAAACATCAGCATCACCAACGCCAATGGCGCGGATATGAGAGTAGCCTGCCCAACCGCCAACTAGCAGTCCGCTGGAAACTTTGTAGTTTGCTTCAACACCATAGGAGTTGACAGACAGCGGTCTACCGATCGCCACGCGAGAAAGAGAACTGCCTGTTCCACTATTGTTACCAATAGAGCTACCAGCGCTATCTCTTGCTTGGATGTAGGAATTGACGTAAGTAAGACCCAGAGTCAATCGGTTATTAGTAAAGGGGGTCAAAGTCAATTGACCAATTGCACCATAGTTGCCATTGAACAAGCCTGCACCAACATCAGAGCGTTCTGCTTCTCCAGCTAAATAGCCTAGTTGAAGGGCAATCTTGTCGTTGAACTGGATAGTCGTAGCTGCCCCGGCGTTAACGCTTGGAGCACGGTAGATGGGGTTAAAACGACCAAATCGAGAGAGTGCACCTGTACCGCTTGAGCTGAAAGGGCTAACTGGATTGACGACGTCGTTCAAAGCACCAGCATTCGCAAGAATCCGTGCAGTAATCTTATCGCCAATCGGAAAGCGATAGAACAGGTCATCTATTTGAAGGGCGTTACTTGTGCCAGTATCGTAACCAAGACGACCTTCACCACCTAACAAAGATGAAGAACTTGCAGGGTCGGTCGTGACAAATCGGTTGAAGTTACCTGATTGGAGGCGTGCCCTCAAAAGATCATTGCCAGTGAAGCTGGTATCAAAGTTTAGGCGAACCCGATATTGAAAGGTCGTCTCATTAACATCGCCCAAATCATTCTCAGTGCTGTCATTGCCACCACCAAAAATGTCACTGACTGAAAAAATAGTCTCGCCGTTGAGTTTTGTGGTGGTGGAGAACTGGTTAGCTTCCAATTCTGCGGTACGAGCTTCCAAGGAATCGACCTTACCGCGTAAGGTTGCCAATTCAGCCGCAAACTCTTCTTGCAAACGCTGTAAGGTTGCCAAGTCTTCTTTGGTCGCTAAGTCAGCCGTGCTCGCTGCAATCAAGTCACTGATCCGGTCGAGGCATGAGCTTAAACCTGCTGCAAACTCGTAGCGGGTCAACGCTCGGTTGCCTTGATAGGTCAGGTTGGGATAGCCCACGATACACGCATACTTCTCAACCAAGTTTTGCAGAGCCGTATATGCCCAGTCGCTAGGACGGACATCAGAGAGGCGATCGATGGTCAACCCACCTGCTTGTGCCAAGCCGTTGTTACCTTCGTTGCTGTATTCAACAACTTGATTGAGCGAATCGACGCTAGGGGCAGCAGCAGGCGCAGCTTCTACAGCAGGCGCAACTGGTACAGCTATCTGTGCAACTTGTGTAGACACGGGGGGGACAACAGCAGACGCTTCGTTCACTAGCATCGGAGCCATCTCAGTCGATGCAACTGGGGCTGAAAGAGCAGAAACGGAAGTTGGGCTTAGTTGGGCTTCAGCTTCACTAGAAAGCCGAGCTTCTGCGGCGATCGCAGGTAGTGCCGCAAACAAAGCAGCAGCAAAAATAGCAGGAGTCGCAACCAGCGTACTCCATAGAACTTTATTCATTTTTCCTCACACCTTTAAATAAATTAAGAAATACTCAGAGACTTAGAGCATTCCAATCAGGAAAATAACACGAAAAAACCAAGAGCTCATGTCGTCCACACAACAAACGAAGCTGTTACATAATCGGATTTAATCTGTGTAAAAATAACGTGTAGTATTCATCTTTATCGAATTACCTTAACCGAGAAAAACCTTAGTAAAAAATACATTATTTTAAGATAAAACCCTTACCCAGCAAGCTCTATAAAATTAAATAAGAGTTAAGAAACAATAGATAAACAGGTTAAAAAATAAGTTTTCTCAAGGAATAGTAAATTATCCTAGGGTTAATGAAAGATATTTTATACGTACCTCTATCTCCATATACAGAATTGAGATTCGATTTATTTGATAACATCAACAAGCCGCTTAAAGTGAAAGTAAAACAGTTCTTATAAAATTATGATGGAAACTGTGGGGCAAGGCTCTTTAATTCCGCCCCGCTGCTTACCATGAGCTTCCTCAAACAATTAATGCCATCCCTATACCTAGAGATGGCACAATGCAAAAATTTTTGGGTTTAAAAAACTATCCGCTCCTACCAGGCTGCGAATAGACAAAAGCCTAAACACAAGGATAGGAGCGGTGTAGCGGGTCTTCAATTGACCTAGACTGCTGGGAGGGACTCTAAAAGCCAACCCAGCTTTCCTGAGGGAGTTAGTGAAACTCTCCAAGAAAAGATGACCTTACTGCTAGAGAGCAGCCCCAGCACACAGCCAGCTCACGTCAATTTGAGGACCCAAGCATTTACTACTATCTGACATAAGCATCACCTCCTGGATTTCTAAACGGCTTGTAGAACAGAAGAGTGTCAAGCACTCAGGGCGTGTTACATCCTGTGTAATACACCTATTACAAGATAACACAGGAACTTAAAAGCCGATGAGCTGCATTAGTTTTTAGAAGTATTGTGGCGATCGCCATGAAAAAGCCCCCAGCAAAGGGGGCAAAACCTAATTCAATCAGGTTGAAGACTTAGAGAGCATTGCCTCTAGGCAGCACTTCTTCAGGGAAGATAAAGTTTTCGTGAATCTGGTCTTGAGGTGCCATCCAAGCGCGGATGCCCTCGTTCAACAAAATGTTCTTCGTGTAGAACGTCTCAAACTCCGGGTCTTCGGCTGCCCGGATCTCCTGCGACACAAAATCATACGCCCGCAGGTTCAACGCTAAACCGACCATCCCTACACTCGCCATCCATA
>Ga0209490_10006367_pt1 | contig 10656 bp, 8 predicted proteins | sample MAT06_FD_187209 | JGI IMG/M metagenome (GOLD analysis project Ga0209490, IMG submission 187209) | Freshwater microbial communities from Lake Fryxell liftoff mats and glacier meltwater in Antarctica - MAT-06 (SPAdes) (version 2) | ecosystem: Environmental > Aquatic > Freshwater > Ice > Liftoff...
CAAGCTTGCGTTGAAGCTCAGAAACCACCTGTTCAAGAGTCACAAAACGCTGTTCGAGGGTGATCTCATCTAACATCGTCCTCTCCTTAAAGCATTAGGTGCTTCATAGTTTATAGCTTTTTCCGGGTCTATTCACTTATCGAACGCGATCGCCTGATTAACCAACTGCCCAACCAAATAGCAATCACCAGCAGCAAAAAGGTGACGACAATCAGGGCAGAGGCGTAGCCAAAATCCAGGTAGCGCATGGCATTGGCGTAGATGTAAAGCGCAACGACTTCCGTGGAGCCGCCGGGTCCGCCGCCCGTCATCACCTGAACCAGGTCAAAAATGCCAAAGGCTTGGGCAAACCGAAACAGGGTTGCCACCACAATTTGGGGCACTAAGAGCGGCAACGTAATTGTCCAAAAGCTTTGCCAGGGGGAAGCGCCTTCAAGCGAGTGAGCTTCATACAAATCCGCTGGAATCGTCTGCAAGCCTGCCAGCAGCAAAATGCTAACGAAGGGTGTGGTTTTCCAAACATCTGCCACAATCAGCGCCAGGGTTGCGGTGAAGGGTTCTCCCAGCCAGTTGATGCCCACTTGCACCAGGTTTAGCCTCAGTAAAATATCGTTGGCTATGCCATATTGATCGTTGAAAATCCACGTCCAGCCGAGGGCAATCAGCGCAGTGGGCAATGCCCAAGGAAGCAGCGCGATCGCTCGCACCACATTTCTGCCGCGAAACGTTTGATTCAGCACCAGCGCAACACCCATGCCAAAGATCACTTCCAGCAACACCGACAGCACTGTAAACCGCACCGTAATCCCAAACGTCTGCCAAAAGTGCCCATCCCCAAAAATCCGAACGTAGTTACTAAACCCAACAAACACAGGTTTTAACTCCGTACCCAGATTTTGAGCAAAGAACCCTAACCACAGCGATCGCCCAATCGGATAGGCAAACACCAGCAGCAACAGCACCAGTGCAGGCAAGATCAGATAAAGCCCCGTGCGTTGTTCTTGCGATCGCATTGTAGAGGGTTTGGTCATTGAAGTTTTGAGTTTTGAGTTTTGAGTTCGCCCTTCGTCATTCGCCCCGCTTCCACCAGTCGCCGTGTCTCTGCCGCTGCACCTTTCATTGCCTGTTCTGAAGATTGCTGATTGGTCAAAGCGGCACTGAGGTAGCGCTGAAGAATATCGGAGGCTTGGGCATATTGGGCGATCGGGGGACGGAGTACGCCATTTTTCACCACTTTTTGCAACTCAGGATAGTGGCTATATTTTGCGACAATGGCGGCATCATTGAATAGGGCTTCACGGGTTGGCACATAGCCTGCATCCAGCACGACTTGTTTTTGGGCAGTTTCGCCAATCAAAAACCGAATTGCCTTAAGCGCTTCCTCTGGATGCTTGGAGGTTTTGGAAATGCCTAAGCCCCACCCACCTAAGCATGATCCACCACTTTCTCCAGCGGCAGGAATCATCGGCATAATGCCCACTTTGCCTTTAACCGGGGAATTGTCGGCATTCAGCAGCGACCAAGCATAAGGCCAATTCCGCAAAAAAGCAGCTTCTCCGTTTTGAAAAAAGCGACGCGTGTCTTCTTCTACATAGGTGGTTACGCCGGGGGGAGAAATGCCTTGGCTGATGGTGTTGCGAAGAAACTCGACGGCACGAATCGCTTCGGGTTGATCTAGCCCCACTGCCAGCGTGTCGGGATTCACCCAAAAGCCGCCAAAGCCTTGCAGCACTTCAACAAACATGGCGGCGGCACCCTCATATTGTTTGCCTTGCCACAAATAGCCCCAACGAACGGCTTTCTGCTGCTGTAGGGTCTTAGAAATGCGTTCTACATCTTCAAAGGTTTTAGGAGGTTCCAAGCCTGCCGCTTTCAGTAAATCTTTGCGGTAATACAGCATTCCGGCATCGCTGCGAGTCGGCAAGCGGTAGAGCCGATTTTGGTAGCGTCCACCTGCGATCGCGGATGGCGAAAAAGCTGCCAAATCCTGCTCCGAAAACTCGTCCGTCAAATCCTTTAGCCAACCTGCCGCTGCAAACTTAGGAGTCCAGACAATATCCATGTTGACCAGATCATAAGGAGAATCACCCAACAAAAACGCAGTCGTGTATAGATCCTCTAGCAGACTGACATTGTTGGGTCCTTCGATCACTTGCAGACGAATTCCCGGATTCTGCGCTTCAAACTCCTTCACCAGATAATTTGTCCACGGTGGCACATCGGGCGCACTCATCAACAGTTTTAGCGTTACTGGCTGCTGAGATAGCACAGGCACAGCGACTAAAAGCGCAGTCAGCAAACAGAGAATTACCCAGCCCAGCCGACGAGAGGTTTTGGGTGAGGGCATGAGAGAGATGAGAAAGCGAGCGATCGCAGCGAAAAAAAGCATGAGCAAAAAAGGGGTGAGTTTTGTAAGTCCTGCGGACTAGCTTTGCCAACGCGTAGGGTTGACCTAGGAGATATTTTGAGTTTTAAGTTCTGAGTTTTGCCTAAATCGCATCTTAACGCTGAAACTTTTCTCTCTGCCCACTTCTCAACAAATCACAGTATTCTTCATTCGCCATTCGATATTCGCCATTCGTCACTCGTCAAGGGCTATGATTGAGGAGAGGTTAAGTTGTGTAAAGAAAATTGACTGCAACCTTTATTCCCACAGACAGCGCCCTGCTGCCAAAGACTTGGTATTCCCTAACCCCACTTTGGCAAGCAACTGAGGCAGACATTCAGCAGGGATTGCCCCACGATCAGCTTGCTCCAGCATGGCAAATGTTAATTTTGGGCGATGGCTCTCCTACACGGCATCTTCAGCTTTTGACTGGAGAACCGACGGAAGTGGATGTGATTGATATGGCGGCGATCGGCATGGAATCAGATGGAGCGCCGAAGCAAATTCAGGTGCTTCCTAGCCCACGTTTGCGCCGTCAAGTGTGGCTGCGAACGGCTTCGGGTCAGCGTCTTGCCTATGCTACTTCTTGGTGGGAAGCCAGTCATGTGGATGAATATTTGCAAAATCGATCGCTCCCCATTTGGGCAAGCCTTGCCCGATTGCGAACGGAACTCTATCGCGATGTGCAGGGTGTATATTATGGGCATTCTGCTGAGCTAGAACAGGCTTTTGGGCAACCGGGTCCTTTCTGGGGACGGCATTATCTGTTTTGGCATCACGGACAGCCGCTCACGTTGATCTACGAAGTGTTTTCACCCTATCTAGAAAAATATTTGGGCGCAGCAACTACAGGCACTATTTCCTGAAACCCAATACCCCATTACCCATTCCGTAAGCACCTGCGCTATCCTTAGCAGTATTCAAAGTTAACAATATTCAAGAATTTATTAGCGTCACTAACCCCAAAACCGGAGAAATAAAATATGTCTTGGCGTGGTTCTGTCTCCCCTTCTGATCGCATTTTTTCCTGTCTAGCTTATTTACTACCTCTGCTAGATGTTTTTGGAGTCGTGGTTGGAGTCATTCTCGGCTCAGGCTCTTTTCTAGCTCCACTGTTGCTTGTTATCTTTGTGCCATTGCAGCCTTTAATTAGTATTTACTACGGCTTTGGCGGATTCATGCCGCTGATTATTTTCTTTGCGCTGTATATGCTAGTAGTCCGCAATGACAAAGTTTCACACTTTATTCGTTTTAACGTGATGCAGGCGATTCTGATTGGAATCGTGCTAAGCCTGTTTTCTATCGTCTGGCGGTTGGTGCTTGCGCCCATTTTTCCAGAAACCAGCATTGTGACGCAAACTCTTTTCAACACCCTATTTTTGGCAGCAGTCGGCGCGGCTGGCTACTCGATTGTGCAGTCAGCGTTGGGTCGCTATGCTGAAATTCCCACGATTTCAGAAGCAGCCTATAGCCAAGTGAGATATTAAGGAATTTCAACCTGCTTTGCCACTGGAGATTCTCTAGTAACCACAAAATTATCTAAGTGACCGATGCCTTCGATCGCCACCCGAACGCGATCGCCAATCTGCATCGCCCCAACCCCTTCTGGCGTACCTGTCAGCACGACATCTCCTGGCAACAGCGTCATTACCTGACTGATGTAAGACACCAATACATCAGGCGGAAACACCATCTCGTCAATTTGGGCAGACTGCACCGGTGTTGGATCGTCATTTAGAAAGGTTTGGAGACGAGCGCTGGGGCTAATTTCTCGCACAATCCAGGGTCCCAAAGGACAAAAAGTATCGAAGCCTTTGGCGCGTGTCCACTGTCCATCTTTTTTTTGCAAATCGCGGGCAGTCACATCATTGGCAATGGTGTAGCCCCAGATTTTAGTCCGGGCTTCTTCGGGTGTGCAGTTAAAGCAGCGATCGCCAATTACCAATGCCAATTCTCCTTCATAATCTACTCGTCCGGTTTGAAAGGGGTACTGAATGGCAGTTTCCGAAGCAATCACAGAGGTAGGCGGTTTCAGAAACAAGAGTGGCTCTTGTGGCACTGGGGTTCCCATTTCTGCGGCATGGTTTGCATAATTTTTTCCCACGGCTATCACCTTAGATGGATAGCAAGGCGCAAGAATTTGATAGCTGTCTGGTGCTAGGTCAAAATCAGTAGGTTGCCCTTCTAACCAAGGAGGTGCATCTAGGGGGCGAACCTGACGATCAACTTGTAGCAATCCATAATGAATCTGCCCATCACCTGTTTGAACGCGGACATAGCGCTGTGCCATAGGTTGCCTAAGTCGTGAATTCCATACTTTGCATAATAGAGATTATCTATCCAGAGGCTTCTTATTTGTTGATGTGAAGAGAAATTGCGAGAAATCTTGTAAGCCTTGTTAGAAAAAGAAGCTAAGGATCGCGGATTGAATAACATCGGCAACTCCAATCGTAAGGGCTTAGCATTCGGCAGGTATGCTTTCGGTCATAGCAGAGGTTTTCGCCCGAATGCTAAGCCCCTACCAAATCTCGTGGTTTCTAGCGAACCCATACCTGAATACTCCTTTTGAGCCTTGACGCTACGGACCGCCTTGATCACTGGCTGTAGGATTGTTATTTTGAATGAGTACTAGCAGTAACAGTAGACTTCTGCTATATTGTTTATCCGTGCTTTGATTAGCACAATCGGGCGGTTAGCTCAGTTGGTAGAGCGCCTGCCTTACAAGCAGGACGTCGCGGGTTCGAGTCCCTCACTGCCCATTGATCTGTCTGGTCAAATCATCTGAATAGACAGCCTTTTCAGCCCTTCAGTCGTTGATGGTTCGTGTGATATGTCAAAGCGTGTTCAATTGGTTCTCAATAAAGATGTCAGCAAACTAGGTCGATCTGGCGATTTGGTGGAGGTGGCTCCTGGTTATGCTCGAAATTATTTGTTGCCTCTAGGTTTAGCGGTTCATACAAGTCCTGGGGTGTTAAAGCAATTTGAGCGCCGCAAAGAACATGAGCGAATCCGTCTTGCGGAGTTGAAAGAGCAGTCTGAATCGATCAAAAAATCGATTGAAGCGGTTCAAACGATTAGCATTGCGAAGCAAGTGGGCGAGAATGATGCAATTTTTGGAACCGTTACGACTCAGGAAGTAGCAGATGCGATTTTGGCATTGACAAAGCAAGAAGTCGATCGCCGCACAATCACCCTGCCAGATGTTCATCAATTAGGGGCATACACGGCAGAAATTAAGCTGCACCCCGAAGTATCTGCCACGGTGATAATTCAAGTGGTTCCTGCTTAGGCGATCCCTCTCGTTTGTTTCGATCAATCAAAAAGGGTTGGGCAGTGGCTCAGCCCTTTTTGATTATTCACACATACACTATTCATCCCTAGCTGCTATGTTTTAGCGGTTTGAAAGCGCCCCTTTACGCTCATCCCAAGATTATGTAGAATAGTACATAGGTATTTGATAACATCTGAATGCTCTTTGAAGATGTTTTCACCATAGATATAAATTTTTTCCATAGGTAGCGTTTAAGTATTCTAAATATTGGCTACAAACTCTAAATGTAGTTGGAGCTTTTCATAATCCAACGGTATAGTAATGGGGCTGAATCTAGCTAGAAAGGCTTGACTCAGTTGATCTGGTGATTAATCTCTCTTAGGCTACTCGTGATGGTTCAGGAATTAAGCTTTCAGACGTTTAACGATCGCATTCCGCCTCAAAACATTGATGCTGAAGAAGCCATTTTAGGAGGGATTTTTCTTGATCCTGAAGCGCTTGGTCGAGTCGCCGATCTGATTCGACCAGAAGCCTTTTATCTGACCGCCCATCAAGAGATTTTTCGGGCAACTCTAGCGCTGCAAAACAAAGGGATGCCCACTGATTTGATGAGTGTTTCCGCATGGTTGCGCGATCGCGACTTGCTGGAAAAGGTGGGAGGGCAAAATAAGCTGATCCAGTTAATTGATCGAACCGTGAGCGCGGTCAACATCGACCAATATGCAGCTCTAGTGGTAGATAAGTCCATGCGGCGAAAGCTGATTCAGATTGGCGGCGAAATTTCCCAGTTGGGCTACGATGCCTCTCAGGAGTTGCCTCAGGTTTTAGATCAGTCTGAGCAAAAAGTTTTTAGTCTGACGCAAGATCGTCCCCAAGGGGGTTTAACGGCAACCGCAGACATTCTAACCCATACCTTTACAGACATCGAAAGTCGATCGTTAGGAATGGTGCTACCGGGATTGTCCTGTGGCTATTACGATTTAGATGCCATGACGCAAGGGTTTCAGCGATCGGATCTGATCATCGTGGCAGGCAGACCCTCAATGGGAAAATGCCTTGCCGCAAAGTCGCAAATTCTTCTTGCCGATGGCAGTCTGGAAACGATTGAAACGCTATATCAACGAAAACAGGCAGCCTTGCTCACCCTAGGGCAGGACTGGAAATTTCAGCTTGCCCATCCATCAGCCTTTGTGGATGACGGCATCAAGCCCACCTTCCGGGTAACAACTCGTCTAGGGAGAACCATCGAAACCACCCTTAGCCATCCCTATCTCACTCTTCAAGGATGGCGACCCTTAGCAAGTTTACAGATCGGTGACAAAATTGCAGTTCCCCGCAAATTAGCAGTTTTTGGCAATGAGACGATGGCTGAGGGCGCAGTCAAGTTGCTAGGCTACCTAATTGGGGACGGTTGTCTGACCCAATCATCGCCTACTTTTACGAATGTAAATCCAGCGATACAGCAAGATTTTCAGCAAGCTGTTGCTGAATTTCCAGGAGTTAAAGTTAGACTCAGCGATTCTCAGGGAACGCGCGCGCCTTCCTTCAGAATTAGTAAAGATTTTGATCAGGTTAGGGATCGGCGCGTAGCGTTTGCTCAACGATTGCGGACGCTGATGCACCACCATTCTTTGTCTGCAAATTTTTTGGCACAAAGTCTAGAGGTGAGTCCGGCGACATTCAGTTATTGGTTAAGTGGTCGCAATATTCCTAATCAGGTCAAATTTACTCAACTCTGCAACGTTTTAAATGTTCAGCCTGATGCTTTGATTCCCAATGGCTGGATATCGATGAGTGTCAGAAGTCACAATGCTGTGACACTCTGGTTGCAAAAGCTGGGTCTTTGGATGAAAGATGCTCATGCTAAAACGATTCCGGCTCCTGTTTTTAGGTTGCAGCGATCGCAGTTGGCTCTGTTCTTAAATCGATTGTTTGCAACGGACGGCTGGGCAACCGTGTTGGCAAGTGGTCAAGCTCAGTTAGGCTATGCAACGGTTAGTCAAACATTGGCACAACAATTGCAGCATCTCCTGCTACGGTTTGGGGTACTTGCATCGCTGAGACACCGCTCTGTCAAATATGGTGAACAGCGGCGATCGGCATGGCAGCTAGATATTACCGATGCGCGATCAATTGCAACGTTTACGTCTGAAATTGGCATCTTTGGTAAAGAAGACGCAGTTATGGCGGTACAACTAGCCATCGCTGCGAAAAAGTATCAAACGAATCGAGATTTAATTCCAGTCTCGATTTGGCAGCAAATTGATGCGGCACGGCAGGGTGAACCCTGGCAAGCGTTGGCGCGTCGAGCGAACATTGTTGGGCATACGAATATTCATGGGGGCAAACGGGCACCCACCTGCGATCGCCTGTTGGTGCTGGCAACTGCGCTGCAAGACGAACCGCTGCAAAATCTAGCATCCAGTGATGTCTACTGGGATGAGATTATGGAGATTGAGGCAACGGGTGATCAGCAGGTTTATGACCTGACCATTCCAGACACCCATAATTTTGTGGCGAATGACATCTGTGTCCACAACACCAGCTTCGTGATGAATATTGCGCGGAACATTGCGGCATTCCATAAGCTGCCCGTCGCAATTTACAGTCTGGAAATGTCGAAAGAGCAGCTTGTCCAGCGGCTATTGGCAAGCGAGGTGCGAATTGAGAGCGGTCGCCTGCGATCGGGGCGGGTCAGCCAGCAGGAATGGGAACCGTTGGGACATGCGATTAGTTCTCTGTCGCAGGTGCCGATTTTTATTGACGATACGCCCAACGTTAGCGTCACAGAAATTCGCTCGAAGGCACGTAGGCTGCAAGCTGAGCAGGGTGGCGCGTTGGGGCTGATTGTGCTGGACTATTTGCAGTTGATGGATGGTGGCAGTGACAACCGGGTGCAGGAGTTGTCTAAGATTACGCGATCGCTGAAGTCATTGGCGCGAGAATTGAGTGTGCCTGTGATTGCCCTGTCTCAGTTGAGTCGTGGTGTAGAATCGCGCACTAATAAACGCCCAATGATGAGTGATTTGAGAGAATCTGGCGCGATAGAACAGGATGCAGATTTGATCATGATGCTGTATCGCGACGAGTACTATAACCCTGATACCCCCGATCGCGGCATTGCGGAGGTAATCATCTCCAAACATCGGAATGGTCCGACCGGAACGGTCAAACTCTTATTTGAGTCGCAGTTCACCCAATTTCGCAACTTGGCGGCTCCCAATCGAATGTAGCGATGCCTGTTGAGGGATTGAACTAAGTCAAGTGGAGTGCTGTAGTAAGACGTGGAGTCTCCGTTTCAGCCACGATTCATATCGCAGCACAAGAAAAGCAAACACTGGCGCTAAGAGGCAAGCAACCAAGAACCATTGGGCGATCGCGGCTAAATCGGTCTGAAAGTATTCGGTTGCCAAAATCACAAAATCATTGTCTAGCACCCCGCCAATACCGCCTTCATAGAAAGCTCGAAAATCCTCATCGTGGATCAATTTCCAGGAAAATTGCAGGTCATAAAACCAGGTGAAGAAGCCTAGCATTGCGTAGATAGAGCGATCGCCCGCCACGCGGCAGACATAGCCACTGGCGGAAAAATAGAGGCAAAGGGCGATCGCAACCAACTCCATGCCGTGTCCCATAAACGTTGAGAGCATCGTATTAGTGGAGGTGCGTAGACAAAAAGTGTATAAAATTGCGAGTCCGGCCAACACGCCGAGCAGTCTTGGATAGGCACGGCACCCATAGGCAAGCACTGCAAAGCCGAGATAAACCAGCCCAATCACCATAAGCGACTGCTCAAACACCAGCGTAATACCGCCGCCGTAAAGCAAATTGACAGTGGGCAAGGCGGGGCGACCAAATAGCCAATGCGTCACCGCATGACCCAACTCATGTACCATTACCAAAAAGCCAGCAAACAGCAGCTTCAGCGGGCTGATTGTCATGAGAAGAATCGCCAAAATTAAACCCGTACCCAATGCGCCCCATCCAGCAGAACTAATCTTTTTGGGGCTTAAACGGCGCGATCGCTCCGGCAAAGCGCTTGTCATAGGTAAATCAACCGTTTTAGGCAGTATTTCTCCAACCTGAAAAGTTCCTGCCGCAGACGAATCTAAAACTGGCAAAGTCAACGTTTTACGCCATGCCAGTTGAGTCGCTCCTAGATGTCGTGCATAAATTTCTATCTGAGTGATGCCGTTGGGTTGCTTGCGTTCTAGCGTTTGATGAATTAGGGCGATCGCCGCTGCTTGCTTCGGAATGCGATCACCCTCCAATAAAACTCGCAAGCAAGTGTGTCGTCGCTGCACCTTCACCTGGATCTGTGGATCTTGCAATGCCTCCTCTAGCAAAGCCGCGATCGCTTTGCCATCCTCTTGATTCGTCAATGCTTCATCCCGCTGCGTCATTCTTTTCTCCCGCGTTCCGCCTGAGCCATTTTATTCTGGATGCTTTTATGACCCATTCTTCGGAATAATAGAACGAGCACTCGTACTCAGTTTTAGCAGCTTCCCTATGGCAACGATTAACGATAATTATCTCAAACTTAAAGCGGGCTACCTATTTCCAGAAATTGCGCGACGAGTCAATACTTTTGTTGCAGACAATCCCGATGCGAAAGTGATCCGACTGGGAATTGGGGATGTAACGGAACCTTTGCCAGAAGCCTGCCGTACCGCCATGATTCGAGCGGTAGAAGAAATGGGCGATCGCGACAGCTTTAGAGGTTACGGTCCCGAACAAGGCTATGGATGGCTGAGGGAAAAGATTGCCCAATTTGATTTTCAAGCGCGGGGTTGTGATATTGATGCCTCAGAAATCTTTATCTCCGATGGCTCCAAGTGCGACTGTGGCAACATCCTCGACATTTTTGGCAACACCAACACGATCGCCGTTACCGATCCTGTTTATCCCGTTTATGTTGATACCAACGTCATGGCAGGACACACAGGTGATGCCAGCGATCGCGGCGAATATGGTGGCTTGGTCTATTTGCCGATCTCGG
>Ga0209490_10006368_pt1 | contig 10654 bp, 13 predicted proteins | sample MAT06_FD_187209 | JGI IMG/M metagenome (GOLD analysis project Ga0209490, IMG submission 187209) | Freshwater microbial communities from Lake Fryxell liftoff mats and glacier meltwater in Antarctica - MAT-06 (SPAdes) (version 2) | ecosystem: Environmental > Aquatic > Freshwater > Ice > Liftoff...
GTTTACGACCCGGCAAACCCGGCCTCGGGCAAGGATCTGCTGGACGACGGCGTGCTCTCGGTGGCCGTCTACAACGCCGATGGCACGCTGGACTGGCTGCCGCTGGTGCAGGGCACGGGCCCGCTGACGGCCGAGAACGGCTTTGCCACCCAGGCCGATGTGCTGCTGAAAACCCGCATTGCCGCCGACCTGCTGGGCGCAACCCCGATGGACCGCCCCGAGGATATGGAAACCAACCCGGTCACCGGCCGCGTCTATGCGATCATGACCAAGAACAAGAAGATGACCGCCGACAAGCTGAACCCGGTCAACACCCGCCCGGAAAACTTCTGGGGCCATATCGTCGAGATGATCCCCCCCGGCGGTGCCGGGGCCGATGCCGACCACACGGCGGACCAGTACACCTGGGATCTGTTCGTGCTGGCCGGCAATCCGGCCGACGCCGCAACGGGTGCGACCTTTCACCCCGACACCACCGAGAACGGCTGGTTCGTCACTCCCGACAACCTGACCTTCGACCCGCGCGGCCGGATGTTCGTGGCCACCGACGGCGCGAATGCGTTCGATATCGCCGACGGCATCTATGGTGTGGATACCGAAGGCCCGGCGCGCGGGCTGCCGAAACTGCTGTTCGCCTGCCCGATGGGGGCCGAGGCTTCGGGGCCGTGCTTTACCCCCGATGGCAGCACGCTGTTCGTGTCGGTGCAGCATCCGGCCGAGGATTCGGACACGCTGGCCACCGCGTCGACCCTGTGGCCGGATTTCGGCGTCGTGCCGCGCCCCGCAGTGGTGGCGATCCAGCGCCTGGACGGGGCCGAAGTGGCCAGCTAAGTCCGACGGCCCCGCGCGGGGTGGCTTCGGTCCACCTTACGCGGGGTCTTTCACCTCGTCCGTCCAGACCTGGAAGCTTCGCAGGATATGCGGGCCGAAGGAGTGGATCAGCGGCACATCGGCGGCGTCGCGGCCGTAGGCCACCACGATCCTGCCAATGCGCGGCCGGTTGTTGCGCGGGTCGAAAGTATGCCAGCGTCCGTCCAGATACACCTCCATCCAGGCCGCGAAATCCATCGGCCCGGTGATCGGCACGCCGATATCGCCCAGATAGCCGTTCACGTAGCGCGCCGGAATGTTCATGCAGCGGCAGAACGCGATCGCCAGATGGGCGAAATCGCGGCAGACGCCGACGCCTTCCTGCCAGCCTTCCCAGGCGGTGCGGGTGGCGCGGGCCTGCATGTAGTCGAACCGGATATGGCCATGCACATAATCGCAGATCGCCTGCACCCGCGCCCAGCCGGTTGGCGTGGTGCCGAACATGTCCCAGGCCGATTGGCTGAGCTTGTCCGTCTCGCAATAGCGGCTGCCCAGAAGGTGGATCAGACAGTCATCCGGCAGGGCGGCAATCGGGGTTTCGGGGGTCAGCATCGCCACGGCGTCGGGGTCGGGCGGGGTGACGATCAGACTGTCGCTGCGCAGGGAGAACAGGCCCGCAGGGGCGACAAACCGGCGGCAGGTATTGCCGAACAGGTCGCGATAGGTCGTCACCGGCACGACGGGCGTGGTGATCAGCCCGGATTGACTGCGCAGATTGTCGCGCAATTCGTCCCGGACCGACATCATGCACACCATCGGCGTGTCCTGGTCGCAGGACACCGTGATGTCATAGCCAAAGCGGATCAGCATGGTCTTGCCCCTGTCTGGAAAATCGTTGCCTGCCGCCGCCGATGCGCCTTATCGCCCCGAAACGCCGACGCGGTGCTACCGGATCCGCGCCGGGCCGCGCGCCGGCAACGAAAAACCCCCGGACCTGCGGTCACGGGGGCTTTGGCGTCGGCGTCAGGCGAATATTGCATCATCTCCGGGCACATAGGTGGTATCCACCCCAGCCCGGCAAGGATTACAACAGCCCTTCGCGCTGCAGCTTCTTGCGGGCGAGCTTGCGCTGGCGGCGGATCGCCTCGGCCTTCTCGCGCGCTTTCTTCTCGGACGGTTTCTCGAAATGTTGCTTGAGCTTCATTTCACGAAACACGCCCTCGCGCTGCAGTTTCTTTTTCAGAGCCCGAAGGGCCTGATCGACGTTGTTGTCGCGAACACTGACCTGCATGTGGTTTTCACCACCTTTCTAGGCTGGAGTTGATCGGTTGCAGGAAAGTCGCCCCTAGCATGGGGTTGCCGCCTTGTCTAGTCTGGCCGGGCCATCACCGAAAGGACGACCCATGACCGACCGCGCCCGGCTGTTGCAGGCAATCCTGCCGCATGTTCCCTTTGATGGCTGGTCCGACGCGGCCTTTGCGGCCGCCTGCGCCGCGCTGGGGCTCAGCCAGGCCGAAGGCCGTGCGCTGGCCCCGCGCAGGGCGCTGGACCTGGCCTGCGACCATCACAAGGCGGGCGATGCCGCGATGGTGGCCGCCTTGCAGGCGTCCGAGATCGGCGGGTTGAAGGTCCGCGACAAGGTTGCGCTGGCGCTGCGCCTGCGGCTGCAGGGGCTGGACCGCGAACAGGTGCGCCGCGCCAGCGCGCTGTTCGCGCTGCCATTGAACGCTGCCGAAGGCGCGCGGCTGATCTGGGGCACCGCCGATGCGGTCTGGACCGCGCTGGGCGACAGTTCGGACGATCTGAACTGGTACACAAAGCGGGTCACGCTGGCGGCGGTCTGGGGTGCGGTGGTGCTGTACTGGCTGGGCGATGCCAGCGCGGACGGTCAGGCCACCGATACCTTTATCGACCGGCGCATCGGTGACGTGATGCAGATCGAAAAGTGGAAGGCACAGGTGCGGGCCGCGCCGTTGCTGCGGCCCCTGACCAGCGTGCTGGACCGGCTGACGGCGGGGATTCGCGCGCCCGGCAAACGCGGCATGCCCGATGACCTGCCCGGCCATTGGTCGCCGCCCGCCGGGCCGCAGTCATGACGATGCGCGTGATGGAAATCAGCCGCCCCGGCGGGCCCGAGGTGCTGATCCCCGCCACCAGACCGATTCCGGTGCCCGGCCACGGGCAGGTGCTGCTGCGTCTGGGCTGGGCCGGGGTGAACCGCCCCGACGTGCTGCAACGCACCGGGGTCTATGCGCCGCCGCCCGGTGCCAGCGACCTGCCCGGGCTGGAGGGCGCGGGGCATGTCGCTGCCATCGGTCCGGGTGTGACCGGGCTGGCCGTGGGCGACGCGGTCTGTGCCCTGCTGCCGGGTGGCGGATATGCGCAATACGCGCTGACGGCGGCGGCCCACTGCCTGCCGATCCCCTCCGGTCTGACCCTGATGCAGGCCGCCTGCCTGCCCGAGACGTTTTTCACCGTCTGGTCCAACGTGTTCCAGCGCGGTGGGCTGCAGGGGGGCGAGCGGTTCCTGGTGCATGGCGGCGCCTCTGGCATCGGCACGACAGCGATCCAGCTTGGCCATGCCTTTGGCGCGCGGGTGTTCGCCACCGCTGGCGATGACGCCAGATGTGCGGCCTGCGTGGCGCTGGGGGCCGAAGGGGCCATCAATCACCGGACCGAGGATTTCGTGGCGGTGCTGCAGGCGGCAGGCGGGGCCAACCTGATTCTGGACATGGTCGGCGGGCCGTATGTCGCGCGCAACATTGCCGCGCTGGCAGATGAAGGGCGGCTTGTGCAGATCGCGTTCCTGCAGGGGCCCAAGGTGGACCTGAACCTGGCCCCCGTGATGATGCGGCGGCTGACCCTGACCGGCTCGACCCTGCGCCCGCAATCCGATCTGGCCAAGGCCCGCATCGCCGATGCGTTGCGCGCGCAGGTCTGGCCATTGCTGGATGCCGGGCGCATCGCGCCGGTGATCGACAGCGAATTCCCGCTGGATCAGGCCGCCGCCGCCCATGCGCGGATGGAATCGGGTGCTCATATCGGCAAGATCGTGCTGCGCATCGTCTGAACGCAAAGGATGATTGGCGAAACGCCGCAGCATGGTAACCTTGCGTACAGGGGGCGCGAGTCGGCGGCCCCCGGGTCACGTCAAGCAAGGGAGGCCAGCATGGCCAAGGCGTCAGGCGGCAAAGGCGGATCGGGCAAGGCAGGGTCGATGGTCAAGCCAGGCGACGGCGCAAAAGGCTCCAAGGGGGCGGGCAAGCCCGCGTCCAAGGATGCGGTGGCAGCGCCTTCGTCCGGCAAGACCAAGGGCAAGTAACCAGATAGTGCGTTAGTTTGCGCGCGCGCGCCCTGATGTGGCGCGCCTGCGACGCTTTGCGTCGATTTTGCCCTGTCCCCGCAGCGGTGCCCGGTGTAACCCGGGCCTCGTCATCTAACGATTCATGCCAGCGGGTTGGGAGTCAGCGTCATGAAGGTTCTTGTTCCGGTCAAGCGCGTGATCGACTACAACGTGAAGGTCCGCGTCAAGGCGGACGGATCGGGCGTCGATCTTGCGAACGTCAAGATGTCGATGAACCCGTTTGACGAAATTGCGGTCGAAGAAGCGATTCGCCTGAAAGAGGCCGGCAAGGCGACCGAGATCATCGCGGTATCCATCGGGGTGCGCCAGGCGCAGGAGACGCTGCGCACCGCGCTGGCGATGGGGGCCGACCGGGCGATTCTGGTCATCGCGACCGATGACGTGCAGCAGGACATCGAACCGCTGGCCGTGGCCAAGATCCTGAAGGGCGTCGTCGATGCCGAGGGGCCGGGGCTGGTGCTGTGCGGCAAGCAGGCGATCGACAACGACATGAACGCCACCGGGCAGATGCTGTCGGCGCTGCTGGGTTGGGCGCAGGCGACGTTCGCCAGCGAACTGGCCGTGGACGGCGATCATGTGAACGTGGTGCGCGAGGTTGACGGCGGTCTGCAGGCGATCCGGGTCAAGCTGCCCGCGATCATCACGGTGGACCTGCGGCTGAACGAGCCGCGCTATGCGTCCTTGCCCAACATCATGAAAGCCAAAAGGAAACAACTGGATGAACGCACACCTGCCGATTACGGCGTGGACGTCACCCCGCGTCTGAAGGTGGTGAAGACAGTTGAACCTGCAACCCGCAAGGCCGGGATCATGGTCAAGTCGGTGGATGAACTGGTGGCGAAACTCAAGGAAGTGGGGGCGGTGTGATGGCGGTATTGCTGCTGGCCGAGGTGAACGAAGGCGCGCTGGCGGTGGATTCCACCGGCAAGACGCTGCACGCCATTGCGGGCCTGGGGCCGGTGACGGTGCTGGTGGCCGGCAGCGGTGGCATGGCGGCCGCCCAGACGGCGGCGGGCCTGTCGGGCGTGGCAAAGGTGATCTTTGCCGATGACCACGCCTATTGCCATGGCATGTCCGAGGCGACGGCGGCGCTGATCGTCGGCCTGGCGGGCGAGTATACCCATATCGCCGCCGCCTCGACCGCGTTTGCCAAAAGCATCCTGCCCCGGGTCGCGGCCCTGCTGGATGTGATGGTGCTGGCCGATGTCACAGCCGTCATCGACGCCGAGACGTTTGAACGCCCGATCTATGCCGGCAACGCAATCCAGACTGTGCGCAGCAGTGACGCGGTCAAGGTGATGACGATCCGCACCGCCGGGTTCGAGGCGGTGGGCGCAGGCGGCGCGGCCCCGATACAGACGCTGACCGGGACACCGACCAGCACCCTGTCGGAATGGGTCGAGGATCGCGTCGCCTCCAGCGACCGGCCCGAACTGACCAGTGCGGGCATCGTGGTGTCGGGCGGGCGCGGTGTCGGGTCCAAGGACGATTTCGCCATCATCGAAAAACTGGCCGACAAACTGGGTGCCGCCGTCGGCGCATCCCGTGCGGCGGTTGATTCGGGCTATGCCCCGAACGACTGGCAGGTCGGCCAGACCGGCAAGGTGGTGGCACCGGATCTGTATGTCGCCGTCGGCATCTCGGGCGCGATCCAGCATCTGGCGGGGATGAAGGACAGCAAGATCATCGTCGCGATCAACAAGGACGAAGAGGCGCCGATCTTTCAGGTCGCCGATTTCGGCCTGGTCGGCGACCTGTTCAAGATCGTGCCGGAACTGACCGACAAGCTTTGATCCTTCGCCGCCGGTCCGATCCGGCGGCGACCGTTACCCGAACGACGTTTTCAGCGCCCCGCGCAGCGCCTCGGCCGCTTCGTGATGGGCGGCGAGGTTGGGGACATTGGCGGCGGCGAGGGCGTCCAGCGGCCCGAACACCATGCCTTGGGTGCCGCTGGTGCGGGCCCGCGCCGATGGCTGCACCATCACCACCCCCCGCACCCCTGGACGCAAGCTGTCGATCATCGTGCGCGTCACGAACAAGGGTTCGATCGTCAACGGGTTGTCGCGTTGTTCCCACGGGATGTCCGACGGCAGGTTGTCCGAAAACCAAAGCAGCAGCGTTCGCGGCCCGATTTCGGATAGGAACTGGTTCATCCGCGCCAACCAGGCCGCCTGCAGTTCCGTTCGCAGGATGACGAACCGCTCGGGGCTGCGCGCCAGAAGCGTGCCCAGCATGTGGCGGGTAAAGCAGAACTCGGCAAAGTCCACATCCGGATAGATCGCTCGCAGCACGCTGCTGGCGCGCAGGAAACGGTCGTTGCGCCGCTTGTGCACGGTGTAGAACCGGTTGGACATGTTGTGCGCGCCCATCACCTGCACCACGTTCAGCGCCGCGTCATGGCAGACTGTGCCGACCGCAGGTTCGTTCAAGAATGCATCGACCGAGGCGTTGACCAACCCCAGATTGACGCATTGCAGTTGTGTCATGTCTTCGACGATGGCCGAGAACGGCCGCTCGACAAAGCGGCCATAGGTCTCGGTCCCGCCGACAAAGGCCAGATAGCGGCCCTCCAGAGGTCGTCGCGGACCGCGAAAGAACAGCCGCGAACTGCCATAACGGCACGGAAAATAACTGAGCCCCGCTTCTGCAAGCGTTTCATGCTTCATGGTTCCCACCACATTGATTTCTCACCCAAGGGCAGGATTCGCCGGAAACCATTGCCAATCCGCTAAACCGTCAATTTGCGGTAAAGCCGCCGCACCCTCTTGCCCCTTGTCGGCCGCCCTGCGCCGGGCCTATGCTGCGCGGCAGCAATCGGGGCGGGGGCAGTTTTTCCATGGCGATCCAGTCAGTCGGCATCGTCGGCGCGGGGCAGATGGGCAACGGCATTGCGCATGTCTTTGCGCTGGCGGGTTATGACGTGACGATGACCGATATCAATGCCGCCGCGCTGGACGCCGCGCCCGAGGTGATCGGGCGCAACCTGGATCGCCAGATCAACCGGGGTCTTGTCACCGCCGATGACAAGGCCGCCGCCCTGCGCCGGATCGGGTCCACGCCGCACCTGACCGATCTGGGCCGTCTGGACCTGATCATCGAGGCCGCGACCGAGCGCGAGGCGGTCAAGGCCGCCATTTTCGAGTCGCTGGTGCCGCATCTGGCAGCCCATACCATCCTGACCTCGAACACCTCGTCAATCTCGATCACCCGGCTGGCCAGCCGCACCGACCGGCCGGAAAAGTTCCTGGGTTTTCACTTCATGAACCCGGTGCCGGTGATGCAACTGGTCGAGCTGATCCGCGGCATCGCCACCGACGCCCCCACCTTTGACGCCTGCCTGGAGGTTGTGCACCGGCTTGGCAAGACGGCGGCGACGTCCGAGGATTTTCCCGCCTTCATCGTGAACCGTATCCTGATGCCGATGATCAACGAGGCGGTCTATGCGCTGTACGAAGGCGTGGGCAACGTGAAATCCATCGACACTTCGATGAAACTGGGTGCCAATCACCCGATGGGGCCGCTGGAACTGGCCGATTTCATCGGGTTGGATACCTGCCTGGCCATCATGAACGTGCTGCATGACGGGCTGGCCGATACCAAATACCGCCCCTGCCCACTGCTGACCAAATACGTCGAGGCCGGTTGGCTGGGCCGCAAGACGCAGCGGGGCTTCTATGATTATCGCGGCGAGGTGCCGGTGCCGACCCGATAAGCCGGGCCAAGCGCCAGCGTCTGATCCCGCAGCCAGGCCATGAAGGCGCGGGGGTCGGCCATGTGCGGGGCCATGTCGGCCTGGCTGAGCGGTTGGCCGATAACGGGTTTCTGCGGCCTGTCCAGCGAATGCACGATCTCGTGCAGCAGCAGGCCCTGCCGCAGCGTGGGCGAGATGCGGTTGGCGATCTGATACCAGCGCGAGTTTGATCCCGCAAAGTAACAGGGCAGCACCGTCGCGCCCGAAGTGCGGATCATCTTGGCGGTAAACACGTTCCATTCCCGTTCGACTGCCGGGCCGAACAGCGTGTCCGAACTGGCCACCACCCCGGATGGAAACAGCGCCAACAGCCCGCCATCCTTCAGATGCTCCATCGCGCGGGCGCGCATGTCGATCATCTTGCGCTGGCTGTCCTCTTCATGCTGGAACGGCACGGCAATCATGAAGCTGGCGGCGCTTTCGTCGATGCCCGTCAGGATCGAGCGGGTCAGGATGCGGTAATCCTGCCGGATGCGGCCGATCATTTCGGCCAGGATCATGCCATCGACCAGACCATGCGGATGATTGGCCACCAGCACGACCGGCCCCGTCGCCGGGATGCGGGCCATATCGGCGGCGGCGGTCTGCAACTCGACCCCCATCACATCCAGACAGGCGCGCCAGAACGCGGGCCCCGACGGTGCGCCACGCCGTTCAAAGGCACGGATCCGGCGCAGAATGGTAATCTTACCCGTCAGCCATTCGATGGCGCGGATCATGTTGCGCTTTGCGCTGCTGTCAAAGGTGTTGGAATAGGTCAGGCTGCGCCGGTCATACAGGCGCGGCGCGGCGTCGCGCGGCAGTGGCAGGCCTGCCACGATTCTCTGCCCGCTCGTTTCGGTCACGTCCGCCTGTCCCCTCGTGCCGACTGCCGGGAACCCTAGTCGCCCTCGCCGAACTTGTCTGCAACAAGGGCGGCGATGGCCTCGGCCAACTGGTCGGCCTCGGGCCCCGAAGTCTCGACCTCAATAAAGGTTCCCTTCGAGGCTGCCAACATCAAAAGCCCCATGATGCTGTCGCCGGCGGCGGACTGCCCGTCCCTGCGCACTGTTGCCATCGCCTGATGGCGTTCGACCACCTCGACCAGCTTGGCGCTGGCGCGGGCGTGCAGGCCCTTGATGTTGACGATCTGCAGTTTTCGGCGCGGCATCCGGGCTCAGGTGCCCCAGGTGCGGGCGGGTTCCCTGTGCACCCGGTGCACGTCGATATATTTGCGGCCGGCGCGGGCAGCGGCGGCCACCGCCTCGTCCACCGGTTTGCCACGCGACTTGGCCAGCTTGATCAGCAACGGCAGGTTGGCGCCATAGATGATGCGGCGGTTGTCGGGGTCGCAGGCGCGCAAGGACAGATTGGACGGCGATCCGCCGAACAGATCGGTCACGATCACCACGCCGTCGCCTGATCCACCGCATCGGCGGCGGCGCAGATTTCGGCCTGTTTCGCGGCGCGGTCACTTTCCGGCGCGATGGAAACTGTCCGCACTTTGTCCAGCGGTCCGACCACATGCTCCACCGCAGACAAATACTCGCCCGCCAGGCCGCCATGTGCGACGATCACGATCCCGATCACCCGTCCCGACCCTTTGCGGTTTCCGCCAGGCCCCCCCCGGCCTTGCGCTCCAATTCCCGATGGCGTTTTGACACGGCCCAACCGGCATCCGCAAGGGACTTGGCCAGATGTTCCGTCACGGCGACCGAACGGTGTTGCCCGCCGGTACACCCAAAGCCGATGGACAGATGCGACTTGCCCTCGGCCTTGAACGCCGGCAACAGAAAACGGGTCATTCCGGCCAGACGGGCAAAGAACCCTTCGAACAGCGGGTCGGCGACGATATGGGCGACGACGGCGGCATCGCGGCCATCCTGGCCGCGCAAGGCGGGGTCCCAATGCGGGTTGCGCAGGAACCGGCAGTCAAACACCATGTCCAGCCCGCGTGGCAGGCCGCGTTTGTAGCTGAACGATTGCAGGGTGATGCCCAGCAATTGCCCATCGCGCGGTGCGAACCAGCGTTCGACCTCGGCCCGCAGGTCGTGGATGGTCAGCCCGCCGGTGTCGATCAGGATGTCGGCCCGGCTGCGGATCGGCACCAGCAACTCGCGTTCGCGCTGAATGCCCAGCAGGGGCGAATCATGCGGAGCCATCGGATGGCGGCGGCGGGTTTCGGAGTATCTGCGGACAAGTTCATCCTCTGGGCAGTCAAGATACAGCACCTGCAGCGCGATGTCGGCGCGGGCGGACAGGCGGTCGATGGCCTCGATCAGCGCATCCACACCGAAATCGCGGTTGCGGGTGTCGATGCCCAGGGCCAGCGGCCGGGTCAGCGCCGGACCCTGGATCAGATGCGGCAACAGCGACAAGGGCAGATTGTCGATCGCCTCATAGCCCAGATCCTCCAGCGCGCGCACGGCGGTTGACCGCCCCGCCCCGGATGGGCCGGTGACAAGCACGACTTTGCCGCCGCCGGGGACGGGTTGGGGCAGATGCGGCGGGTGGTCGGGGTCGGTCATGCGCTGTCCTTGAGCATCCGGAGATAGTGCGCAATCGCGGCGGCAAAATGGCTGGTCGCGGGTTTGTGCAACAACGGCAGCGCAAGGCCCAGCAGTGGCAGATGGCGCGGATCGGGCAGGCGTGCAAGTTCGGTCTGGTCCAGGTCCACCGCCAGGACAAGCCGCGCGCGCGGCAGTGCGGGGGCGGTCAGGATGCCGATGCCCCGCGCCTCGATCCGGCCG
>Ga0209490_10006370_pt1 | contig 10654 bp, 9 predicted proteins | sample MAT06_FD_187209 | JGI IMG/M metagenome (GOLD analysis project Ga0209490, IMG submission 187209) | Freshwater microbial communities from Lake Fryxell liftoff mats and glacier meltwater in Antarctica - MAT-06 (SPAdes) (version 2) | ecosystem: Environmental > Aquatic > Freshwater > Ice > Liftoff...
CCAATAAAATGAAAAGGCTTGCCGCTTAAGTCTATAGAAACCGGCATTGTAAGATCCTCACAAACCACACCAATAACACGCGCTATCATATCAGGAATAATCTTTCCGGCATAACCCATCCTGGATACGTTTTTTGTTCAAAAAGATTAATAGCTGATAAATCGTTGTCCTGAAAGTTATATCACCCTCCACAGATTTTCATTCTTTTATCCAAAAACTTTTTCTAGATAAAACCTTCGCCTTCTAATGATTTAGGCTTCTTAACAAAGCAGGGCTTTTCCAGAATTTTTAGCGAAAATGTCTTTTTACTATGCTGCTGAGGCTATCTTTTCAAGTTGTTTTTTTTGCAGCACATCTCCATTTTCTGCAAATTGCAGTAGGGTTTGAAAGGTCTTTTTTTTCAATCCTGAACTGGCTTTTAGTCATGGAAACGTTAGCCAAGTCAAACCCGAAGATAGGAATTTTTGGGGGAACCTTTAACCCAATCCATTGGGGCCATCTTTTAGTCGCTGAAACTGCCCTGGATCAGTTTGATTTGAGTGGTGTTATTTGGGTGCCAACTTTTTATCCATCGCACAAATCGGTTGAACTACTAGAGTATGATCACCGCTTTGAAATGGTGAAACAGGCGATCGCGCCCCACCCAGCATTTTGGGTCTCTGACCTAGAACAACAGCGCCAAGGCACTTCCTATGCTTTAGGTACGCTACTTGACTTAGAAGTTCTATATCCAAAATCTAATTGGCATTGGATTATTGGATTAGATGCTTTCCAATCTTTACCCCAGTGGTACCAGAGTGCTGCCGTAGCCGCTCAATGCACGTGGCTCGTCGCACCCAGAAATGCTCAAAATACTGCTATGGTCTGCCAGCGCGTTGCAAACCACTTTATAGAACAGCAAATCCCTTTCCATTGGCAGTTGCTAAATATGCCACAGGTAGAAATCTCCTCTAGCTTAATTCGAGATTATTGGCACAAAGGGCGATCGCTGCGCTATCTCGTTCCCGATTCAGTGCGCCACTATCTCACCACCAAATTGTCAGTTTCAGCCTAATTTAGCTTTTTTTAGGTGAAGAACCCTTCCTTTCAAAACAAATTCTTTAAGTCTTGAAAGTGGTATAGCTCAACACTTTCGGCGCAAAATACCGAAGCGTATTGTTGCACTGGGATCACCTCACATCTTATGATTTTCTTAATAACTAAGATTTATTTAATGAGGGCAAGACGCAGTGATTAGAGTAGCGATTAACGGCTTCGGGCGTATTGGGCGCAACTTCATGCGCTGCTGGCTGGGCAGAGAGAATAGTTTAATTGACCTCGTAGCAATCAACGATACGTCTGACCCAAGGACAAATGCTCATCTGCTTAGATACGACTCGATGCTTGGCAAAATAGACGACAGCGTCCAAATTGATGCCGATGACAACAGCATTACAGTGAACGGAAAAATTGTTAAATGCACCTCCGATCGCAACCCTGAAAATCTACCCTGGAAAGAGTGGGATATTGATCTAATCATCGAATCCACAGGAGTTTTCATCAGTAAGGAAGGCGCATCTAAACACCTCAAAGCAGGTGCCCAAAAGGTACTGATCACGGCTCCTGGAAAGGGAGAAGATGGCACCTTTGTAGTTGGCGTGAATCATCTCGACTACGACCATGCCAAGCACAATATCATCAGCAATGCAAGCTGCACCACCAACTGCCTTGCCCCTGTTGCCAAGGTACTCAACGATAACTTTGGCATCATTAAAGGCACGATGACCACCACTCACAGTTACACAGGCGACCAGCGCTTGCTAGATGCCAGCCACCGTGATTTGAGACGGGCACGAGCCGCCGCCATAAACATTGTCCCGACCTCAACGGGCGCTGCTAAAGCTGTAGCTCTGGTGCTGCCTGAACTCGCTGGCAAGCTAAACGGCATTGCCTTGCGGGTGCCCACCCCAAACGTATCGATTGTCGATTTGGTCGTTCAGGTTGGAAAAAACACGATCGCAGAACAGGTGAACGAGGTTCTGAAAAATGCTGCCGAAGGCTCGATGAAAGGCATTATCAAATATTGTGATTTGCCGCTCGTTTCTAGCGACCATGCAGGCACTTCTGAATCTGCCATTATCGACGCAGATTTGACTATCGTTATGGGCGGTGACTTAGTAAAAGTGATCGCCTGGTATGACAACGAGTGGGGCTACAGTCAGCGCGTAGTCGATTTGGCTGAAATCGTCGCTCAAAAGTGGGCTGCTTAACCCCTCTCAAATCTGCTTGAAAGTAAAAGAGGCGGTCGGTCAGACTGCCCCTTTTACTGTGTATGGTTGATTAGGCAGCATGAAACACCGACTTTTAAGAGTAATGAGGACATATCCTCTGTACCGATTCCCTTGATCAGAGGGATACCGCAGGTAGAGCGATCTTGCTCTACCGCGTGTAGAAAATAAATTGGTACGAGGTAATTGCGAGCGCAATTTGATTGAAAGTACAACAGTGCTGATTAAGAAGCACTTTGCAAGGTACCTGTTTAAAACGCATATTGATAATTCATTTTCAATTTCAAAGTTAACAAATCCGTATATTCCTGGATTCAAAAAACTGATTTTGAAGGATTTTTTGCAAATAAAAAAGTTTAAACAAACTTGTCTGTATAAATACTGAAATTTCGCTTATTTTGAATTAGGCAGATTCAAATAAGTCATGGAAATTACTTGTAATCAATAGTTCCTTTCATTTTTTCCAACTTAGAAGAACCTTTGCTTATTCGATTTTTTATAATTGAATCCATTTTTGATCAGACTGATAAAGAATACAGAATTGCTATTTCCTATGTAAGAAAAGGTATCCATACTGGGTAAACAACCTCATCCAAAAGTTTTAACGGAATATCTAGCTATGAACTTCAAACAAATCGTCACTGCTGCAAGCGTTTTCGTAACTGGCTTTGTGTTCTCTAGCTCTCCTGCTCAAGCAGCGTTTACATTTTCTAGCAATGTCTCAGGCACTTATGATTCGGCTGGAAAGCTTGATTCAACTCGCGATATTTTTCTAAATTCCGTCACGTTAGACAATGGCAAAACTATTGATCAATTCGCTTTAGTCAAGTCTGCACAAATTCTGCGTAATGATGTGTGGAACGGTGGAAATAGTGGTGCTGCAAGTTCCGATCGCGGCGACAAGGCATCGGGTTCAGCCAAAGAATTGGCAACAAATGCAAGTGTGGCTGCTAGCTTGGGTAATCGCAACCTGAATAACATTATTGATACCGAAGATCGAGGGTCATTTAAAATGAACCTATTGTTTGAGCAGGCAGTTTCTAGCTTGTTTCTCTGGGAGCGCGGCATGAACAGCGACCTCTCTATTCAAGGGCTGGATAGCAATGGTTCAGTAATTGGAAATCTCCTTCGCCTCGATCGCCGCATGCAGAAAGATGCAAACTACAGCATCAATACCACTGAAATTGGTTCCGCTCAGAAAGTCGGTTCTTGGGGTGTTAACCTGAGTGATTTAGGTTTGACGGGTTCACTCTTTGGTGTTCAAGTCAGTGCGGATGCTTCTCATAATGGAGCAGACTTCAAATTGATGGGTGGCTCTGCTGAAGCGGCTCCCGAACCCTTCACCATTGGTGGTACATTGGTCGGCTTGGCTTTGGGCTACCGCTTGAAGAAAAAACGGCAAGCTAAAGTAGCCGCATAGTTTTGTGGTCAAGCCAAACTGCTAACAAAAATTTGAGTTATGTGAGTCATTGCAGGAGATGCCTTTATTAGGTGTCTCCTGTTTTTTATGTTTTTTAATCGAGCTTTCTTCCAATGGACAGACTCACTTAGTTCTGAATCTCGATAGGCTAACAATAGTTTTATTCACCTGAACGTCACTATAAAGGCGCAGGTAAGTCCACTAATCTAACGTACTGTAGACTTGCCTGAGACACCTCCAAATACTGCCCTCACCCTAGCCCTCTCCCAGAGGAGAGGGAACCGGAAATGCCCGAAATTTCTTCTCCTTGGGGAGAAGGGTTGGGATGAGGGAAAATTAGTTGCACATCAGGTAACCTATCTAAATTCGCCCTCAGCTCCCTATTCTTCAATTTTTAACTTCTATGCAAATTCAAACTCCTGATTGGGTTAAACACGCCGTTTTCTATCAAATTTTTCCCGATCGCTTCGTTCGTGCTGCTCCTCGCAAGATCTGGCTGCAAGAGTCATCTTGGGAACCCTGGCATGTGCCACCGACAATGCAAGGATATAAAGGGGGCGACTTGTGGGGCGTGATCGAAAAACTTGATTATTTGCAAACCTTAGGGATTACGGCAATCTACTTCACTCCAATTTTTCAATCTGCTAGCAATCATCGGTATCACACTCACGATTATTTTCAGGTAGACCCGATTTTAGGCGGCAACGTTGCGTTTGAAGAGTTACTGAATGAAGCGCACAATCGCAACATCAAGGTAGTGCTAGACGGGGTGTTTAATCATTGCAGTCGGGGATTCTTTTTCTTTAATGACATTTTGGAAAACGGACCCTATTCGCCGTGGGTGGATTGGTTCAAGATTGAAGGGTGGCCACTAGCTCCTTATGATGGCGATCGCCCTGCAAATTATGCGAGCTGGTGGGATAATCGGGCTTTGCCTGTGTTTAATCACGATAATCCCAACGTGCGCGAGTACCTGATGGAAGTTGCCGAATATTGGCTGAAACTGGGCATTGATGGGTGGCGGTTGGATGTGCCCAATGAAATTACAACTGCGGGATTTTGGCAAGAGTTTCGCGATCGCGTTAAAGCAATTAATCCCGAAGCTTATATTGTGGGAGAAATTTGGGGCGATTCGCGAGAATGGCTGGATGGCACCCAGTTTGATGGCGTGATGAATTATTTATTTACGGCTCCTACGATTGCGTTCGCTGCGGGCGATCGCGTCATCCGAGAGTATGTTGAAGGTCGCTCTTACACGCCTTATCCCGCCTTGGATGCTAAAGGCTACGCTGCCAAAATCCAAAAGTTGCTAGACCTTTATCCCTGGGAAATTCAACAAACTCAACTCAACCTGTTGGCGAGCCACGATACCGCCCGGCTCTTGAGCATCGCCGACGAGGACAGGGATAGCGTTAAACTGGGGACTCTTTTGCTCCTCACCTTTCCCGGTGCGCCTAGCATTTACTATGGCGATGAAGTCGGTTTGGCAGGAGCGATCGACCCCGATTCGCGGCGCGGCTTCCCGGCTGAAGCCGATTGGGATCAGGATCTTTTAAACTTTCATCGCCAGTTGATTGCGCTGCGTCATGCTCACCCCGCGCTACGAGTAGGCGACTACAAAACTCTTTATGCCCAAGGAGAAGTTTACATTTTGGCGCGCAGTTTGCCGACTGAAACCATTGTGGTTGCGGTCAATGCTGGCACCCAATCCGCGATCGCAACCTTGCCTGTCATGCCTCAACCCCTGCAACAGCTTTTTGGAGACAGTACGTTGAATCAGACGGCTGATGGGTTGCAAATTAGTTTACCCGCACGGAGCGGTTGCGTTTTGGGATAGTTCTTACACTGTTCGGAGTTAAGAGAGCTAGAGCACCGCTTCACCGGATTGGACATCAAACCAATGGAGTGTGTTAGGTGAGATGGCAAGGGTAATGGTTTGGTTAATCCAGTTTTCGGTGGGCGGCAGCAGCGATCGCAGGACGATTGGTAACCCCTGATTGCTCATGATCCGAATGCTACCCAGCTTATATACACCCAAATTTTCTACTAAAAAAACTTGTCCCTGAAAAGTGTAGGCATCGGTGGGCTGTGCCAAATGTAAATGTTCAGGGCGAATGCCGATTACGACTTGCGGTTGCGCTTTGGCAGCAGTTGGCAGCGGAATTTTGCAGGTGCCCAGAAGTGCCTGTCCCGCTTGGCAGGGAACTGGAATTAGGTTCATGCGAGGGCTACCAACAAAACTAGCGACAAACTGATTAGCGGGATGGTTGTAAATGCGATCGGGGGTATCGAGTTGCTGCAAATAGCCGTCGTTTAACACCGCAACTTTGGTTGAAAGCGTCATTGCTTCAGTCTGATCGTGGGTGACATACACTACCGGAACGCTTTGGCTGGCAAAAATTTGCTTCAAGTCGGCGCGGACGTTTTCTCTGAGCAAGGCATCTAGGTTGCTCAAGGGTTCATCCAGCAAAAACACATCGGGGTTTCGCACCAATGCCCGACCAACCGCCACCCGCTGTCGTTGTCCACCAGACAGTTGCCCCGGCTTGCGCTGCATCAGGTCTTCCAGTCCTAAAATGCGCGACACGGTTTGAATCCGGCGATCGCTTTCGTCCTTGGGCACTTTCTTTAGCTTCAGCCCCGCGCTTAGGTTTTGATACACCGTCATATGTGGATACAGCGCATAGCTTTGAAACACCATGGCAATATTGCGATCGCCCGGTTTCAGTTGCGTCACATCGCGATCGTCAATTAGCACTTGTCCTCGCGTTGGCTCCTCTAACCCCGCAATCATCCGCAAAATAGTCGATTTTCCACAGCCCGATGGACCCAACAAGCTCAAAAATTCGCCATCATCCACCGTTAGGCTAATGTCCTTTACCGGAATCGATTTGGAGTTAAACGTCTTATTCAGGTGAATTAATTGCAGTTTAGGCATGGGAGGAAAATAGTTTTGAGTTTTGAGTTCTTAATTTTGAATTAAAGAAAAAGTTGGGAATAATTTTGACGTTAAGAAGCTGACCCAGAAGTCATAATCCCTTGGGTTTGAGTTTAGGTCGAAAGCAAAACTCAAAACTCAAAACTCATAATTCATAACTACCCCTTAACCGCGCCTGCGGTTAAACCCTGCACAATCTGCCGTTGAAAGAACAACACCAGAATGACCAGCGGAATCGTGCCGACAACTGTAGCAGCGGCGATCGGACCATAGGGAATCTCAAACACCGAGGCACCGCCCAGTTGAGCCGAAGCAACCGGAACCGTTTTCATCGTTTCTTCAGTGATGAAGGTGAGGGCAAAGATAAACTCATTCCAAGCGGCGATGAAGGTGAGGATACCTGTCGTGACGAGTGCCGGCAGAGTCAGGGGCGCGAGGATTTGGATCAGCAGTTGCCAGGTGCCATAGCCATCGATTTTGGCAGCATCTTCCAGTTCTTTGGGCAGTTGGACAAAAAAGCTTCGCATCACCAGAATCGTCAACGGCAAGTTCATAGCAGTATAGGGAATGATTAGCGCTAGATAGTTGTTACCCAAATGGAAAAACTGGACAATTTCGAGCAAGCCTTGCAGCAGCAAAATGCTGGGAAACAAGGTGACGAGCAGAATCGCAAGCTGAATTAGGTTTCCACCCAGAGGACGCAAACGAGCGATCGCGTAGGCGGCGGGAGTCCCAACTGCCAAACAAACGATCGTAGAAGCCAGCGACACGAAAGTACTATTTAGCAGATACCGCAGAAAGGGTTTGCGGGTGAACAACTCAATGTAGTGGCTCAGCGTCAGACGAGTGGGGAAGTAGATAGTTGGAATCGCGGCAATATCCTCGTTCACTTTGAAGGAGGTTAATACCTGCCAAAGAATCGGCGCAAGGCAGACGAGGCAGAGCGCAAAGACTGCTAGCCAAAAGAGAATCCGGTTGAGGGTGATTGGGTGGGTGGGTAACATAAAAAGCGGAGGGAGAATTAAATAGATCTATGGTAGAAGATTAAATGTACAGATTCTTTCGCAGTTTTAGCTTTAGGGTTAAGCTAGCTCAACAGGAAACTTCGTCAGCAACCACCTTTATGGAAAAGCAAGTTACCATATTCTCCTTCTTCTCAGGTGCAGGCTTTTTAGATTTAGGCTTTGAAATGGCTGGCTGTAGAGTTGCTTACGTGAACGAAGTTTTTGAGCCATTTATGGATGCGTATCAATATGCTAGGCAATGCCTCAAATTACCTGAACCTGAGTATGGCTATTATTTAGGCAGTGCCATTGATTTTGTTGAAGGACATCAGAAATTGGCTCTCACCAAGCTAGTACGCACAGCCCGTAACAATGCAAACGTGCTTGGCTTTATAGGGGGTTCGCCTTGTCCAGACTTTTCAGTAGGTGGAAAAAACAAAGGACGAGAAGGAGATCATGGTAAACTATCGTCCACCTATATTGATATAGTTTGTCAGCAAAAACCAGACTTTTTCTTATTTGAAAATGTTCAAGGTTTATGGAAAACACAAAAGCATCGTTCTTTTTATGAAGAGAACAAACAAAAGCTGCATGAGGCAGGATATATAACAACTGAACGACTAATTAATGCGATCGAGTATGGTGTGCCGCAAGATAGAAATAGAATTATTTTAATTGGCTTTCGCAAAGAAATTCTTCTCAAAATGGGAATAGCTTTAGATGGAGTAGATTTACCTCCTGGCGTATTTCCTTGGGAAAAATACATTATTTATCCTAGAGCCAAAGTTTTTTCTTGCCCTTGGAACAATAAAAATCTATTTCAAGAAAATTCTATTCTGGAATGTCCTGAAGATATCTATGAAGAATTAACAGTTGAACATTGGTTTAAGAAAAATAATGTAAGCAATCATCCTAATGCCAAGCATCACTTTAAACCACGGCAAGGAATGCCACGGTTTGAGTCAGTTGAAGAAGGAGATGATTCAAAAAAATCCTTTAAGCGACTTCACAGATGGCGTTATTCTCCAACAGTTTGCTATGGAAATAATGAAGTTCATCTGCATCCTTATCAGAAGCGGAGAATTTCGGTTGCAGAAGCATTAGCTTTGCAATCTTTACCCAAAGAATTTTATTTTCCTAATCACCTATCATTAACAAATATGTTCAAAGCAATTGGAAATGGTGTTCCATTTCTTGCTGCAAAAGCACTTGGTCTAAGCATTTTTGATTTCTTGAGGATTTCAGAATGAAGTTGACTGCATCCAATATTGTCAGTGCCATTGGTCAATTGCCAAGAGACAGAACTTACCAATATATAAATCCAAGAACAAGAAATCAAATTGAAATAGTTCATGTTACTTATCCTGAAGGACCAATCCTTATTAAGCGTTATAACTCTGCCAAAGGAGAAATATCATCTGGTGCTAAAGAGGAATCTATTTCTCCTCAGATGATTTGGCGTATAGCAAACGCTTTTTTGCCAAATCAGCCTATCAGCTTTGATCGTGTTCTCGGTGCAAGCTATAACACTAGATCAGTTTTAGAAACACTTCTTGCACATACTCCACAGTTCTATTATTGTTATCCAGGAAGAATTGAGATTATTAATTCTTCTAGCCAAATTAGAGGAGGACATAAACATATAATATGGTCTCCCGAATGTCCGCATGAACTTGGAGTTATCGGTCAAACGAACACTGAGATTGTAATTTCCGAAGTTCCTAACATTGAAATTGTTTATGATGCGCTCACTGTGCCCGATGATTTATTAGCTGGAGAGCTAGATATAGATATCCAACGTCGCCATGCACAAATGCAAATTGCGCTTCTTGCTATAGGTCAACAGTTTGGATATAGAACCTGGATTGCTCAAAATGATAAGGGAATTATTTACAAGAATAGAAGACTTGGTGAAATGGATGGCGTGATACCTTCATTACAATTATCAGGAACAGTGATTTCTGCATTTACTGATGCATCAAGAGCAGCTTTGTTAATTGACTGCATTTGGTTTAAAAATGCAAGGTTGATGCCTGCCGTAATTGAAATTGAACACAGTACAGGTGTCACAAGCGGTTTGACTCGAATGAAAGGATTGCAAGATTTATTACCACCGTTTCCAACCCGATATGTTGTTGTTGCGCCTGATGAGGATCGAGATAAGGTTGTCAGAGAGGCAAACAGACCTCAGTTTCGTTCGTTAAATACAAGATTCTTTCCGTATTCATCAGTTGAAGAATTGTATGCCCTTTGTCAACGCCGTAAAATTCGTGGTGTTACTGAGGAATTCCTTGATTGCTATATGGAGCCGATAGTTCAGGCTTCCTGAAGAAACTCATATGTTTGAGTCAAAGGCTACTCCAAAGCTGAGCAGGCTAATGATTATTGATGCTAATTGAAAAGTTAATTTCTTAGGAGACAAGACCAGAGGTTTTGCGCGATCGCCGAATCAACCAACTGCCCAACCAAATAGCAATCACCAGCGAGTGAGCTTCATAGAGATCCGCTGGAATCGTCTGCAAGCCTGCTAGCAGCAAAATGCTAACGAAGGGTGTGGTTTTCCAAACATCTGCCACAATCAGCGCCAAGGTTACAGTGAACGGTTCCCCTAACAACAGATAAAGCAAAATCTGCTTGGGAGTGTTGCCCGATTCGGAGCATTAGACGAGTAAATTCTCTGCCTGAGCGACGTTGTAGAAAACTGATATGGTCAGTACCAAACAGATATTTCACACTTGTTCGCCAACTTCATCGATCGGCTGATCCGTCTGACGAAAGGCACGTCCGTATTCCAAGGCTTCAAGCAATGCTGCTTCATCGGAAATTGAGCCAATCAATTTTTGCAACCATGTTTCAGATACAGGCTTACTTTCAAGCTTGCGTTGAAGCTCAGAAACCGCCTGTTCAAGAGTCACAAAACGCTGTTCGAGGGTGATCTCATCTAACATCGTCCTCTCCTTAAAGCATTAGGTGCTTCATAGTTTATAGCTTTTTCCGGGTCTATTCACTTATCGAACGCGATCGC
>Ga0209490_10006374_pt1 | contig 10649 bp, 7 predicted proteins | sample MAT06_FD_187209 | JGI IMG/M metagenome (GOLD analysis project Ga0209490, IMG submission 187209) | Freshwater microbial communities from Lake Fryxell liftoff mats and glacier meltwater in Antarctica - MAT-06 (SPAdes) (version 2) | ecosystem: Environmental > Aquatic > Freshwater > Ice > Liftoff...
TGGTTTCCGCTGATTGCAGCACAAAAGGAAGTTGCATCTGTCCTGAACCGAAGAGTTCGCCTACGACCTTCATGCCATCGAGGAGAATATTATTAATAATATTTAGGGGTGGATGAACTTTTAAGGCTTCTGCTAAATGATTGTCTAAACCGAGGCGATCGCCATCAATAATATGTCTTTTAAGCTTTCCTTCAATTGGTAAATTATCATCTTGGGATTTATCGCGTTTAGTTGTGACTCCTTCAAATAGTGTTGTAAACTCGCCTAGAGGATCGTAGGTGCATATATCTCCTTCAAATTTGCGCTCATCGTAGACTAACTGCCGTGCGACTTCTAATTCCTTTGGAGCAATGCGATTAAGGGGTAAAATCTTACTAGCATTAACGATCGCTGTATCCATCCCAGCTTTTTGAGCCTCGTGCAGAAACACAGAATTCAAGACCATTCTAGAGGCGGGATTGAGACCGAAGGAGATATTAGAAACTCCTAAAATAATGTGAGAGGAGGGCATGGCTGCTTTAATCCGCCGATTTGCCTCAATGGTTTCCGCCGCATTCCTTCGATCCTCAGCAATCCCTGTAGAAATTGGTAGTGCCAAGGTATCAAAAAAGATTTCTGATGGCGCAAGTTTATATACTTCTGTTGCTTGTTTATATGCCCTCTGAGCAATTTCAAACTTCTTGTCTGCCGTGCGTGCCATCCCATCTTCATCAATGGTGCCGATAATTACTCCTGCCCCGTAGGTTTTTGCTAGTTCAATCACTTTGCAAAATCTTTCCTCTCCATCTTCATAGTTGGTAGAGTTAATTAAGCACTTGCCACCTGCCAGCTTTAATCCCGCTTCCATTTTTTCCCATTCGGTCGAATCAAGCATCAAAGGAATCGTGACATTGGTAACTAGGCGGGAAACCAGTTCGTGCATATCTCGCACCCCATCTCTTCCCACATAATCCACATTCACATCTAATATGTGCGCTCCTTCCTTGACCTGCGATCGCCCTAAAGCTACTAATCCATCCCAATCTTCAGCATTTAGTAAATCACGACATTTTTTAGAACCACTGGCATTTAAGCGTTCGCCAATAATCAAAAAGGAATTATCCTGTTCGTAGGGTTGAGAACTATAAATAGAGGCGGCAGATGGAATAAATTGAGGCGATCGCACCTTGGGTTTAAGTTCTTTTGCCAAATCAGCTAAAGCTTTAATATGTTCAGGGCGAGTGCCACAGCAGCCACCAATTACCTGTACGCCTAAATCTTGGACAAAATAAGAAAGGTGTTCCTTTAATCCTTCAGGGGTAAGTTTATAAAATGCCACACCGCCCACATTTTCAGGTAAGCCCGCATTGGGAACGCAGGAAACCACAAATTTAGAATTTTCCGACAAATACTTAATATGCTCAGTCATCTGATCGGGACCAGTGGCACAGTTTAAGCCCAAAATATCGATGTTGTATGGCTCTAATATGGCATTTACGGCATTAATTTCTGTGCCCACCAGCATTGTGCCTTGCACTTCCATCGTTACCGATACCATCAGAGGTAATCTGATTCCGCGTTGTTGAAATACCTCTTCGATCGCATTGAGGGTAACTTTAATTTGCAGAATATCCTGACAGGTTTCCACTAAAAGCAAATCCACACCGCCATCAATTAAGCCTTCTACTTGCTCAATAAATGACTGCTTCATCGTGTCAAAATCTATATGCAACAAGGTTGGTAACTTCGTTGTTGGACCTATGGAGCCTGCCACAAATCTGGGCTGCTCAGGGGTAGAAAATTCTGCTGTGATCGATTTTGCTAATTCTGCCGCTTTTTTACTTAGCTCATAGGCGCGATCGCCCAAGTCATACTCTGCTAAAACAATCGAAGTGCCGCCAAAGGTATCAGTCTCAATGACATCTGCCCCAGCCGCTAAGAAATCTCGATGGACTTTTGCCACTGCCTCTGGCTTTGTAATAATTAAATATTCATTACAACCTTCATACTCAGCCCCACCAAAGTCTTCGGCTGTGAGGTTTTGTAATTGCAAATTGGTTCCCATCGCACCGTCCAATACGATTACAGGGCGATCGCGGCTATGAAGACGTTCTAAGAAGAGGCTGTGCATGGGTAAAGAGGATGGCAATTTGATTTCACATTATTTTAACCATTTTTAACAAGGTTTAACTGTGAAAAGCCAGCCAATATGTAGAGTCAAGTATTAGACAACACCTGATTTCTGCTAGAGTTGACTGCATATTTAGATAAATTCTTAGGCAAAGTTTGGCTTAACCGACTAATCATGGGTGAATTAAAATCAGAGACAAATATAGACTACACACCTCTTGAACAACTTTTAATAGAGCAGGATTTTGAGGCTGCCGATCGCCTGACCTCAATCAAACTTAGGGAAAGTGTCGGAGAGGTGACAGTAAAGCGAGGCTGGCTATATTTTACAGAGGTTGCCCAAATCAATAATACCGATCTAAAAACTATTAATGATCTATGGTTGGCAAACTCCGATGGTAAATTTGGATTTTCAGTCCAACGCAAAATCTGGCTAGGCTTAGACAAAAACTGGGAAAAGCTATGGCTGCAAATTGGCTGGAAAAAAGATGGTAGATTTACTAGATATCCCACCGAATTTATCTGGGATATTAATGCTCCTAAGGGGCACTTACCCCTATCTAATCAAATTCGGGGCAATAAAACTATTTCTGCGATATTTGCCCACCCACTTTGGACATCATAGGTTTTACATCCCATAAATTAGACCAATCAGCCTAAAATAGTAACTAGAATACCGAGGACTTAAATTTTGATTGCCACCACCGAATCCACCACCACTTCTAATCAGGATGAAATTGTTGCAGATCATCTCCCGCCCCGCCAGATGATTGCCATCCTTGACTTCGGCTCTCAATATTCAGAATTAATTGCTAGGCGCATCCGAGAGACTCAAGTGTATTCAGAGGTTTTACCCTACTACACAACTGCGGCAGAATTAGCAAAATTTAACCCTAAAGGTATCATCTTCTCAGGGGGGCCTAGCTCTGTTTATGATCAAGGTGCTCCCACTTCGGATCCAGAAATTTGGAATTTGGGCATTCCTGTTTTAGGGGTTTGCTACGGGATGCAGCTCATGGTGCAGCAACTGGGCGGTGAGGTGGCAAGGGCAGAACGGGGCGAATATGGTAAAGCAAATCTGGCAATTGATGACCCTACTCATCTCCTCATAAATGTTGATGATGAAACGATTATGTGGATGAGTCATGGCGACTCTGTAATCCAGATGCCCAATGGCTTTGAGCTTTTAGCCCACACTGCTAATACGCCTGTGGCAGCGATCGCTAACCCTGACAAAAATTTCTATGGGGTGCAGTTTCATCCCGAAGTCGTGCATTCTCTGGGTGGGATGGCTTTGATTCGCAATTTTGTCTATGGCATTTGTGAATGTGAACCAACTTGGACAACCGACGCTTTTATTGAAGAGGCAATCAGAGAAGTGCGATCGCTTGTTGGTAGTCAACGGGTACTTTTGGCTTTATCAGGTGGTGTGGATTCTAGTACCTTGGCATTTTTACTACACAAGGCGATCGGCGATCAGCTTACTTGTATGTTTATCGATCAGGGCTTTATGCGGAAGCAAGAGCCAGAAAGATTAGTAAAATTATTCAAAGAGCAGTTTGCCATTCCTGTTGAATATATTGATGCTGCCGATCGCTTTTTAACTGAAGTCAAAGATATTACCGATCCCGAACAAAAACGCAAGATCATCGGTCGTGAATTTATAAATGTCTTTGAATCTGAATCTAAACGACTAGGACCCTTTGATTATTTAGCGCAGGGTACCCTCTATCCCGATGTGATCGAATCTGCTGATACCAATATTGATCCAGCTACGGGTAAACGAGTTGCTGTCAAAATTAAAAGCCATCATAATGTCGGCGGCTTACCTAAAGACCTGAGATTTACCCTAATTGAACCTTTGCGTAAGCTATTCAAAGATGAAGTGCGAAAAGTGGGAACAGCTTTAGGCTTACCCGAAGAAATTGTCAAGCGTCAACCATTCCCAGGTCCAGGTCTAGCGATTAGGATCATTGGCGAGATTACCTTTGATCGCCTAGAAATGCTCAGGGATGCAGATATGATTGTGCGCCAAGAAATTAACCGTTCAGGAATGTACAATGACTTCTGGCAAGCTTTTGCCGTGTTGTTACCAACCATTAGAAGTGTGGGCGTAATGGGAGATCAAAGAACCTATGCCTATCCAGTGGTTTTACGATTTGTTACCAGTGAAGATGGTATGACCGCTGACTGGGCAAAGGTACCTTATGAATTATTGGAAACTATTTCTAATCGCATAGTCAATGAAGTTAAAGGCATTAATCGGGTGGTTTTAGATATTACCTCCAAGCCCCCTGGTACTATTGAATGGGAGTAATCTTGCCGCCTAAACCCTCGACGATCGCCTTAGTATTAGCAATTAGCATTTTTTGATAGGTATCAGCATTACTACCAAAAGCTCCTAGCCCATCGGCAAATAGGGGTTGGGTAGAAACTTTTACCTTTGCTTCGGTGGATATAGTTTCCATTAATTTAGGATTGATACTAGATTCGGTAAAAATAGTTGGGACTTTACTATCTTTAATAGTTAGGATCAGGGCTTTCACTCTTGTCGGCGTAGTTTTTTCTTCGGTACTAAGTCCCTGTAATGCGCCTTCAATGGGGATTTTGTATGCCTGAGCATAATAACCAAGGGCACCGTGGGTGGTAACCAGTTTGCGTTGAGCGGTGGGGATGGTCACAATTTGCGCTTTAATCCAATTATCAATAGCTTTAACTTCTGTAGTTAATTTTTGACTATTTTGCTCATAGATCTCGGCTTGATCGGGTTGGAGTTGCTTTAATTCACTAACGATCGCCTCTGCCATTTTTAAGCCATTTTCGGCATTGTGCCAGACATGGGGATCGGGTTCAGGTTTCTCTGATTCTGCCTTGTCTTCTTTGTGATCATGATCTTCATCATGGTGATCGTGCCCTTCTCCCATGATCGGTTTTGGTACAGCAATTTCTGCTACAGCTACTTTTCGCGCAGAACCAGTATCAGCCCGAATTGCTTTAATTAAAGTTGGTTCAAAATCATAGCCACTGAATAAAATTAATTTAGAATTAGCGATCGCTTTAATATCTTCAGGCGTAGCTTTATAGGTGTGGGGATCGGTACCAGGCTCAATTAAACATTTAAGATCGATCGTATCTGCGGCAATTTGCTTAGTCAAATCACAAATTACATCGGAGGTGGCAACGACTAAAGGCTTGCTAACTGGTGGCGCTACGCTTGCGGTCGGTTGATCAGTTTGGCATCCTCCTAGTATGGCGATCGCCAAGGTCATCAATGTGGCTTGAGAAAGGGTACTAACTTTAAGTAATTTTTGCTTCAGCATAAGTGTTTGGATTAACTAAAATCATGATATATTTTTGAGAATGGTTATCATTTTTACTCTGTCATGTTAGAAGTCAAAGACCTTTCTGTCAACTATCGGGGATTACAAGCTTTAGAATCGATAAACTTTCAACTCCAAACAGGACAGGTCATCGGCTTAATTGGTCCTAATGGTGCAGGTAAAAGTACTTTATTTAAGGCTTTATTAGGATTAATTCCCGTGCGATCGGGCAAAGTTATATTTAATGGCGTATTACTAAACTCTCAAAAAAATCGAGTAGCATACGTACCCCAGCGATCGCAAATTGATTGGGACTATCCGATCACCGTAGAAAATGTAGTGATGATGGCGCGCACTACCTCCTCAGGTTGGTTTCAGAATCATAGCCGCCGTTCTAGAGAAATCGTGAAAGCAGCATTGCAAAAGGTGGAGATGTTACATCTGAGCGATCGCCGTATTAGTGATTTATCAGGTGGACAACAGCAACGGGTATTTCTAGCTAGGGCATTAGCGCAGGAAGTGGATTTGTTTTTATTGGACGAACCCTTAGCTGGTGTGGATAAAAAAACTGAAGAATTAATTTTGGAAATATATAGCGATCTGAAAGCCGCAGGTAAAACCATCCTTGTCAGTTGCCATGAATGGGGACAGGCTCTAAATAACTACGATCAACTGCTCCTACTAAATCAATCTCTAATTGCCAATGGCTCTCCCCAAGCAGTGATGACCCTTGAAAATATTCAGTCTGCCTACGGGGTCTCAAAGCAAGTGCGCCGCTTGATCAACCCTCTGGAATCAGTCATGGCTTGTTAATAATCTTGGGAATTTGAGTACCTCTCGATAATAGGGTGAAATTTACGAGTAAAATTAATTCGTAATCACAAAAAAATTGATAATGCTAAAAGCTGGAATTGTAGGGCTACCCAACGTCGGTAAATCCACACTATTTAATGCCCTAGTTGCAAATGCTAAAGCGGAAGCCGCTAACTTTCCTTTTTGTACCATTGAGCCAAATGTAGGTACGGTCACAGTCCCCGATGAAAGATTAGATACTCTTGCTAAAATCGGTGGCTCTGCTCAAATTATTGCAACCCGTGTCGAATTTGTTGATATTGCAGGATTAGTCAAAGGTGCTAGTAAAGGTGAAGGTTTAGGTAATCAGTTTTTAGGAAATATTCGTACCTGTGATGCGATCGCCCATGTCGTTAGGTGTTTTGATAGCGAAGATATTCACCATGTCGAAGGTTCTACCGCTCCTGCCCGTGATATTGAGATTATTAACCTAGAATTGGCTCTATCTGACCTTTCTCAAATTGAGAAGAGAATTGATCGCACCCGCAAGGGAGCCAGAAGCGGCGATGGTGATGCTAAATTTGAACTAGAAACCCTCGAAAAAGTCTTGGAATTCTTAAATGAAGGTAAGCCCGCCCGTCTTGCTAATTTAAGTACAGAGGAACAAGCAGCCATTTCCATTTTGCAATTACTAACTCTAAAGCCCACAATCTATGCTGCCAATGTTTCTGAATCTGAACTAGCTACTGGGAATAAATATGTAGAAGAGGTGCGAGCGATCGCTAAAGCTGAAAATGCTGAAGTAATTATCATCTCCGCCCAAGTTGAATCAGAATTAGTAGATTTACCCGAAAGCGATCGCAAAGATTTCCTCGAATCCCTAGGCGTGAGTGAAGGCGGACTCAAAAGCTTAATCAGAGCTACCTATCACCTATTGGGATTGCGTACCTATTTCACCGTGGGACCTAAAGAAGCAAGGGCATGGACAATTAATGCTGGCATGACCGCCCCCCAAGCCGCAGGCGTAATTCACTCTGATTTTGAAAAAGCCTTTATTCGTGCTGAAACCGTCGCTTTTCCTGACCTAGTGACAAATGGCTCCATGAAAGCCGCTAAGGAAAAAGGTTTAGTCCGCAGTGAAGGCAAAGAGTACATCGTCCAAGAAGGGGATGTCATGCTATTTTTAACCAGTGCTTAGAGGGAATAATCTAGTTCTTTAGTCTATTTCTGCCCATTAGCGATCGCCCCAAAAAATTGCGTAACGCCATGATTTATAAATTACACAACCATATAGTAGGTGAGTTGAATTTTAGCAATCTACAAGATCGGCGATCGCACTAACTTAGCTTTCTGGTTCACTACTGATTTCAATATCTAATGTGTCTTCGTCAATCTGAACATAGAGTACATTTGGTTGACAGCAAACTTGACAATCTTCCACGTAAGACTGAGTTAATCCAGCACTAAAATCAACAAATGTTGAATTACTCTCTCCACAAAAAGCGCAAATGTATTCGACAGTATCTTGCATATTTTTCCATATTGATAAAAAGGGAACGCGATCGCCCAGTGATAATCAAGTCCTACTCCTAGCTCAAAATTTAGAAGATGCTACCACTGTTAATAATGTTACCTTTACAGGCGAGAAAGAGAAAGTCCACCAAGTGAGTTTTGAAATCGCCTCTACTAAGAACTAACTAAGTCTGGGCTATGATAGAGGCAATCAATTATTAACTAGGTGCGAGATATGTCGATTTGGGATGTAGAGAAAAGCAAGCATAAATCCTTTGAAATGCCTGGTGCTAAACCCCACTACAACCCCGATCGCCCCGGACAAGTGGAACATATTTGCCTTAATTTAAAGTTAGATATTCCCAATCAGTTTGTACAAGGTACCTGCGAAATTAGCCTAACCCCCATCCGCAACGGTATTAGTGAATTAACCCTAGATGCGGTTAATCTGCAAATTTCGGCGGTAACAATTCAAGAAGTAGCTCAAAGATTTGAGTATGATGGCGAGTTTTTGAAAATACATTTAGTAAATCCCACAGTTACAGGGCAAAGTATTAAAATAGCGATCGCCTACTCTGTCACTCAACCCCAACGTGGTATTTACTTTATTCAACCCACAGAGTTCTATCCAAATAAACCGACCCAAGTTTGGACACAGGGCGAAGATGAAGACTCTCGGTTTTGGTTCCCCTGCTTCGATTATCCTGGGCAGTTAGCAACTTCGGAAATTATCGTAACTGTGCCAGAGTCCTTAATGGCGATCTCCAATGGCAAACTCTTAGATGTTAAATCTGAAGGACACACCAAAATTTATCATTGGTATCAACAAGAAATTCATCCTACCTACTTAATGACCCTTGCGGTCGGTGACTTCCTAGAGATCAAGGACAAATGGGAAGATATCGAAGTGAACTACTATGTGGATAAATCTCGCACGGAACAAGAAGCCCGACTGAGTATGGGCAAAACCCCTCGGATGATTCAGTTCTTTAGTGAAAAATATGGCTATAGATACGCCTATCCTAAGTATGCTCAAGTTTGTGTTGCTGACTTCATCTTTGGCGGTATGGAAAACACTTCAACGACTTTGCTCACCGATCGCTGTGTTTTAGATGAAAGAGCCGCCCTAGATAACCGTACCACCGAAAGTTTAGTTGCCCACGAGCTAGCACACCAATGGTTTGGCGATTTAGTTGTGATTAAACACTGGTCTCATGCTTGGATCAAAGAAGGGGCAGCTACCTATGCTGAAGTGCTATGGACTGAACATGAATATGGTGCGATCGAAGCCGCCTACTATCGTTTAGGTGAAGCTCGAAATTATTTTGCTGAAGATGCGGAAAGATACCGCCGTCCCATCGTCACGCATATCTATCGTGAAGCAATAGAACTATATGATCGCCATCTCTACGAAAAGGGAGGATGTGTCTATCATATGTTGCGAACGGAATTGGGAGAGGAGCTATTTTGGCAAGCAATTCATATCTTCGTTCAGCAAAATGCCCATAAAACCGTAGAAACTATTGATCTTCTCAGAGCGATCGAGCAGGCATCGGGCAAAAATCTCATGCCACTTTTTGATCAATATGTATTTAGAGGTGGACATCCTGAATATAAACTTGGCTATAGCTGGGATAGTGATAATAATCTAGCAAAAGTTACAGTCTCTCAAACTCAAGATGAATTATTTGATCTAAGAATTCCGATCGCCTTCGGATTTGCAGAACAGTCTGAACTAAAAACCTTTACCATTAGAATTTTTGAGAAGGAACAGGCTCTATATTTTCCCCTAGCGCAAAAACCCAGTTATATCAGTTTTGATCATGGGAATAACTACTTAAAGCAGGTCACTTTAGAATATGGATTGGCTGAACTCAAAGCAGGTCTAGAATTTAATCCCGATCCATTAGCTAAAATTCAATACGCCGAAGCGATCGCCAAGAAAGGTAGTTTAGAAGCTGTAAAAGCCCTAGAAAAGGCACTTTTAGCAGAATTATTCTGGGGTGTAAGGCTCGAAGTCGCAGAAGCGTTGGCTAGTATCAAGCTCGATCAAGCATTTACAGCCTTGGCACAGGGTTTAAATGATAGCGATGCAAGAGTTAGAAAAACTGTGATTATGGGTTTAGCAAAAACGAAAACTCAGGTAAGCTTAGATTTAATCAAGCCCATCCTCAAAAACGGAGACCCTAGTTATAATGTCGAAGCTACCGCCGCTACTTGCATTGGTGATTTGGCACAGGTTCTGAGTAATCAACGTCCTCCCGATGGTGTGATCCAGCTTTTACAAACTACCCTGACGGAAAAGGCAGGATGGAATGAAGTTGTCAGAAGTGGAGCGATCGCAGGTTTGGCAAAAATCAAAGATTCTGATCAAGCTCTCGAAACCATTCTTTTATATACGGCTCCAGCTATTCCTCAACCCCTGCGTTTAGCGGCAATTCGGGCATTAGGGACAATGGGCAAATCTCAATCTAAACCTAAAACCGAACAAATTCTCAATCGATTAGAAGCGATCGCCCGTGAAAGTTTTTTCTTAACCCAAGTTTCAGTGGTCATTGCCCTCGGACAGATTGATAGTTCTGGAGCTATCCGCATTTTACAATCTCTATCCAACCAAACTCCCGATGGTCGAGTCAAGCGTATGGCAGACGAGGCAGTAACTAGGGTTCAAGGAGCGATCGGTTCTGATGCCAGTATCAAACAGCTAAGGGAAGAATTAGAGGAAGTGAAGAAGAATAATCAAGAATTAAAGAGTCGTTTGGAGGCGATCGAAGCTAAGTCAGCAACCTGATCGCCTTTCTAAAGCTCAAAGTTAAACCTAACCAAGTTCAAAGTTGAAGTAAATTTTTCAGCGATCGCATATCTGAATATAAAAACCAAACCTATTAAGATCAAAGTTAGATTGTATTTATGAAG
>Ga0209490_10006375_pt1 | contig 10649 bp, 4 predicted proteins | sample MAT06_FD_187209 | JGI IMG/M metagenome (GOLD analysis project Ga0209490, IMG submission 187209) | Freshwater microbial communities from Lake Fryxell liftoff mats and glacier meltwater in Antarctica - MAT-06 (SPAdes) (version 2) | ecosystem: Environmental > Aquatic > Freshwater > Ice > Liftoff...
AACGATAGTTTACGCTGCGTAAATTAATCATCCTAACTCTAATTTTTATCCCTGAAAAAGGGGATTTTGTGATTGAACCCAGATTATGCATTAGGATGCATAATCTGCCCGCAGGGTTGACGATCCTGACGTTTACTGTCAGGATGCCAAGGTTAAACCCTGGTGCTACTATCAGGATCATGACCGAAGCGACAATGAAAATCACCCAACAGGGAAAATATTTTTCAACGTAAGTATTTGATTTTCATTCGTCAAATTATGCAAATGCATTTCTATTGCATAATGTGGGTTGAACAATCCCAATTTGTAAAAGGATCATTAGCTTTACTATGCCATTTTTATCAGACTTTTCTGTATCAAACATCGTCTCATCGCCTCTGGTGCGATACCCTAAATCAAATTATGACTGCTTTGTATGCCAATTACCGCTTCAGCGAAATGTATCCGGTCTCAGGTTTCCTTCCACTGGCAAACTCGATTTTATAAAAGTAAGTACCCGAGGGCAGTTCGTTGCCATTATCGTTCAGGCCTTTGAAGAACCGGTCATTATTGTTGTAATTTTTGACTTCAAAAACTTTACTTCCCCAGCGATTGAAAATAGAGACCTTGTTATTTTGAGTTTCGGGAATTAAGTCAATGTATTCAATTTTAAAGATGTCGTTCAAACCATCTTCATTCGGTGATAGGGCATTGAAAACTTCAATGTTTCCCACCACCTCAATGGTAAGTTCTTGTTGGGTACATTCGCCAAACAGATCGCACACTTCAACGGAAATACGGTCGGTGCCTGAGAATAAAATTGTACCATAGTCGAGCACTAATTGATTCGAGTTATTTATTACGGCACTTGCGCCTTGCAGTGAAGTGGCAGCGAGCACTCTGAGGGTTGATAAATCCAAGTTGTTATCAGCATCGGTGAGCAACGAAATCAAGTCGATGGTAACAACTCCCTCAATAGGTACAGACGATACACTTGCTGAAATTACAGGAGGTTGATTGCTACAGGGTAGCGGAAAAACAGTAATCACCACATCAACAGCATCGCCTATGCAGAGATAGTCACTTATGGGCTCAACAGTATACCTAACATTCAATGAACCATTTGTAGAATTGGTAAACGAATCGTTGGCGAGATAATCAGAAAATACATTGGTGGCTGCAGCAGCATTGCTAACATTCGGCATTAGGCCCGGAGCCACGGAAATACTGAGAATATTATAAAGCTGACCAGATCTTGAACCCGGATCATTACTCAGCATGAGCCCTGAGACGTTTCCACTACACACTTGCCGATTCAGGTTTGGGGCTACTACGGGAGCCGAATCTATGGTGAATATAAGATCCATTGCTGCACCTGCACAACCTGTTGCGCTCACCGGAACAACCCGGTAGCTAACGGTACCACCAGCTATATTGAAATACGTATCATTAAAAATGTAATTGCTGGCCACCCCAACTGCCGGAACGGATGCATTGCCTGAGTCAGTTAAGCCAGATGAAACAGTTTTTGAAGTGATGTTAAAAGAGGCTGCCGGGGTAGCCGCTGTCGCAATGAGCAGTCGGCTGAGTTCTACACCTGTGCACACAGTAACACCCGTTTGAACTAATACAGGAGTTCCATTGACAATTAGTGTTGCCCAAGTAGAAGGAGTAATCGAAGTGTTATCCCCTTTTACCAAACAACGGTAAATACTTCCCGTTAACGCGAGTGCGGGATTGGTTAGCGTTAACGCGGATGTTGTTACTCCCGAGTAAGGCGCACCATTTGTTAAATCAACAAACCCGCCATTATCAATTTGCCATTTGTATTGAAGATTAGTGTCCCCAGTTGCTACTACAGAGAATGTTGTGTTGCTGCCTTCGCAGATGGTTGTATTAACAGGTTGTGTTGCAAAAGTTATGGAAACCGAAGGAATTAGATTTTCATACACTAGCAGTAAACCTGCTGCGCGGGTAATGATAATTTCAGGTTTGCCATCTAAGTTGAGATCGGCTGTAGTAATTCCTCTTGGAGCAGTAACAGTAGTGTTAAAAGGTGCAGCAAACGAAGCGGCCGTAAGTGCACCACTAGTATGAATGTTTTTGAAAATAGAAAATCGATTACCAGCTTCGCTGGTGGTAATGATCTCGGGCTTGCCATCGCCATCTAAATCTGCAATGTGAGCAACGGTTGCAACGCTGGGATTAGTTAAATCAATTCTTGAAAAGCTAATGTTACCAGCTGTGCTTGTATTGTGCAGTACGATCAGCAGCGTTGTAGATGTACCTGTTGCGTGATAAAGCATCAAATCTAATTTTCCATCGATATCAAAATCACCTTTGTAAATTCTATCGGGGTTATCGCCTACGGCTACATCAACTCGTGGCGCAAACTGAGTAGGTGCCACCTTTAGCACGCCCAGGTTTCTGTAAAGGCTTATATTGTTTGCACCCGGGTTTGTGGTGACTATATCTGCAAAACCATCCCCATCAAAATCTCCTGTAAGGGTAGCTCCATAGGCGGAGGGTTTGGCAAAAGAAATGTTTTGTGAGAATGAGCCGAAAGCTCCGGTTACAAAATTCCCTGGAATGTTTGTAGTCCAGTTTTCTAATATTAACAGATCAAACTGGCCGCTTAGATCTGTTGTGAGGGTCATGTCTGTTTTTCCATCATTATTAAAATCAGCAAAGTCTACTGTGCTACCCCCCGGGGGAATACTTACTTCTGGCTGAAAAGAAATTTCTGTTAACGTGCTATTGTTTTTTTTAACCCTTCCCGTTACCGTGGCAACATCTAGATAACCGTCACCATCAAAATCTTCTAATCGTGAATTGCTAAAATTCGATAAGGTATCATCCGCCATTAAAGAAGAAATCGAGATGGCTCCGGAACTATGTGTATTTCGGAAAGCGTAGGATGCACCTGCGCTTCCATTAACAAGGATGTCGGGTTTTCCATCCCTATTTAGATCACCATTATTAATATCATATTGAGCTCCGGTAAGTGTAAATGAAATGGGCGCAGCAAAATGCGTATTGTCAAAGGCAACACCGGAAGAAAAAGTTGTCCTGAATGGAAGGTGGTAGCGCGAGGTCAATTTAGCTTTGGTAACACTTACTGGTGCATAGCTTGCCCCGGCTGGAACTTGTGCGGTTATCAACGTTGATGTTGATGTGAGCACCGTTGCTTCCACTGCACCAAACCATACTTTGTTTTCGGAAGGTATGGGTGAAAAATTGTTTCCTGTAATCGTAACGGTTGCTACAATGGGTGCAGCAAGGGGTGAAACGGTGGTGAGGGAAATGACTGGTGCCCGAATATTTTTATTTTCAAAGATGGAAACCCGAGGCGGGGTTGTGTTGGTAGTACCAAAAAGAAGCTCAGGCTTACCATCTCCATTTATGTCGCCCGTTATCGGACTTGTAGGATAGGCGGTTGAGCCTCCTCCCGGCAACTGATAAGCCGAAACAAAAGAATTTGCACTGAAGGCTCCACCTGAATAAACATTTTCAAATACTGCAATATCATCCTGATCGGTGGCGATAATGTCGGGTTTTCCATCGCCATTGATGTCGGCAATACTCATTCCGCCATAATTGAAAAGGTCTGAATCCAGAATCACTTCAGTCGCGAAGTCAGTGATAGTTAAGATGCCATCGATATCGGTGTTGATCCGGATTCGAATGTCATCGTTGCTAAAACCTTGTTTCCAGGCAAGGTCATTTTTTCCATCCAGGTTAAAGTCGGCAATAACGATAATGCCATTGCTGCCGATCGAGAATGGTACAGGTGTACCAAAAGAAATTGTTCCTGGAGTTGAAGTATTTTTAATGATCGAGAAGGCATTGCCAAAGCTATGTTTCACAATCATTTCGGGCTTGCCGTCATTGTCGAGGTCACCTGCACTTACCCCAGCACCGGCATCGAGTATGCTGCTTCCAAAATAACTGATGGAGTATGCAAACTCAATATTTCCAGACGTACTTATATTCTGGGAAATCCAAAAATCTACGAATACACTTCCATTACCATGTTGCGCCATTAAATCGATAAGTCCATCGCCATCAACATCCACGGCATTGGCAAACGACCCGGAGTAAACTAATCCCGGCCAAACTTCAACTGCTTCAAACACAAGGTTGCCAGGTGTACTGATGTTGCGGTACGTGCCAAAAGTCATTGTAGAGCCATTATCATAGCCGCACATAATGTCTAATTTTCCATCATTATCAAGATCGTGAAAATAAAGGCCCGGTTGGTTTCCTGCCGTGGTTAAAGAAAATTTGGGGGCAAAGGATGCTGTGGTAATATCTCCACCCGCACCCAGATTTCTATAAATGGTAACATCATTGATAGCACCTTCAGAAACCGCTATATCGTTCCAACCGTCACCATCCAGATCGCCCATAGCAAGACCGTTTGTTCTATTGCCGGGGGCTGGATCAAGATTGATATCAAACTTCGGGTCAAAAGACGCAGGAATAATTCTACCTCCGCCATTAAAAGTTGGAGTGAACGGTGTAACGGATTGTTTGGCGAGTCCTGTGGTTTTATTGATTGCTGTAATCGATCCATACATGGCCCCTGCCGGAACCGTAACGGTGAGGGAGGTGGCACTGGCATTGGTAATAGTACTCGCTATTGACCCAAAGTAAACTGTGTTATTGGAAGGTGTTGAACCAAAATTACTTCCGGTGATCGTGATGGAAGTTCCTGACTCTCCAAAGGAAGGGGCGAAAGAAGTAATACTTGGAGCTGGCGGAAGAATGCGTTGCTCGAGGACTACATTATCAATCATGCCTATATCTGTCGGTCCAAATGTTACGGAATTATATTCAACGCCTATATGGATTGCAGTAATTGAAGCTAATACCTGTTTTACTTGTTCTTTTGATGCAATGGGTCCGGCCGTACTTCCAATTCTCCACAGTTGATCTTCATGTAATCGCTGTGAATAGGTGGTCCAGGTAGCAGTGTTGGGCAGCGGATTTACATTTCTAACAATCGATGTGCCTCCGCCATAGATCTCAATATCATTATTACTGACGTTGGATACTAGAGCCACTTTTAAATCGAAGCGCAAAAACTCGCCATAAGAAAAACTCCGGTTTCCGAGAAATTTGGCCGGTGCTACCATTTTGGATTGAACACCACCCACTCCGTCACGCGCTTGAAGAAAGCCACCCGGATTACCTCCGGCAGAGATGTAGACCGGGTCACCGGCAGTAGCATTCAAAGCAGTCCACCCATCGGCATCGGTATCAAAGGTGCTGGTGATTTGAGCTTGTACAATAAATGAGGGCCAAAGCAGCAGCAAGACAAGTAAAATTTGCATTTCTAAAGATAGTCAATAAGCCATGTAACAAAAGCACATGATAATGTGAGGAACGCCAAACTGATTAACCCACGTTGCACAATAGAAATGCATTTGCATAACTTGACGAATGAAAATCAAATACTTACGTTGAAAAATATTTTTCCTATTGGGTGATTTTCATTGTCAGGTCATGACGCCTCGGTCATGATCCTGATAGTAGTATCAGGGTTTAACCCTGACATCCTGACAATAAACGTCAGGATCGTCAACCCTTCGGGCAGATTATGCATCCTAATGCATAATCTGGGATTAAGTGTGATGAAAAATACTAAAAGCTGGTTGAGTTTTAATGCTACTTTTTCAGCGCAAGATATCCGGTTTCGGTTTTCCTTCCACTGGCAAACTCGATTTTATAAAAGTAAGTACCCGAGGGCAGTTCATTGCCAGTATTGGTTAATCCTTTAAAGATGTTAGTGTTGTTGTAATTATCAACTTCAAACACTTTAGAACCTTTTTTTGCTGATCGACATTTGTCCCGCATGAGCGGCATAGAACGACAGATATTACGGATTTACAATCCAACTACTCTTTCCTTTTCATCGGCTGAATCTTCCCATACGTTAGCGACCTCCAAAGCCATTCGCATGGCCCAAACAAAAACCGCTTGAGCCAGGGTGCACTGTAGCTTAACTGCAAAATCCAGATTGCGAAAACGACAGAATAGATTTTGTAGAACTCTACCTCAGCGAAATAGTTGAGTCCATACCCAAAGAAGATGAATGTGCAAATCAACGTGTGAACAATGTAGTTCGTGAACGCCATCTGGCCAACTGCGCGGAGCCTGTTGAACAATCCCGAAAACATACCGGCCTGTATGGCGAGTAAGATAAGAGCTGCGTGCGCCATCATCAGCAAAATTCGTTGCACCGGATAAATCAAATCCATCCAGTTAATGGCATGTTGTTCCATATGAACCAGACCGGCCTCTAAGGTGGGGAAGTTTATGTAGTTATAATAAAAATTCCAGATGACCAGCGGATATCCCAATCCATAGCCTATAAGAATAGTTCGTAAATAGTCTTTTCGAGACCACTCCAGTGTAAGAAAGCCCCACTTGAATAATGCCATCCCCAGTAACATCAGCGCGAGTGGGTCCCATATGCTATAGATTAAATACTTGGTCTGTCCTTCCCAGCTGATCTTGCGAATGTACTTGGCCACTGTGCTGTAATCTGACTTCATACTTACGGTGTGTTCGGCTGCAACCTCCCGGCTGGGAATAAGATCCATTTCTATCTCTTTCCATTCTTTCAGCGCCAGATTTTGAGCATCGCTTAGTGGCCTGTTTTCTTTTTGTGCAGTCACTGCTTCGGTGAAGGCAATGCGCTTATCGCGGATATCCTGGAAAAAGATGGTGCTGGCTACAAACTCAATGATGGCAAGCAGTGGAATGGCCATCGCCAGGTACCGGGGTTTCATTTTTCTAAACAAGAATGCGATCATCCCGATCACACCGTAATAATAAAGTATCTCGCCAGCCCAAAGGAGGATATGCGAGTGGATGAGGCCAAAGACCACCAGCCAGGCCATCCTCCGGTAGAACAATGCCGTGGATGATCCACCGTCTCTTTCCTTGTTGATAGTAAAAAGGATAATACCAGCGCCAAAGATTGCGGAGAACAAGGCCCGCATTTTGCCTTCAAAAAATATAATTTCAACTGCGCGCACCCAGAAGTTGACATCCTTTGGATTGCTGCGAAAAGCTTCAGAAAAATAATCGGGCATGGAGAAGCCGGGTATGTTCATTAGCAGGATGCCTAGCAAGGCAACACCACGTAAAATGTCAAGTGCGATAATGCGCTGGGATTGGGACACGGGGGCTGAGGAGGCCATAGGGTAGGGGTTTATATAAAAATAGTATTTTTCGAAAGATGTCCACCTCTCGCGGCAAATCATTGTTATTTGATTTTCCTCTGGTCAAGTATCGTCTCTCAAAGGTGACGATACTTGGCAAAAGCTAACTTGAGATTTAATGCTACTTTTTCAACGCAAGATATCCGGTTTCGGTTTTCCTTCCACTGGCAAACTCAATCTTATAATAATATGTGCCCGAAGACAGTTCGGTGCCGTTATTGGTTAATCCTTTAAAGACGTTGGTTGTGTTGTTGTAATTCTCAACTTCAAAAACTTTACTTCCCCAGCGATTGAAAATGGTGACTTTGTTGTCTCGGGTTTCGGGAATTAGATCGATGTATTCAATTTTAAAGATGTCGTTCAAACCATCTTCATTGGGTGACAGGGCATTGTAAACCATCACATCGCCAGCCACTTCAATTTCGAATTGTTGTGTGGAACAGTTTCCATTGGTATCGCAGGCACGGATTGAAAAAATTTCTTTGCCTGTAAAGGCGATCCCTTGATAGCTGATGGTGAGCACTCCGTTGGTGATCGTGGCTATCGCCCCACTGGAAGGCGGCACGTTCAATATAATGGAATTTACATCGAGTGTTCCAGAAGTAGTGATCAATGGCTTCAGATCAATGGTTACTATGCCCCCGACAGTTGTGGAGAGAGGTGCGGTATTAATGACAGGCGGCTGAGCACATGGCCCTGTGATGGTTGCGACCACTGACGTGCGCGCACTCTCACAGGTTCCATTGTCGATGGAGACAAAATAGGTGGTTGAGGTTGTCAGTGACGGAGTGGTGTAGCTACTATTGGTTTGTCCAGTAATTGCTGTTCCGCCCGTTGCAACGGTGTACCATCGGTATTGTCCGCTTGTTCCACCAGTGGCATTGAGAATGATTGTTGACGGTGAGCAGCCCGATGCACCGGTTGTTGTGGGTGCACTTTTTGTACTAGTTGGAAGCAGATATTCTGCATAATAATATCGTTGAACGCCATTAATAATGTAGTAGAAATTTCCAGCGACTAACAATTTTCCCCCAGCAACTGCTATTGCGCCAATCCATCCTTCAAGATCTTCAACATCTTTAAAATTGGGTTGCCACGCTGCGGGCTGACCGGTAGTACCATCCAAATGAACAAGACCCGGTGAAAAACTTCCGCCCACGAAAATGGAATTATTATGAACCGCTATGGTTCTAATGCCAGTTTGTTGAGGTGCCCAGTTATCTACAGCACCTGTTACAGGATGAACCCGCCTTACTATTTCATTACCTCCATTTCCCAAAAGATAGATTTGGGAATTGGTTACTGCCGCAATTTTTGACTGGGATGAATCTAAGAATTCATCAATGAGCGGACTCCATGGAAGTAATGCTCCGGTTGTCGCATCAAATGCTGTAAAACTATTACGCTCACTACTATTTTCGGTAAATGAGAAATCGCCTGCTACGTATAGCGTGTTATTCTGAAGTGCCATGGAATTTATGGTATGTTCGTCAAGTGCCAGCGGGAAGTTAATAGTGAAAGGAAGCAAGGCTCCGGTTTCAAGATTAACGGCAGCAAAACGATTCCGGGTTTGTCCGTTTATTGTCATTGCAGTTGTGCCCTGATCAGCCAGGTAAAGTGCATCGTCAGAGAAAGCCCAGCCGCCAATGTGACGGTTAATCGTTACCGACCAAGAATTGATTACACTGCCGTCATCGGAATTGAGCGCACCAATACGGGTTGTACCATCGGATATATTAAGATAGTAATACATCCGACCCTCTTGGTAATGAAAATCAAAGTCCTCGTAATATTCATCTTCCGGAGGAGTAGGTATTTGATCAGTCCATCCGGGTATACCTGCACCCGTGGTTTCGTCAAGCGCGGCAATACCGTTAACCGCTGTACCTAAATGTCCTATTATATACCCTCCGACAAAAATATTTCCTCCGTTTACTAAAAGTGTATTAACCTCGCCATAGATTTTTTTGTCATCACTCGGTTCAAGCACTCCTGTTACTTTATCAACCACTGCCAGGTGCGGCTGTTGTTCGCCATTTACACGTGGAAACGTACCGCCTATGAAAAGCTTATTGCCATCGATGCCAATGGCGTTTACCTGATCGTATCCAAACCAATTAGAGTGTGTGTTACTGAAAAAAACCAACTCAAACGGTGTTAGTGTTGAAGTAGCCAGTTCAATCCTTGCAACCCGGAATCTTGTAACACCCAATACCCGATCGAATCCGCCTGCCATATATAGCATAGGTCCATCCAGTAACAATGTCCTCACCGTGCCATCGGGCCGGGGATTAAATGTTTCGAGTGCTGCAGTTGCTGCATTTACAGCAGCAAAATTTCTACGGGTTGGAGCAGCGGCATTGACGTTGGTAAAGCGTCCTCCGATATAAACAACACCCGCATTAACAAGTATTGTATTCACTTCTGTAAATGAGCCGGTGGTTATTGTAACATTCCACGAAGTGGCCAGACCGGTGGTTGCATCCAGCGCAGCCACACGCGTGCGTGCCTGCCCACCGATAGCTGAAAAACTTCCACCTGCATAAACAGTGCTGCCGGAAATCGTGAGAACATTGATGCCTCCGTTTACGTCAACATTCGGATTCCAACCGGTGAGTGTATTATTGGTCAGGTTAATAGCTGCTGCGCTATTGCGTGTTGTGCCGTTTACTGATTGAAAGTAACCTCCGAAGTACAAGATGCTTCCTGATTTGACTAGTGTATTAATAGTAGTGAATGATCCATCCAGTGTAATAGGAATTTCTTCAATTGTTTTATTGGCAAGGATGTGAATAATTTTGCTTGCGGAGGTTCCAGATCTACCCCGAGTCCCTACATACCATCCTCCCGCATCATCCGAGATGGCGGTTAAAACGACTTCTTCAATTTTTGGAAAACTTTGATCTTCCACCAGAGTGTTACTAAACGATGCTGTGCCACCGTAATAGGCTGGACCAAACCAGTCGAATTCGCCCATCAACATAACTTTACCATCGCCTGTGGCGATGTGGTTCACCTTACGATTGGTTATCCAGGAATCTTGCAGCGCTGTCTGTGCCTGACAGATGGATAGAGGCAGCAGGAAAAGAGAAAGGATGCATAATGTTTTCATATCCCAAATCTCTGCATAATTACCTTGGCGCGGTATCACATGATCATGTGATACTTCTTAGCGTTTCAGTGTCAGGTAGCCTGTTTCTGCTTCTCTGCCGCTGCTAAATAGAATCTTGTAGAAGTAGGTACCGGTGGGGAGTTCGTTTCCACTGTCATTCAGTCCGCGGAATACATTGCTTGTATTGTTATAGTTGTCTACTTCAAAAACTTTACTTCCCCAGCGATTGAAAATGGTGACTTTGTTGTCTCGGGTTTCGGGAAGTGCCGCTATATTTTTTATTATCCAGGCATCGTTTTTTCCATCTGTGTTTGGTGAGATGCCAT
>Ga0209490_10006378_pt1 | contig 10647 bp, 7 predicted proteins | sample MAT06_FD_187209 | JGI IMG/M metagenome (GOLD analysis project Ga0209490, IMG submission 187209) | Freshwater microbial communities from Lake Fryxell liftoff mats and glacier meltwater in Antarctica - MAT-06 (SPAdes) (version 2) | ecosystem: Environmental > Aquatic > Freshwater > Ice > Liftoff...
GCCACAGATTGATAGCGATCGCCCGGTCGATAGCTCAACATTTGATTGAGCACCTGCACAAACCCAGGATGCACATTGGCATAGCGCTGCCAGTGCCAGGTGAGATTCATATCGTCGTATAAATCCTGCGGTTCTCGCCCAGTCAGCAATACTACGGTCGTTACCGCTAGGGCATAGAGGTCGCTACTAGGATATGCCCGCCCAGTTTGCATCTGTTCGCTGGGAGCATAGCCCAGTTTGCCCACGGTGGTAGATTGAGGAGCCGTAGCCGTAGTTTGCAGCCGGGTGGCAATTTCCTTTACCACCCCAAAGTCAATCAATACAGGCAGAAAGTCAGACTGGCGCAGCATGATATTGTCGGGGGCAATATCGCGGTGAATAATGCCCTTAGCATGAATATGTGCCAGCACCGGGAGCAGCTGCCGCAGCAGTTGCAGCGCCTCGGCCTCAGTAAAGGCCAATCCCTGAGCAATCCGCTCGTTCAAAATCGCCCGATAGGTTTTTCCTTCTACATAGTCTTGCACCAAAAACAGCCGTTGATTTTCCTCAAACGTGGCGCGAAATTGAGGAATTTGAGGATGCTGAATTTGGTAAAGCGTTGCCGCTTCTCGCTGAAATAATTCTTTAGATTTTTCTAGCGCGTAGTTGCCAGACTGCACCGGAATAAACTCCTTTAGCGCACATCGCTCATTGAACCGCCCCAAATCTTCTGCTAGATAGGTGCGCCCAAACCCGCCTTGACCCAAGATATTGAGCAACCGATAGCGATTTTGTAAAACAAGTCCAGCAGAGAGAGAAGGTTGCATAAAGATGGCTTAGAGTCAGCATTTACACTGGTGTTTTGGTCGGAGTCAAATCAACCCCACAGGGTCAGATTCAACATAAGGTCAGATTCAACCCGCTGGCGAAAATTTCGCAAGATATCCCGCGCGGGCGATTACAACGTAACAAAATATCGCACAGATCGAAGCAGCGAACGCCTTAATGGCTAGCAGTCAACTTAATGGCTAGCAGTCAACCTTAAACTACCGCAGGCGAAATAGCAAAAATTGCGTTACCTGAGCGGGGTTAAAGTTATCGTCACTCACTAGCACCAGGCTTTGAGTCCCATCGGGCAGCTGAGGCCCTAGGGTCATCCCTTCCAGATTATCAAGACGAATACCCAAGTCCTTTAGATCTAGCAATAGTTTTTTGCGAATGGGCTGAATGGCGCTGAGATCACCCTTGAGGCTAACAATGCTGGAGATATCGGTCGCTCCACCCATTGCCATCTGAAATAGTCGAACGCTAACCCCGCTCAACGGGTCAAACGATCGCTCTAGGCTTAAAAAGTGGCCACCTTGATCGAGTGCCAAAATCTCGGTGAGGCCAGCGTAGCCTGTTCCTTGAGGCGTGGGATCAGGAAAATAAAGGTGTTCGGACAGCAGGAGCGGTAATCCTTCACTAACTAAATAGTGGAGTAGCCGAATTGGCACCACCTGATTGGGGGTGGCGGGGTTGAGGTCTTGCGTCAAGGCCGATTCTGCCGATACGAAGATTCGAAAGGGTTCCCGATAGCCACCGCTCGCGCTGGAACCGCCTAGGGTTAACCCTTCAAACCCCAAGTTGTTTTGCACCCCCTGCGGCTGGTTGTCTACAATGCGAGGCGCATACTGTGCTGGAATCGGCAAACTAGAAGTCCATTGGCCAGTGGCTAGATCAAACTCGCTAATAAACGGCAAAATGCCGTCCACCGGAACACCTTCACTAGAAATAAATACCGTTTGCCGAGGACTCAACGCAATCCCTTCCGCATCAATGGTGCTGGATGGATACGGTACGCCGTCTTCGGCCAGCAGCAGGGTAGGTTTTTCAACGGTGACCCGATCGATTTTGATTGGGGCAGCCGGAGCCGTGTCGGCGTTAGCAGAGGGCGGCTCATCCTGCTTGACGGTCAGAAGCAGCGTGTAAAACCGAGCCGCTCCTCGGTCGCTGCGATCGTCGGAGATGGCATAAAAGCGATCGCGCTCTCGATCGTAGGTTAGCCCCGACAACCCGCCCAGAGGCACTCCCTCAATTGTCTGTTGCGGCAGCTCATAGGCTCCCAAAAAATCGACCGCCAGATTCAAAAACAGCCGATCTTCGACACTCACCTGGGGCAAAGAGCAGCCTGTGAGCAGCACCAGGAGGGCGATCGCTAGCCCAGCTAATCTGCCAGGGGCAGGAAAACGAGCGAACAAACGAAGCAGCGAAACACTCATGAGCTAGGAATTATGGGGCTGAAGGAGTCAAAATTAACTGGAAAAATCACCTACAAAATATCTGCTTGAATCGGTGCTCTAGAGATCTTCAGACCAGTTCCCGAACAGTTGCTTGCGAACAGTTCCTTGCGAACAGTTTCTATTGTTGCACCACAGCCCGATCGATTACACAATTGAGCAGTATCCCAAAATCAACCGCAACAAATCATTTAGGATCAATAGATTAACGTAGAGACGCGATTAATCGCGTCTCTACACCAATCGCGTCTTACCCTCCTTACACCCCTACCCATGCACGCCCTTTCCATCCCCACCTGGATGATCCACATTTCTAGTGTTATCGAGTGGATTGTCGCTATCGGACTAATTTGGCGCTATGGCGATGTCATCCAAAACCGAGCATGGCGCGCCCTATCGATCGGCATGTTGCCCGCCTTGATTAGTGCCATGTGTGCCTGCACCTGGCATTTATTTGACAACGCTAGCGACCTAGAGTGGCTGGTGACCCTGCAAGCTGGAATGACCGTAGTCGGCAATGTGACCCTCTGCATTGGCGGCTGGTGGGTATGGCGGTCGGCATTACCGTCTCGTCAAGCAGTGCCTGCTCCCACCCCAACCCAGACCACCCCCCTCACCCCAAAACCTTAGACTCCTGATGTTTTCCAAAGAATCTTTGTTCGCCATTTCCCTGTTTCCCTACCTGGGCTTTCTCTGGTTTCTCACTCGCTCAGGGCAAACCCCGCGCCTAGCGCTGATTGGGTTTTACATGACCCTTGTGTTTGTTGCCGTCACCATTCCAGCCGCCCTTTACGCACAGATAGTTTATGGCAAATCTCTAGCGGATGTAGATCTGTTGCACGGCGGCGCAGAGTCTTTCTTAACCTTGGCAAATGTGCTAGTAGTATTAGGTTTCAGGCAAGCCATGCAACAACGCCAGCAATTACCTTAGCCATGCGGCAAGCTTGGCGCTAGCATTAGCGATAGTCGTTATTAATGGCGATGCGCAATTTCAGCAACCCAGGGTGTTTAGTTGCAGGTCGCGCGCCGTACGGCTCTCGACTGATTAGCGGTATTCTACTGAAATAAGAAAATATATTCAGTTCATCCAAACTTCATTTATGTCGCCGAGGTGGCGAAGTGGAGTGACGTTGTCCGCCATACTGAAGATAGATGGGTGGTGCGATTTATTGGCAGCGCGATCGCCAGCCCCAGCCCCTAAGCAAATGCTAAAGCCGTCTGCCTCACTGCACTACCAACATGATCTGTTGCCTAAACCCTAAGTGCAAAAGTCCTCAGAACCCTGATGGTTCTAAAAACTGCGCTAGCTGTGGATCGCCCTTGACCGCCATGTTGAGAGGGCGCTATCGGCCTGTGCAGCCGATTGGCCAGGGGGGATTTGGCAGAACCTACTTGGCAGTAGATGAAGATCGGCTGGGCACGCGCTGCGTCATCAAGCAGTTTTCGCCCCAAGTGCAGGGGACAAAATCCCTAGAAAAAGCCGTCCAACTGTTTAATCAAGAAGCCATGCGGCTAGATGAATTGGGTGAACATCCCCAAATTCCTAGGCTGCTGGCCTACTTTGAGCAAGACAATTATCTCTACCTAGTACAGCAATTTGTTGAAGGTCATAGCTTGCTGCAAGAAATGCGGCAACGCGGACCCTTCAGCGAACGCCAAATTCGCGACCTGCTGGCAGACATTTTGCCGGTGCTGCGGTTTGTGCATAATCAACAGGTCATTCATCGTGACATCACCCCCACCAACATTTTGCGGCGACAGCCCGATGGTCGGCTGATCCTAATTGACTTTGGCGTAGCGAAACAATTGGGTGATGATCCGGCTCAAGCCGGGACGCGGATTGGCACTGAAGGCTATGCTCCAATCGAGCAATTTCGCAGCGGGCGCGCTTACCCGGCTAGCGACATCTACAGTCTGGGAGCCACTTGCCTGCACCTGATGACTCAATCCCGGCCTGACAACCTCTACGACCCGTTGGAGGGTAACTGGATCTGGCGCAAGTATTTGAGCGATCGGGGGGTTTTGGTGAGCAATCAGTTGGCCGAAATTCTCGACAAAATGCTGAAAGACATGGTGTCGGAGCGCTACCAGGCCGCTGATGATTTGATGCGCGACCTCAACGCCGACTATTTCTTGCCGACGGCTCGTAGTGCTAGGCCAAGTGGCACCCCCCAGGGTTCGCGCCATAGGCCAGGAGGGCGAACCGAGACGGCGGCTAAGGGGGCGATCGCCCCTGTCGTTAGTCCGCCTGTTAACCCATCCAACCAGCCTGCCTCAGCCCCAACGACGGCTAGCCAACCCACCTCAAGTCCATCCATCCCGCCCAGCTTCAAGCCTCCGTTTGTGCGCTCAGTGGTGACTCAATCGTCGGGGTGGCGGTGCATCCAAACCCTGGCAGGACACTCGTCTTGGATTACCAGCGTGGCCTTAGATTCTACGGCAAACCTGTTGGCCAGCAGCAGCTTAGACGACACCGTGAAGGTGTGGAATCCGCAGCGGGGAGAGCTGTTGTTTAACCTGACGGGACACAGCCGCGATGTCAATACGGTGGCCATTAGCCCCGATAGCAAAACGCTGATCAGCGCCGGAGACGATTGCCTGATTAAGGTGTGGTATTTGCCCACGGGGGCGCTGTTACGCAATTTGACGGGTCATGCTCGCGATGTCAACGCCGTCGCCTTTAGCCCCGGTGGCAGAATTTTGATTAGCGGTGGCGAAGATCGCACAATTCGGCTGTGGCAGATGGCCAATGGGTCAACGATGAAGGTATTGACCGGGGTATTGAGTATGATTAAGGCGATCGCCACCAGCCCCGATGGCAAAACGTTTGCCAGTGGCGGGTTTGACAACAAAGTCCGGCTGTGGAGCATCCAGACGGGTGAACAGCTGCGGCTGATTTCTGGGCATATGAGCGCCGTCAATGCCGTCGCCTTTAGCCCCGACAGCCAACTGCTGGCTAGCGCCAGCCGCGACAAGTCAGTTAAGCTTTGGAACCTGCAAACGGGCGAACTGGTGCGCAATTTTAGCGACCACACGCGAGACGTCAACGCGGTGGTATTTACGCCCGACGGCAAGCACCTAATCAGCGGCAGCAGCGACACCAGCCTCAAGCTGTGGGAGATTAGCAGCGGCAGTCTGCTCGATACGCTGGTGGGGCATGCCGATAGTGTGAATGCGATCGCCCTTAGTTCCAACGGCAGAACCCTAGCCAGCGGCAGTTCTGACAACACAATTCGGGTATGGCAAATTTAGGATTGTGGCAGCTCTTAGAGCTGCTCTAAAATTAGAGTGACAAATTGCAGCACTAAACTAATATCAACCGTCTCTGACATTGATCGGAATCAGCCATGCAGCCCGCCTTGATCGGCATGAACCCTTATCTTGAAGATCCTGAGCTATGGACGGAGGTTCACGCTTGGTTGATTGTGCTATTGGCGCGATCGCTTAATCCCTTGCTGACACCCAAGTATCGGGCGGCGGTTGAAAAGCGAGTCTACACCGATGCGTTGCTGGTGGGTATTGCTGATGTCTCGGTGTTTCAGACCGATACAGGTTCACGCCCTACCGCTGCAACTCAAGTGCTAAGCCAGCCAATACCAGTCAATGTCCCGATGAGCGAAGAGGTGCAGGAGAGCTATCTCGAAATTCGCCAAACTGGCACAGGTCAGGTGGTAACGGTGATTGAGCTACTCTCTCCTAAAAATAAGCGAACGGGTGTGGGTCGAGACAAATATAATGCCAAACGCACGAAGGTATTGGCAAGCCGCACCCATCTCGTCGAGATCGACCTGCTAAGGACTGGAGCAGCCCAGCCCGTCTCAGTCCAGGTACAGTCTGATTATCGAATTTTGGTCAGTCGTGCTCAGCAGCACCCCCAGGCAGAACTGTACCCATTCAACCTACGAGATCCGATTCCTCGGTTTCGGCTGCCGTTGCTGCTTGAATCAGAGGAACCTGTGTTGGATCTGAAGCCGATTTTAGATGAGATTTACCAGGCGGCTGCCTTAGAGATGGCGATTGACTATGGCAAGCAGCCAGTCCCACCGCTGGCGGTGGAAGATTTTCGGTGGATCCAGCAGCGCTTGCAGGACACCGTTTCACTAAACTGACAGCTGCTGACGCTGGTACAGTGACCAATATGCACCCTTTTGAGCAATTAGACCATCGTGGGTGCCGCGTTCTACAATCACGCCTTTTTCCATAGTCAGAATTAAGTCGGCGCGTTTGAGTGGCGCAAAGCGATGGGCGATCAGGAACATGGTGCGGTTTTTGGAAATGCGCTTCAGGTTTTCTAGCACCTGCTGTTCGGTTTCGGCATCTAGGCTGCTGGTAGCCTCATCCAAAATCAGGATTGGCGCATCGGAGAGGAACAGCCGCGCCAGGGTAATCCGCTGCCGCTGCCCGCCCGACAGCGCCGTGCCGCGCTCGCCCACATTCGTTTCGTAGCCGTTGGGCAAGTCGCAGACAAAATCGTGCGCCACCGCCAGACGGGCAGCTTCCACCACCTGTTCTGCCGTCACATCGGGGTTGCCCAGGGTAATATTTTCCAGGACGGAGCCGTTGAACAGAAAATCTTCTTGCAGCACCACAGCAATTTGGGGACGCAGGGAAGCCAGGTCGGCACTTTTAATATCAAACCCGTCGATTAAAATCCGCCCCGATTCAGACTGGTATAGCCGCTGAATCAGCTTCGACAGCGTGCTTTTACCCGAGCCACTGCGCCCGACAATGCCAACAAACTGCCCTGGCTCTACTTGAAACGAAACCCCCTTGAGAATCGGCTCTTGCTCGGCCTGGTAGCGGAAGAAAACTTGCTCGAAGGCCACTTCCCCCCGCAGCGGCGGCAGCGTCAGACCTGTACCTGGTTCGGCTTCGGGGGCGACGTTGAGAATGTCGCCAATCCGGTCAACTGCCAGCAGGACTTCCTGAAGATTTTGCCAGAGCTGGATGAGCCGCAGCAGCGGTCCGGTGACCCGCCCCGACAGCATTTGGAACGCCACCAGTTGACCAATGGTGAGTTCCTGATTGATCACAAACTTGGCACCAAACCAGAGAATCAGCAGCGCCGAAAAGCTCGTGAGGAAGTCGCCTAGGTGGTTGCTAATGTTGGCGGTGGTGGTGGCTTTGAAGCCCGTGCGGACAAACCGGGCATATAGCCCTTCCCAGCGATCGCGTGAGGTTTTTTCGGCAGCATGCGCCTTGACGGAATGAATCCCCGTCACCGTTTCGACCAAAAATGACTGGCTGTCGGCACTGCGATTAAAGGTTTCATTTAGCCAGTTGCGCAAAATCGGCGTACTCACCAGCGTCAAAACGGCGTAGAGCGGAATTACCGCCATGGCAATGCCCGTTAGCTTGAGGCTGTAGTACGCCATCAGCACCAGATACACCACCGAGAAAATGCTGTCGAGAATGACAGTCAGAGCCGTACTGGTGAGAAATTGGCGGATTTCTTCTAGTTCTTGAACGCGGGCAACGGTATCGCCCACGCGGCGCGCCTCAAAGTAGGCCAGAGGCAGGCGCAGCAGGTGGCGAAACAGCTGAGCGGACAGCGCCAGGTCTAGTCGATTGGTGGTGTGGGTAAAGATGAACATCCGCAGAATGCCCAACAGCGACTCAAACACCGCAATCACCAATAGGCCAATCCCCATCACATCTAGGGTGGCAATGCTCTCCTGCACCAGCACCTTGTCGATGATCACCTGGGTAATGATGGGGGTGCCCAAGCCCAGCAGTTGCAGTGTCAGCGACGCAAACAGCACTTCTGCCAGCAGCGTCCGATATTTCCAGACGGCGGGAAGAAACCACTTGAGGCTAAAGCTTTCTTGGGTTTGCAGCAGTTCTGCTTGCCAAAACTGCCCATCCCAGGCCGATTCGACCACGGGGCGCGGCACGCTCTTGCAGGTTTGTTCGGGGTCGAGCGGGTCGGCAATCAGCAGGCGATCGCCCTTCAGCCCGTATGCCACCACCCAATGCTCGCGATGCCACAGCATCAGCGCCGGAAATGTGGTTTGCCGCAAGTCACTCCAATCGGTCAGCACCAGCCGCTTCAGCTGAATTCCCAGCTTTTCGCCCGCGTCTGAAACATGCTTGGGCAATTGCCCCCGCAGCTGCCGCTGCACCCAGTCGAGCTGTGTCGGAGCTTCTAGAAACTGCGCCAACATCGTGAGGCAAGCCGCCCCCGAATTGACGCTGGCGACAAACGGAAAGCCCGCTACCGACTTCGGAGCATCGGAAAAGTCTGGCTGATAGCGCGATCGCACCGTTAGCCAAAACTGCCGCATCTCGATCGAACCTGCCGCAAACTCCTGCCACAGGCGGCTATCCCATTCCAGCACCACCACCTGTTTGCCAGCCGCGCGGGCTTTCCACTGATGGGTCAGCTGAGGCAAATCCCCAAACCAGTCTCCCGGCTTTAGCAGCTGCGGCTTGCCCTCATCGGGCACCAGCCGCACATTTCCGGCCACCACTAAAAACTGACGACCGGGTGCATCGGTAGACCAAATCACGTCGCCCAGCTTATAGTCACGCGGATTTGCCTGTTTTTTAACCGCCAGCTGTTCATCCGCACTCAGCCAGCACAGCGGTGCCTCATCCCAGGGAATGCTAGCGAGATGCTCCTGAGTCATCATGATTCGGCAACCTGAATTTTAATTGGCAGTACCTGAACTTTTTCCGCCACCCATTGTTCAAACAGTTCATTTTGCAGCGTTTGCTGCACCTGCGGGTTTTCTAGCGAAGCGGGCAGCAGTTCTTCTACCCGAAATAGCCCCCAGCGCTCCTCTAGTCCCACTGGGCCAACCACATCACCCGCCTGAGCCAAATCAATTGCCGCCCGCAGCACATCGGGCATACTGCCCCGGCTGACGGGACCCACCATGCCATTCATCACCCGGTCATCCATCAAGGAATATTCACGCGCCAACTGCTCAAAGCTAGCACCCTCCGCCAGTTGACTCTTTAACTCGTCGGCAAGTTCCGGTTCGGCCACGACAATCCGCGATAGCACGACGCGATCGAGAAACACCTTGCGGTTGATGAAATATTCTTGCAGCTTCGGTTCTGTCACCGACTCCCGCAGCTTTTGTAGCTTAAAACTGCCGCTAACCTGTTGATGGAATGCCTCATAGGTCATGCCGTTGGTGGCCAGCCAATCCTGAAATTTTTGGGCATCTGTCAATTGATTTTGCAGCCGAAAGTCAATCACCGCCTGCTCAATCACGGCCGAACTTACCTGTAGATTAGACTGCTCTTGCAGCTCTTGTTCTAAGACAAACTGGCGCACAATCTCGCCAATGAACCCATCTAACTTGCGGCCTGCTTGCAAGTAGCGAAACACCTGCGCCATGCTGATGGGTTGGTCGTCGATCGTGATGAATGTTGCAGAGGTCATGGAATCGCCTGTAGCGTTAGCATCCTCAATTATGCCCAAACTCAGAGGTAGTTTAAGCACGCTTCATAGACAAAATCAGTAAATTCACGCTCTGACGAAGGTTTCCGCTGCGTTTACCCACCCGATTTGGGATGCTGCTGCATTAGTCCTCGCACCTGTTCGGCATGGTAAGAACTGCGGGTGAGGGGCGACGAAACCACCTGCAAAAAGCCAATACTTTCGCCAAAATCGCGCCATGCGTCGAACTGCTCGGGGGTGATAAACGCCTGCACGGCCAAATGCTTGGGGCTAGGCTGGAGATATTGCCCAATTGTGAGAATGTCGCAATCGACCCCGCGCAAATCGCGCATCACCTGCTGCACTTCGGCATCGGTTTCGCCCAAGCCCACCATGATGCCAGATTTGGTATAGACCTGGGGCGCGATCGCCCGCGATCGCCGAAATAGCTCCAGCGTCCGCTCATAGTCGCCCTGGGGTCGCACCCGTCGATACAGCCGGGGAATCGTTTCGGTGTTGTGATTTAGCACCTCTGGCCGCGCCGCCAAAATGATCGCCAGCGCCTCCCAGTTGCCGCACAGGTCAGGAATGAGCACCTCAATGGTGGTATGGGGCGATAGCTGGCGCACGGCGTCGATGCACTTGACAAACTGCGACGCACCGCCATCGGGCAGGTCATCCCGGTTCACCGACGTAATCACGACATGATTTAGCCCCATGCGGCGCACGGCTTCGGCGAGGCGATCGCCCTCCGTGGGGTCGAGGGGCTGGGGCTTCTTCTCAAAATCAATATCGCAGTAGGGGCAGGCGCGAGTGCAGGCGGGTCCCATAATCAAAAATGTGGCCGTGCCGTGGCTAAAGCACTCGCCAATGTTGGGGCACGAGGCTTCCTCACACACCGTATTTAGCCCCAAATCTCGCAGGACTTCTTTTACATTGCCAACGCGCTCCCACTGGGGCGCTTTTACCCGTAGCCAGTCTGGCTTGCTTTGCTTCAGC
>Ga0209490_10006383_pt1 | contig 10641 bp, 8 predicted proteins | sample MAT06_FD_187209 | JGI IMG/M metagenome (GOLD analysis project Ga0209490, IMG submission 187209) | Freshwater microbial communities from Lake Fryxell liftoff mats and glacier meltwater in Antarctica - MAT-06 (SPAdes) (version 2) | ecosystem: Environmental > Aquatic > Freshwater > Ice > Liftoff...
GATCAGAATCAAATCGATTCCTGAAGAAATCAACCGATCCTGACCTCGACGTAAAAGGCCACGCCCAGCGTCATCGCTCGCGGTGCCACTGAGAAAAGCGAACGTTTAGATGCTCCGTTTAGTCATTACCTGGTGGGATTAAATTTCCATTTCCCGATAGCCGTCAAAGCCTGCTTCATGCCACCGCACTCGTTAAGATTAAGGTTTTGCCCTCGAGGCAGGCCCGCCGCGCCAGTTGCCTCCTGCAAGCCGGCCCCTCCGTTCCCTTTCACAATCTTGTATGAGCCGTCCGGAAATTTGTCTCCGGGTCCGGCCATGCCGCAAATCCTCACCGTGTCAAACAGCGGGCGCGCCTCGTCCACGATCTTGTGCTTCATTCCAGACGGACCCACCAGATATACGCCTTCATTTCCCGCTTCGCCTTTGAACACCTGTCCAGCGAGTCTGGGATTTGCGATGATCGGAATATTGCTCGAAGGCAGTACGCCACAGATGGGCTTGTTGAACGCGGCCACCAGGGCGGCGATACCGCTAGGATCCAGCGAAGTGAAGTCGAACTTCTCACCCGATGCCATGGCGGCCATGTTCAGGATTTGCCCTTCGCTGATGCCTTGGCCGATTCCCTTAGCTTGATCGACCAGAATATCTTTGATCAACGCCTTGGTCGCTGCTTTGGCGGTCAATTTTGCGGTAGCCGTAATCGAAGCCTCTGCAGCGTCCATTGCTGCTCTTTCGGCGCTGCCGATTGCCGCTCTGACGCCGAGCGCGCCCCCGGCAGTCACTACCGTCTCGACGACAGTTACCGCGAAATCAAGTACCGCAGTGGCCTGTTGGACAACTGCCGCAGCGCACTGGCTCGTGTTTGTTCCGCACATCGCTCCGCAATCAGTCGGATGCGAAGACGGGCATTGCCCCCAGCAAACCGGTCCCGCGCCGCCAAAACCAGCTGTGCAGGTTTTGTAGCACAAACCCAATTGGTAATCCCCGCCAGCGCCGCATTGCGGGACGACGCCAACACTGCGGGCACGCGCAGGCTGCTTGCGGCAGCCCCCGATCCCGTTATCGGCCATTCCAGCCGGGCAAGTTGCCTGGCAGATTGGCCCTTCGCACGCGTAGCCTTGCGGCGGCCTCACATACAGCGCTGCGCCAATTTGTTCGCAGCCGCGGCCTGACGATTCTGCGTTGCATTGCGCTGCGGAAGCCGCGGGGTAGGCGGGGCGCGGAATTTTCGCCGGCTTGCTGCAAGCGGCGTCAATTGGCGTCAGCGAACCAAAGCCCTGTGGGCAAATTTGGTGGCATTGCGTAGCGACGCCAAGGAAGCCCGCTGGACAGGCGGTGTAGCACAGGCCAGCTTCCTTGGTCTCGCCCGGTCCGCAATCGCCAGGTACCGTTCCCGCGCCACGTCCGTATGTGGGCTTCCAGCAGACCGGTAATGGTTCCTGAGCTTGTACTGTTGCGACCAAAGAAGCCGAGAAACAGAACGCCAAAATCGCGATCTTGCCGGCCTCGAGTAATTGCCATCCCCTAGTTGACCCTTCATCTTAATCTCCCCTGGTTTTAGTTTTCCAAACCCCCGGCTCTGCCGATGGACTGCGCAAGGTTTGACTCATGAGGCGGTCGGATTGATCCTCTGATCTCGACAAAGAAGCAGAAGAGGCACGATGCGCGAGTGCCATAGTTTCCGCCGAGTAAACCGGGAAAGCAAACGGAAAAGTGCACTTGGGGTGCGATTCAAACTGATGTGGTGATTGTCTCCTCCTTTTTCAAAGGGAGGGTTTCGAGGGGGTTTCGAGCGGCATGCTGCTCGCCCTCGAAACGGTGTTCCGATGCAGCGGAACACGCGACCTGCAAGGTTTCGAGGGGGTTTCGAGCGGCATGCTGCTCGCCCTCGAAACGGTGTTCCGATGCAGCGGAACACGCGACCTGCAAGGTTTCGAGGGGGTTTCGAGCGGCATGCTGCTCGCCCTCGAAACGGTGTTCCGATGCAGCGGAACACGCGGCCTGCAAGGCGGGAGGGATTGTGGGTAGCGGAAAATTCGCGGTTGTCCGTTGTTTTCAACTATTTAGTCGCCCCTGCAAAACCCCTGAAAGCCGCGCCGATGCTAGCGTTCAGGCAGAAATCACTGGCGTAATTCTCGCAGCTATTGCACAATTTCACTCTGATATCCACGAGTTTTACGGGGTGAACCATGGTGGGACAGACAGCAGATTTCTTTCGCGCAAGACTCGACGCCATGATCGATTTGCGACACCCGCTGGCGGTACTGGGTTCACGCCTGCCATGGAGAGAGGTTGAGGCGGGTCTAGCCCCGCTGCTACAGAAAGCCTCACGCGAACGCGAGATACCCGATGGCAGTGACCTGTTTGGCCCAAGTCACGGCACGGTCGTGACGGTTGGTGTGAGCCCCGCCGGACGCCCCCGGTTACCGATCCGGCTCATGTGCGCACTGCTTTATCTGAAGCACGCCTTCAACCTCTCTGACGAAGAACTCTGCGAGCGCTGGGCTGAGAACGTCGTCTGGCAATACTTCAGCGGCATGGACTACACCGAACCCCGCCTGCCTTGCGACGCCACCCAGATCGGACGCTTTCGGACCGACATTGGCGAGGCCGGGATGGAAACCATCCTCAAGGCCACCATTGATACGGCGGTGACCATCAACGCCATCAAACCCACCGAGTTCGAACGCATCATCGTTGACACCACCGTGCAGGAGAAAGCCATCGCCTACCCGGTCGATGCCAGGCTGCTGGAGATCGCACGACACAAGATCGTGAAAGCCGCCAAGGCCTGTGGGATACAACTGAGGCAAACCTTTGCCAAGGAAGGCAAGAAGCTCCGCTTCAAGTCAGGCGGCTACGCCCACGCCAAACAATTCAAGCGGCTCAAGCGCACCATTGTTGGCATCCTGATCCGCGAAGTGCAGGCCAAGAGGGTTGCTGCCGCAACGGCTGTCGCCACCGCCAACAGCGAGGCCGCCACCAACCCAATCCGTGCCACGGCCGGCGCGACGCTGACCACGATACTTGAGAGAGCCGAACGTATCCGCACCCAGCAGCCCAAGGACAAGAACAAGCTCTACGCGCTGCATGCACCCGAGGTGGAGTGCATCAGCAAGGGCAAGGCCAGGAACCGCTATGAATTTGGCGTCAAGGTGAGCTTGACTGTCACCCACACGCAAGGCTTGATGGTGGGGGCCAAACGCTTTGTCGGCAATCCGTATGACGGGCACACACTCAACGCGCAACTGGTGCAATGCAACGAACTGACCAAAGACGCCGGCAATCCGGTCAAACAGGCGTTTGTGGACTTGGGTTTCCGGGGGGTGGACCGGGACAATCCCGGTGTTGAGGTCGTGCATCGGGGGCGTATCAAGTCGATGAGTCACGCACAGAAGAAGCTACTCAGGCGGCGTCAGGCGATTGAACCGGCGATTGGGCATACCAAGCATGATCACAGGATGATTCGCTGCTATCTCAAGGGCTCAATCGGGGACGCGCTGCATGCGATCAGCTGTGCGGCAGGCTACAACATCCGCTGGTTGATGCGGGCGATACTGCGTTTGGGCCTCAAGGGCCTTTTTGCGCTCGCTTTTCTTGCCACTGCGCAAGCGAATACCGGTGCGATTCGATCAATACGCATCCTCTGCAACCGCTGTTGGCCGGATCGTGCTCAGCCGTACGCAAATCTTATGGGGCGAATTTGAATTTTGCAGGGACGACTATTTACAATCCCCCTCGATCCCCCTTTCCCAAAGGGGGAGGAAAATCATACGCAGCCCACATCAGTTTGAATCGCACCCGTGTGCTTGTCCCGATGAGAGGGTAAAAGACAATTTTGGTGGGTTGAGCAATCAGCCGCGCAATTTACCGCACGATTGAGGCAGCAAAAGGGATGCGAAATTGCACAGACGGCGTCAGATCCGAGAGGCACTTACTTAAGCATCAGATCGACAATTTTTCAACAGCGAAGACAGTAATTGCGCGGCGGTCTGACTCCCGGCGCAACCTCCATATGCGGGCTTTAACCTAGGTTGAAGCAGCATCGCGGTCAACTGCGATTTTGAACATCAATACTCCCGCCCAGCGCTACATCACGGTAACGCTATTCCTAGCACCATCGCCGAATTTTCGGGCGCTCGCAACGCTTTGTCCAGCGCCATGATTGCGCGTTCATGCTCTTGCATGAAGTACATCGTGAAGTGCTGACCGATGAAAAAATACTGCGCGATCGGCGCCATGATGGCGCGCTCCCACGTCGGCGTGACTTCCTGAAGATTGAGCATGCGACCGGGCAGCCACTTGTCAAAAATCATGCCGGCGTTGCCGCCATTGTTGAGCACCGTGTTCTGGACCACAAAGGCGAGTTGAACAAGGTGCAAATCTTCCGGTTCGTGAATCAGAATCGTGTGCTGGGGTATCGCATCAGTCGATTGATTCATGTCCCACAGAAGGCGCCGCCACTCTTCCCGATCCGCACAATCCACCAGCGATATCTTGGGCAAAGGTTCAGCGAACAAATCTTCGGCGCGGGCGGAGTTACGCGCGAACCGATAGGTAAGCGCGAGCGCCTTGCCCTTGTTCTTCTTGAAGAAACTCATATAGTTTTTTCCGTCGCCGTAGCGCGCCAGCAATTGCACGAGCGTAACGGGCCGCTGTTCGTTGCTGTTTCCCCGCCGCTCGAACAGCATGATGTTATCGATGTTGATCGCTTTTTCGGAGTCAATCCGGTCCAGCAATTTCGACATCATGCCCGAGACAAAGATAAACTCGGCCGGTATGCTTGCCCCCGCAAATTGCGAGAACGGTGTGCGGCTTGCCGCCGTTGGATCGCGCTCAATTACCCTGTTTGCAATGTTCCGGTAGGTGAGGAAGCGCCGGTTGAAACGGATATACGAGCTGGACAGGAGGTCTTCGGCACGAATCCGGTACTGTTGTTTGAAGAGAGTGGTTTCGCTGAGATCGAAGCGATCATCGTCGCGCGGGTATTGTGCTTTGGTGAGGCGGATATTCTCGGTGACGACCGAGGGCGTGAGCACAATGATGACCTCGCGTTTCCGGTCAATTGAATTTTCGTGACCGAAGAGTTTGCCAAGTATCGGTATTGAACCGGCAATGGGCACTTTGTCAGCGCCGGATATCTGGTCGCGGCTGACCAGGCCGCCGATGATGAGCGGCATATTGTCGGCAATTCGGGCGTAGGTCTGCACCCGTCTGGTTGAAATGGTCGGTGCCGAAGCTAGCGTCACCCTGGTGGTCGGGTCAAGCACCCTGAGGTCCTGGTTGGGTACAGTAGCTGACACGGTTGCGTCGATCAGCATGCTGATTTCCGCACCGTCTTCGGAAATTCTGGGGCGAATGTTCAACAGGATGCCGGTTGGGAGGTATTGAAACGAGAATGCCACGCGACTTGATCCCGTGCCCCCTGCAGATGCGTCCTTGCTGGTTGCCACCGGAATGTCGGTGCCGACCCTGATCGTGGCCTGGCGGTTGTCCAACGTGAGCACAGAAGGACGCGACAGGACTTCGGCTTTGTTGGTGGACACCAGCGCGTTAATGCGCGCCATGATTTGTGATGGCGTCACGTTGAGGGCGTTATCGCGCAGGAACGAGAGTGCGGTGTCGCCCGGCGAAAAAGGTGTCAGGGTCCCCAATGAAAGTGATTGCGACCCGCGCTTTTGATCCCATTTCACGCCAAGATCGCGAAGCGCCTCGCTGGAAATTTCCAGTACCAGACCTTCGACATACACCTGGCGCGCAGGCCGGTCGATAGTCTCGCGGACAACTTTGCGCAGTCGCTGGAATTGCTCCGGATACGCCGGGTGATACATGACGAGCAATTGCGCGGTCCCGCCGGTAATGGTTTCGGTCAGGTTGGCCGCAGCCTGCGGGATCACGGTCAAGCCAAGTGAATCGCGGGCTGCTGCACCTGCGCCACCACTTTCGGCGCCGACCAAGCCCATGTTGCGCTGCTCGGTTGACGGCAGGCGCACGACCAAGGGTAGTCGATCAAAATTGATGGAGGTGGGCAAATTTTTGATTGCTGCAAATTTAGGGCCGCCACTGCTGGCAGGAGCGCCAAATGGTGATGCCGAAGCGCCACCAAAACCGCCGGTGCCAAACCCGCCTGGGCTAACTGGCGCAAACGGGTTTGCACTTGGAAACGCCGGTGCCGGTGTGCCAAACGGATTGGACGACGCGGGCGTCCCAAATGGAGTGGCCGACGCACCGATCCCTGGCACGCCGGACGGCGCGCTCGTGGACACGTGTTCGTTGCCCTTGTAGCCGTCATCGGCTGCCAGCGTCTCGGTATCCGTAATGACCGCGTAGCCCATCGCGCGAAGCGCAAATAGTGCTGCGTCAGTATCAACATAGCTCAAGTTCAATACTTTTGACTCAAGGTCACTGAGGGACAGGCTCGATAAGATGCGGTTACGCTCGGTCAACAGAGTTTGCACGGACCTGTTGAAGTCGCCCGACAGCAGCGGCTGCCATGGCGTTCGCAAATTCACATCGCCGCGCCAGGCGGTTATCCACAACTGCGGCAAACGACGGGCTGGCGTCGCAAAGCCCATCACCACCACTTCCGCATTGGGGCCTGTGCCGCGTGTCATCGCCGCGACCAGTTGCACACTGTCAGGCGCGATGATTCCAGCGGTCTTGGCGTCTTTTTTGCGAAATCCAGCGACCAGCCGATATTGATTCACGATGTCACTAATGAGCTCCTGAATCTGGTTACTCGAAAGTTTTGGCAGCGGAATCAACGTGGCGTCGGTAATTTCAATCCCGACCGATGGGGCGGCTGGATTGAACACGGCGGACGTGATCGCGGGCTCGTTTGATGCGTCGGCGGGTGTGTAAGCGGGCTGAACGCCGGCTGCGCCTGATGTCGATGGTTTCACAGTTGGCTCGACGATATAAGCGCCGGGCGGAATGTACGCTGGTTGGGGCGGAGCAACACTCGGCGACGGAGTCTGCGCTAACAGCGTTGTGGTGACCAAAAGTGAAAGTGCCGCAATGCGACATGCTCTGTATGGCGAATGCATTTTCCCCCCAGCCTTGGCACAACGCCAAACGAGCGTTGATTCTATATGAACTACTGCAAGCGGGGCGTGTTGCAGCGGGCAGTCCGCTGTTCGGAACTTTCAACTTTGGCGCTGCCCGCGCGAACCGTCGGCTACCAGTAGCCACAATTTTGATGTCTCGTCGGGGCGCCGTTCAGCGGTCGACTGGAAGCAATGTGTCTGAAGTAACGCCTAGCACTGCATCCCCCCAGCACCGCCAAAAACGGGACATTGACAATTTACGCATCCCTACGGCGCGGAGAAATTTCCATTTTCAATTGGTGATACCATTTCCGAGAACTAGCGAAAACAACACGGAGCCCTCATGCTGAAACCCGAAAAATATCTCGCCTGTCTGGCGGCCTTCATTGGTTTGTCGAGCGGTCTAGCGCAGGCCGCCAGTTCAGCCGCCTCATCGGCTTCAGAAAGCATCACCACCTCGGTCGGCAGTGCATCCGGCTCCATACAGACATCCAGCGGTAGCTCGACCAAAGGCCAACGCCTCGCGGACGGCGACTATAGAATCGTCGCTGTCGCGGCAGCAGCGGAACGACCGGGGTCGATTCGCATGAAGCTGCAGGCTGTGGCCGACAACAACGAAAATAGCGAGCTGTTTCTGACAGTGCCGCAAGCCGCGTTCGACAATGGCCGTCTTGCCCAAGGCGGCACCGTGACGGCGCGCAAGCGACCCTATGGTGCCGAGTTCGCCAACGCCGAGACCCGTCAGGTATTCTTTTTGGTGCTGGACGACGACTGGTATCGGGAATTGCGGTCCAACGCGGTCGCGCTCTGAGGGTTGCGAAGCCAGGGCGTCCGCATCAGTTTTTGCGATGGCCAGTAGGATGAAAGCGTCAGTCTTTGTCGCCCTGTGCGGTTTGTCATGCCTGCACTGGAGCCTCTGCCAAGCCAGTTCCGTGCGCTACTGTGACCAGCAGGCCGAGCTCAGCGCCAGCCAGCAGGACACGCTGTTTCGCTTCGCCGGCATCATCAAAGCTGAACTCGAAACATCCGGCCAGCGAGTGGCCCTGATTGCGCGCTCCGGACTGGACCTGCGCTGGCTGGGTGCGCGATATTCTCATGCGGGTATCAGCTTGAAGGCCAGCCCCAACGGTGCGTGGTCGGTACGCCAGCTGTACTACGCTTGCGACGAACAAAAACCACGGATATTCGATCAGGGCATGTCCGGATTCCTGCTGGGCACAGACAATCCATCCGTCGGCTATGTGTCCGTGGTCCTGTTGCCGACGAATGAAGCCGCCAGTCTGGAGCGGACGGCGCTGGACAACCGCCAAACATTGCGGCTGCTCGGGTCGGCGTACAGCGCCAACGCCTATGCATTCAGCGCGCGCTACCAGAATTGCAATCAATGGATGCTGGAAATGCTCGCCGTCGCATGGGGAGATCTGGCGGATATGGATGGCCTGCGTCTCGAAGCGCAACAATGGCTGCGGGACAAACGCTATCTGCCTACTGTGTTCGAGATCGGTTTCCGTCCGCTGATGTGGCTGACCAACCTCATTCCCTGGCTGCACAACGATGATCACCCGGACGCCGACATCAGTCGCAAGATTTATCGCGTCAGCATGCCCGCGTCTATTGAATCATTTGTAAGTGAGACTGTGCCCGGTGCAACGAGAATCGAGTTTTGTCACGCCGACGGGCGCGTGGTCATTCGACGCGGCTGGCAACAGATTGGCGAGGGTTGCAAGCCGGAAGAACAGGACACTGTCGTCAGGCTCGACCCGTAAAACACACTGGTTTGAAAGCCAGTCAGGCGCTGCAATGCTGCCGACATTAACTGCGGGTGCTGTCATGCCGAAACATGGATTTGTGTTTCCGTGAGACACTGCGCGAATCAAAAACAGTAAGGGAGACGCTGCCATGAAACTCGAAGACCTGCTTGTTCACCAAACTGATCTCTTGGTCCTGTCCGCTGGGGAAACACTCTTCAAGGAGGGTGAAGCTGGCGACGCCATGTATGTGCTGATGTCGGGCAGCGCAGACATCTTCGTCAAGGGGCGCGTCGTCGAGCAAGCCGATGCTGGCGCAATCCTGGGCGAACTGGCGTTGATCGACAATTCCCCCCGTTCCGCCAATGTCGTTGCGACCAGCGAATGCAATCTGCTCGCGATCGACGCAAAGCGCTTTGCTGAACTGGTCCACGAAGTACCGGGCTTCGCGATGTATGTGATGCAGAGCATGGCGGCGCGCCTGCGAAAAATGGGCTCGCTGCTGTAAGGTCTTCGCGTGCCGCTGTAACCGCATGATCATGCGCTCGTGTGCGCGATAACCGTGTTCATTTGACTTTCACTTACTGCTGACGGCAGGCGTCCCGATGAAAAACGACCTGCGCGAATTGACGCTGTTGATTCGTTCGCATTTCCCGATTGTCGCCTCCGAGACGCCGGAGGAAGTTTGCCTCCTGCGTCTGGCCGAACAGGTGTGCAATCTCGAATCGCACGCGCTGTTTGTCTGGAGCATCGTCAACGGCATCCGCCGCAACAATCGCACCGATGGTGTGGTCCAGACCAACGATCTGCTTGATGCGCTGAAACATATCAATAAGACCCGGCAGAACGGTGTGTGTGCTGCTCGATGCGCAGCCTTTCCTGGACGACCCGGTCAATCAACGGCTGATCCGCGAAATTGCCCTGGATTACGACAGCGTGCATCGCACGCTCGTATTTGTGAGCTCAACAGTAAGACTGACGCCTGACTTGCAGCGAATGAGCGCGACGTTCAGGCTCTTGTTGCCGGAAGCCGGTGCGCTTTACAACAAATTTCACGGTGAAACCGAGCGCAATCTGCGCGACGCACTAGAAACGGCTGAAGCGATGGCGCCGTGCGTGTTGTGGCTGGATGAAATCGAGAAAGGCCTTTCCACCAGCGGCGACTCCAGCGATGGTGGCGTTTCCAGGCGCGTCTTGGGCACACTGCTGACGTGGATGAGCGACCGCAAAAGTCGGGTTTTTATGGTGGCGACCGCCAACGATATTTCGCGGCTGCCACCAGAGCTGATGCGCAAGGGCCGGTTTGATGAGATTTTCTTCGTCGATCTGCCCACCGAAGACGTGCGCGCAGAGATCTTTCGCATTCACCTCAGCAAACGCGCGCAGGACCCGGCGCAATTTGATCTGGCCACGCTGGCAAGAATAGCGGTTGGTTTTTCAGGTGCCGAGATCGAACAGGTCGTGATTGCCGGCCTCTACGAAGCGCACGCGAACAGCGCGCCGCTTTCAACGGGCGTTCTGGAAAACGAAATACGTATTACTCGACCGCTGTCGGTGGTGCGGGCTGAAGAGGTCGAAGAACTACGCGAATGGGCGGCTGAGCGGACCGTCATGGCCGACTGAACCGCCGCTGCTTCATTTCAGCGCAATGGCGCCCGCTTCCAGCGCCAACAGATTCGCCATGAAGCCGTGGTGGGCAGAAATCCTGCCGATGGGCGTATCAAACATTGCGGCAAGCTTGCCCTCGTAGCCGAGCACCACGACTTTGCCAGCGATGCGGGCGCGATCCACTTTTCCGTCCAGTAAATCGAGGAGTGAGATCACTTCATAACGCGGCGACTTGCGCA
>Ga0209490_10006390_pt1 | contig 10635 bp, 9 predicted proteins | sample MAT06_FD_187209 | JGI IMG/M metagenome (GOLD analysis project Ga0209490, IMG submission 187209) | Freshwater microbial communities from Lake Fryxell liftoff mats and glacier meltwater in Antarctica - MAT-06 (SPAdes) (version 2) | ecosystem: Environmental > Aquatic > Freshwater > Ice > Liftoff...
CCCCGATCCCGATCAGAAGCCAGTTGATTTGCATAGCTATTGCGCCATCAGCAGCATAATCGTGAGCAGCGCCACGAGCACGCCGAGCAGATAGTAGCGCTGCTCAAACAGTCCAATCACCAGGCGCAGCGCTTCGCTTGATCGCTCCAGGCCAATCCAGACGCCGCGCAGCAGCGAGGTGGGGTGGCCGAGCCATGCCAGGGGGCGCAGCGCGGTGCCGAGGGCTGCGGGCGCAATGCGCGTCGGCGCCTCGTCCGCGTTGCGCGCAAGGCTACGGGCCGAGGCCATGCGGGCAAGCGCCAGGGCCAGCAGCGCGAGCAGGGCTGCGGCAGCCAGGACGGCGGCCTGCGCGATGGGATCTACCGGCGTGGCTGGAGGCGCAAACGGCACCGAGCGCAGCCAGAAGGCCCAGGCCAGCCCCGGCGCAACGCCGAGCACGAGCAGCGGCGCCAGCGCAAGCAGGCCGGGCGCCCAGTCGCTCCAGGCGCTCTGCGCGTCGGCGGGCGCCCAAAGCCCCGCAAGCGGCGCGAGCAGCGCCAAAGCGAGCAGCACCGCCCCAGCCAGCAGCGGCGCCAGCAGCCAGGGCTGCTGCTCGAGCGCGGCCTCTAGCAGCCAGAGCCGCCCCCAGAAGCCCCAGAGCGGCGGCAGCCCCAGGCTGGCGGCGGCGCCTAAGGCCCAGAGCGCGCCTGCTGGCCGTGGCGCTACGGCACCGCCGTCGGTGTAGTCGTCGCTGCCAGTGCTGCGCTCGAAGCTTACGGCGGCGGCGGCGCCAAGCACGGTGGCGAGCATCAGGCTCACCAGCATGCTCGGGCCTGCCAGCGCGGCGAGCGGGCCGGCGAGGCCCGCTGCGGCCACCACCAGGGCGGCCTGCGCTCCGGCGGCCCAGCCGAGGATCAGCCGCAGGCGCCGCTCGCCGAGGGCGCCCGCGCCGCAGGCAAGCGCGCCGAGCCCACCGACCAGGACGAGGGCCACGGCCCAGGCTGTGGGCAGCAGCGGCAGCGCCGCCGTGGCGCGCAGCAGCCAGCCAAGGGCGGCGGCGGGGGCGCTGAGCCCGAAGATCAGCGCGCCGAGGGGCGCAGGGCCAGCCACCGCTTCCTTGTGGGCCATGAGCAGCGGTGGGCAGCCGGCCAGGGCCAGGGCCGCCAGCAGGCCGGCCGCCGCCGCCGGCCCGAACGGCAGCGCGCCCGCCGCTATGGCCGGGCCGCCCGCCAGCAGCGCCACCGTAAGCAGGGCGCTCGCCAGCAGGCCCAGCGTAAGCCCGCGCGGCGGCGCCTCGTCGGCGCCCGCAACCCCGCTGGCTCGCAGGGCGCCGTAGCCCGCAATCGTCAGCACTGCCCAGGCCAGCGGGTGGATCAGCGAGAGCGGCGGGGCCGCCAGGCTGAGCAGCGCCGCCGCGAGGCAGATCAGCGCCCAGCCGATCAACGCGCCAAAGCCGCGCACCGTCGCCGCGATGGCGCCCGCCAGAGCCAGCAGCGCCGCGCCCCCGCCGCAAAGCAGCGTTGCCGCGATGGCCCGCTCGCTCGCGGCCAGCCCCGCCGCAAGCGTGAAGGCTGCACCGTCGAGCGCCAGCAGCGTGAGTGGCGGCGCGTCGGGCGCAGGCGGTGCGGCAAGGCCGAGCAGCGCCGCGCCGCCAAAGCAGAGCGCCGCCGCCGCATAGCCGAGCAGGCGCGTTGGCACGGCGCGGCTCAGGCCAAAGCAGAGCGCCGCCATAAGCAGCAGGATCACAAAGACAAGCAGGAGCGTCATGGTAGCGCGTGTATCCCCAGACATGCATCGCACGGGTCGGTGGAGACGATAATCAGCGCCGCGTCGTCGAGCATCGCCTGGGCCAGCGCCGTGCGGGCGAGCAGCCGGTCCAGCTGCGGCGCGGCCCGCTGCGTCACCGCCACGATCCGCCGGCCATCGCCCTCCACGCTGTAGCGCAGGGGGCCACGTGGGGCCTCCACCGCCGCGCTCGCCGTGGCTGCGGGCAGCTGCTCTGGCAGCGCGCCACGCCAGGCGCCTCCCGGCAGCTCCTCGGCCACGCGCTGCACGATGCGCAGGCTGTCGAGGGCCTCCAGCAGCAGCACGAGCATGCGGGCGTACACGTCGCCGCCCTCCTGGGGTGCGCTGTCCGGCGGCAGCTCGGCGTAGGCCGCGTACGGCGCGTCGCGGCGCAGGTCGGCGGCGAGCCCGGCGGCGCGGGCCATCGGCCCAGCCAGGCCAAATTGCTCGGCCGCGCCCGCGCTGATCACGCCCACATCCAGCGTGCGCGCCAGTAGTGGGCGCCGCGTAATCGAGCCGTCGGCGATTGGGAAGAGCGCCGCACGCGCGGCAGCTGCACGGCCCAGCGCCACTCGCGCCGCGTCGCTCAGGTCGTGGGCGAGGCCGCCGGGCAGCAGCCAGCCGCCGATGCGCTGGTCGGTGAGGGCGCCGAGGGCCGTGTGCGCGGCGGCGCCGTGGGCGGCAAAGGCCGCGCCAAGCGGGCCAAGCCCCAGTGTAGCGCAGATTGCCGCCAGGGTGGCGAGGTGCGAGCTCGCCCGCTCTAGCTCGGCGGCGGCCACGCGCAGCCAGGCGGCCCGCGGTGTCGGCGCAATGCCCGCCAGCGCCTCCACGGCCTGGCAGAGCGCGAGGGCGTGGGCGAAGCCGCAGCTGGGGCAGTGCTGCCCGGCCGCGTCGAGCAGCCGACCAAGGCCCATCCGCTCGGCCTGCCCAAACGGCGCGCCCGCACTTGGCTCGGGGCGATACTCCACGTCGGCGATGCGCTCGTCATCCACCGTAAGCAGGGCCCGCTGAGGGTGCCGCAGGCCGGGCGCGCTCGGCCTCAGCGCAAGGGTGTAGCTCAACTGTCGCTCCATCACACGGCCCAGGTAGGCCACACGGGCGGCAACCGGACGACGGAGGCGCATTATACCACTTCTTAACCAGGGGCTAATGGAACGTCTGCGCGCCGGGCATTTTTATTCACAGATGACACCGATTTCCAGCCCATTGCTGTCTCCAACCGCGCGCCTCCACCCAACGGCGCATCCACCCCCGCTCAACCTACGGGTTGATCACGCTCGTAGTGGCATTGTGTATGCTTGTGCATAGAAACGAGCACGCGGCTGGCCGCAAGGCGAAAGGGTAGCGACGATGGGGCAGGCTCAGATCACAGCGCCTGGCAGACCCACCAGGCCCAGATCATGGCTACGGTCGCCACCCTCTGCCACTGCACGTAAACTCTTGACGGTGGACGGTGGACGGTGGACGGTGGACGGTAGACGGTAGCACGCTCTGTCTGTGCCCAGGTTGCGGCCGGAAATCTGTGTCATCTGTGGATAAATGCCCGGCCCGTGATCCCCTGTCCCCCCGACAATGCTATAATTCTGCACGCGGGAGCGGCGTGGTGCAGAAAGGAACCAGCATGACGGTGGAGCAGACGGAGGCCGCGCGGCAGGCCGATCGCGAGTATATTCTCCAGACCTACCTAAAGCCCGACTTCGTGATCGAGCGCGGCGAGGGTGTCTACCTCTACGATACTGAGGGCCGCCGCTACCTGGATTTCGTGAGCGGCATCGCCGTGAACGCCCTTGGCTACGGCGACCCCGAGATCACCCAGGTGATCGCCGAGCAGGCCGCCAAGCTGATCCATATCTCCAACCTCTACCTCTCCGCCCCCGCCGGCGAGCTCGCCCGCCTGCTCGTGGCGAACAGCCCCGGCTTCGACCGCGTCTTCTTCTCCAACAGCGGCGCCGAGGCGATCGAGGGCGCGATCAAGTTCGCCCGCCGCTTTGCGCGCGACCAAGCGGGCGACGGCCAGACGGCAATCGTCGCCTTCGACGGCTCGTTCCACGGCCGCACCATGGGCGCCGTGGCCGTCACCGCCCGCGAGAAGTACCGCGAGCCATTCATGCCGGTGATGCCCGGCGCACGCTTCGCCCAGTTCAACGACATCGCCTCGCTTGAGGCCGCTATGGGCGACGATGTCTGCGCCGTGATCCTGGAGCCGATCCAGGGCGAGGGCGGCCTGCGTGTCGCCAGCGACGCCTTCCTGCGCGCCGCCCGCCAGCTCTGCGACAAGCATGGCGCCCTGCTGATCTTCGATGAGATTCAGGCCGGCATGGGCCGCACCGGCACGCTTTGGTCCTACGAGCCCTCTGGCGTGCGCCCCGACCTGATGACGATCGCCAAGCCGCTCGCTGGCGGTCTGCCCATTGGCGCCGTGCTCATGCGCCAGGCTGTGGCCGACAGCATCCACGTCGGCGATCACGGCACCACCTTCGGCGGCAATCCGCTTGCCACCGCTGTGGGCGGCGTGGTGCTGCGGCGCATCAGCGACCCCAGCTTTCTCGCCCGTGTGCGCGAGGTGAGCAGCTACCTCGACGAGTCGCTTCAGGATCTCGCCGCCGACCTACCCGATACGATCCTCGAGCTGCGCGGGCGCGGCCTGATGCGCGGACTGCGCCTCGCCGGATCCGCAGGCGCCGTGCGCGAGGCGGTGCAGGGTCACGGCCTGCTCGTGGCCACAGCTGGCGAGGATGTGCTGCGCCTGCTGCCGCCCCTGATCATCGAGCCGCGCCATGTCGACGAGAGCATCGCCGTGCTGCGCCAGGCCCTGCGCTAGTTCAGGTCTCTGGAAATCCGTGGTAGGGTGCGACGACGGACGACGGACGACCGCACCGACCTGACCTCCCGTCGTCCGTCGTCAGGACGGGCCTCAGCTTTTTTTGAAAGGACACCGCAATGCCGGTTGTCGCGCTAATCGGCGCCCAGTGGGGCGATGAGGGCAAGGGCCATCTGGTGGATCTGCTTGCGGGCAAGGCGCGCCTGGTGATCCGCTACGGCGGCGGCAACAACGCCGGCCACACCATCGTCAACCACCTCGGCACCTTCAAGCTCCAGCTCGTGCCCTCGGGCATCTTCGACCCGGCCACCGTGAATGTGATCGGGCCGGGCGTGGTGATCAACCCCGAGGTGATTCTGAAGGAGCTGAAGGAGCTGGAGCAGCGCGGCATCAGGACGGCCAAGCTCTTCATCAGCGAGCGGGCCCACGTGATCATGCCCTACCACGTGATGCTCGATCAGCTCCAGGAGCACGCCCGCGGCGACGACAAGATCGGTACCACTGGGCGCGGGATCGGCCCCGCCTACGCCGATAAGATGAGTAGGACCGGCATTCGCATGGCCGATCTGCTCCACGAGGAGACGCTGCTTACGCGCCTGCGCGTGGTGCTAGAGGAGAAGAACCGCGTCCTCACCAAGCTCTACGGCGTCAAGCCGCTCTCGCTCCACGATACCTATCTGCGCTTCCTGGACTTTGGGCACCAGCTGGCCGACCATATCAGCAATGTCCACCCGATCATCCACCGCGCCCTGGAGAAGGATCTGCCGGTGCTGCTCGAGGGCGCCCAGGGCGCGCTGCTCGATGTCGACCACGGCACCTATCCGTATGTCACCTCGTCGCCGCCTGGTGCCGCCGGGGCATGCCAGGGCGCAGGCATCGGCCCAACCCGGCTCAACGCCGTGATCGGGGTGGCCAAAGCATACACCACCCGTGTGGGCGCCGGCCCCTTCCCCACCGAGCTCGATGGGCCGGAGGCCGACATCATGCGCCAGATCGGCACGCCTTGGGCCGAGGTCGGCACCAATACCGGGCGATTGCGCCGCGTGGGCTGGTTCGATGCCGTGATGACACGCTACGCCGCCCAGATCAATGGCATCGACACGCTGGCGATTACCAAGCTCGATGTGCTCGATACCATGCCGACGCTCAAGATCTGCGTCGGCTATCAGCTCAACGACACGCAGCTGGAGTTCCCGCCCGCCACCGGGGCTGTGCTCGATCAGGTGGAGCCGATCTACGAGGAGCTGCCTGGCTGGCGCAGCTCCACCAAGGAGGTGCGCCACTTCTACGATCTGCCCGACGCCGCCCAGGCCTACGTGGCCCGCATCTGCCAGCTCGTCGGCGCTCGCCTCGCCATTGTCTCCGTTGGCCCAGGGCGCGAGCAGGTGATCAATGTAGCTGAGGTGTTTTAACTCAGCTTCTGCTGTAGCTCTCTGTTCGATGGCTCCACCAGGATCGAGCCGTCGGGGAAGATGATCGTGGGCACACTGCGGTTGCCCTTGTTCACCTCTACCACATACTCCGCTGCTGCCTCGTCTTGCTCGATATTGATATACGTGTATGGTACGCCGCTCGTCTCCAGCACGCGCTGGGCGCGGCGGCAGTCGGGGCACCAGCTGGTTCCGTAGACAACAATGGTCGGCTGCACAGACATCTTGCTCCTCGGCCTTTCAACGCTCCATATACCCACGGGGGGTATTATACTACAGATTGACACGGTGCGCAGCGCGGCTTGGCGTGTGTGCGGATCTTCACAAAAAGCGGTGCTGCCAAGCAAAATACCCCTGTATGCACAAGGCTTGCACAGGCGCAAGCGTTTGACAGCGATTTGCGGCGTATGCTACGATAGCTAGCACTCGGGTCTGGGTCTCTAACACTTTTCCCGCTCTAATCTGTGCCGTCAGGCGCCCCTTTTTGCCTAATTCTGTCGAGGAGCATGGTCCCGATGAAGCTGCACGAGTATCAGGCCCGCGATCTGCTCGCGAAGTACGGCATCCCGGTCACAGGTGGCGGCGTCGCTTCCACCCCGGCCGAGGCCCGCGCCATCGCCGAGCGCATCGACGCCCCTGTTGTGGTTAAGGCCCAGGTCTTTGTGGGCGGTCGCGGCAAGGCTGGCGGCGTCAAGCTCGCCGACACGCCCGATCAGGCCGAGCAGGTGGCCGCGCAGATCCTTGGCATGGATATCAAGGGCCTCACGGTGGAGAAGGTGCTGGTGGCCGAGGCGATCACCTACCAGAAGGAGATCTACCTCAGCGTGATCCTGGATCGCGGCAGCAAGCAGGTGATGCTGATCGCCTCCGCCGAGGGCGGCGTCGAGATTGAGGAGGTCGCCAAGACCAACCCCGACGCGATCCTGAAGCTCCCCGCCCACCCCATGCTTGGTCTCCAGGAGTACCAGGCCCGCGAGCTGGCCTTCGGTATCGGCCTGAGCGATGGCAAGCAGGCCCGCCAGTTTGCCCAGATCGCCTCGGCGCTCTACAAGGTATTTGTGGAGACCGACGCCTCGCTCGCCGAGATCAATCCGCTGGTGATCCGCGCCGACGGCACGCTCCAGGCCCTCGACTCGAAGATCCTGCTCGATGATAGCGCCCTCTTCCGCCACGCCGATCTGGAGGCCATGCGCGACCCCTCCGACGAGCCCGAGGCCGAGCGCCAGGCCCGCGAGGCCGGCATCACCTTCATTAAGCTGGATGGCAGCATCGGCTGCATGGTCAACGGCGCCGGCCTGGCGATGGCCACCATGGACGTGGTGAAGCTCTATGGCGGCGAGCCCGCCAACTTCCTCGACATCGGCGGCGGCGCTGGCAAGGAGAAGGTGCAGGCCGCGCTTCAGATCATCCTCGCCGACCCGAATGTCAAGGCGGTGATGTTCAATATCTTCGGCGGCATTACCCGCGTGGATGAGGTGGCCCGCGGCATTATCGCCGCCCTCGAAGAGGTGAAGACCGACGTGCCGATGGTGGCCCGCCTTACCGGCACCAACGAGGTGGAGGGCCGTCGGCTGCTCGCCGAGTCACGCCTGATCCCCGCCGCCACACTTGCCGAGGCTGCCCAGAAGGCCGTCGCCGCAGCCCAGGCAGCTCCGTAATACCCATTCGTCTCGACGGTACCGTTTCTAATATCCGCAATCCAAAATCCAACGGGCTCTGCACGAGGGGGAAGATCTGATGAAGAAGCGCGCCCTGATTACTGGCATCACTGGACAGGATGGGAGCTACCTGGCAGAGCTGCTGCTCGCAAAAGACTACGAGGTGATCGGTATGGTCCGCAGGACCAGCACGTTCACATTTGAGCGCATCAAGCATATCCAGAACCGGCTCACCCTGGTTACAGGCGATCTTTCCGACGAGGTCTCGCTGATCAACCTGCTGCGCGAGCATCGCCCGGCGGAGGTCTACAACCTTGCTGCCCAGTCGTTCGTCCAGACCTCGTGGGCCCAGCCGGTCTTCACCGGCGAGACGACTGCCCTCGGCGTGACGCGTATGCTCGACGCGGTGCGTATTGTAGACCCAGACATCCGCTTTTACCAAGCCAGCAGCAGCGAGATGTTTGGCAAGGTTATGGAGGTGCCTCAGAGCGAGGACACACCCTTCTACCCGCGCAGCCCCTACGGCGTGGCCAAGGTCTACGGCCACTGGATCACGGTCAACTACCGTGAGAGCTACAACATGTTTGCCTGCTCGGGCATCCTGTTTAACCACGAATCGCCACGCCGTGGGCTGGAGTTTGTGACGCGCAAGATCGCCCACGGCGTGGCGCAGATCAAGTCTGGCGCTGCAACCGAGCTGCGCCTCGGCAACCTCGATGCCCAGCGCGACTGGGGCTTCGCCGGCGATTACGTCGAGGCCATGTGGCTGATGCTTCAGCAGGAGCGGCCCGACGATTATGTGGTGGCCACCGGCGAGACCCACGCGGTACGCAAGTTCTGCGAGCTGGCTTTTGGCCACGTAGGGCTCGATTATCGCGACTATGTCGTGCAGGATGGGCGCTTCATGCGCCCCGCCGAGGTGGACTTGCTGATCGGCAACCCCGCCAAGGCCAAAGCAGCTCTGGGGTGGCAGCCGAAGACCCCATTCCCCAATCTGGTACGCATGATGGTTGACGCCGACATGCAGCAACTCAAGGAGCAAACCCGATGACTCAGGCGGAGCAGCGACTGATCGAGCAGGGATGGGAGACGCTTGTCGAGCGGCTCGGGGTGGCCGAGGCGACACACTTCGTGATGCTGCTCGACCGACGCACCGGCGGGGCGCTTCAGCATATGCGTGAGCTCTGGTCCACCGCGCCGGTGGGCCAGCAGCAGCGTCGGGCCACCAAGCTGGCCCAGCCAGTCGGCCAGCTCGACGTCTGAGTAGGATGTAACGCCGGGGCGCCCCTTGTGGGCGCCCCTTCCATAGGATTTCACGTTGGGGCGCCTCTTGTAGGCGCCTTTTCCTACTGCTTAGGCGCCCCCGCCTCCTCGCGCTTCACCAACTCCTCCAGCGCGCCTAGCCGCCCGTCCACGGCGCGGCGCCAAGCATCGTCCTCCACCTGCATGCTTCGCACCCGGTAGAGCAGCTCCTGCTGCACGCGCCGCACGCCGCCCACTAGGTCGGCCAACAGGCCGATCAAGAAGGTAACAAGGGCCATCACTACCAGCACGCCGCCCACGAGCAGGGCCTGGTCGTTCGAGGCCACCAGCCCGAAGTTCCGCGCAATGAAGATATAGGCCGCGCGCAGCAGCAGCAGCGCCCCTGGCACAAAGAGCGCAGCAGCGATGTAGCTAAATACCTTGAGCGGCTCGTAGGTGGCGTAGGTGCGGGCGATGATCGCGCCCTGATGCTTGATGAAGTTCCAGTTGCCGCGGTGCAGCCGCGAGGGCCGGTTCACATAGTTGGTGCGGATGGGCACCGCCGCGATCGTCAGGCGGCGCTTGCCGGCCTGGATGAGCGCCTCCACGGTGTACGAGAAGTCTGTGGTGACAAACGTGCGCAGGGCGGCCTCGCGTGAGAGGGCGCGGAAGCCGCTCACCGTGTCGGGCACATCGGTCTCCGAGGCCCAGCGCACCACGGAGCTGCCAACGTGCTGTAGCGCCTTCTTGAGCGGCGAGAAGTGCTCGATCTGGCCCACCTGGCGATCGCCGATCACGATGTCGGCGCTGCCCGCCACAATCGGCGCCACCAGGCGCGGGATCTCGGCGCCAGGGTACTGGTTGTCGGCGTCGGTGTTCACAATGATGTCGGCGCCGAGGCGCAGCGCCGCGTCGATGCCAGTCTGATACGCGGTGGCGAGGCCCTTGTTGGCGGTGTGGCGCACCACATGATCGGCGCCGGCCCGCAGCGCCACGGCAACAGTATCGTCGCTGCTGCCGTCGTCTATGATCAGCACCTCCACGCGCTGAACGCCGGGGATACTGCGCGGGATGTCGGCGATCACCGCCGCGATGGTCTCGGCCTCGTTGAGCGCCGGGATCTGCACGATCAGCTTCATTGGTGGTTCCACCTGTGCTTGGGCTCGTGGCGTCCATTATACACGGGCGTTTTGGTGGCGCGGGCGGCAGCGTCCGCCCAGCGCCCGCACCATCTACTTGGGTGTAGCCTCCCCCCGAATGAACCGCTCTGTGTAGTCGTGGGCCTCGTAGTCGGTGTACTGCTTCGGCGGCGTCTTCATGAAGTAGCTGCTCGGCGCGTAGAGCGCCCCGCCGATGCCGCGATCCAGGGCCAGCTTCGCGCAGCGGATGGCGTCGATCACCACGCCGGCCGAGTTCGGCGAGTCCCAGACCTCGAGCTTCAGCTCGATGTTCAGCGGCACGTCGCCAAACGTGGTGCCCTCCATGCGAATGTAGGCCCACTTGCGGTCGCCCAGCCAGGGCACATAGTCGCTGGGGCCAACATGCACGTTGCCCTCGGGCAGCGTGTAGGGTAGCTGGCTGGTGACGGCGTTCGTCTTGCTGATCTTCTTGCTCTCCAGGCGCTCGCGCTCCAGCATATTCAAAAAGTCGGTGTTGCCGCCGAAGTTCAGCTGGTACGTTCGATCCAGACGCACGCCCCGCTCCTTGAACAGCGTAGTCA
>Ga0209490_10006392_pt1 | contig 10633 bp, 4 predicted proteins | sample MAT06_FD_187209 | JGI IMG/M metagenome (GOLD analysis project Ga0209490, IMG submission 187209) | Freshwater microbial communities from Lake Fryxell liftoff mats and glacier meltwater in Antarctica - MAT-06 (SPAdes) (version 2) | ecosystem: Environmental > Aquatic > Freshwater > Ice > Liftoff...
AACTCAACAACGCCTTGAAGGGAGGATAACTGACCCGCATTGGGGTTGCCTTCGACTTGGATGCCGCGCCAGAAGGCGCCGCAGGCATTGGAAATACGCCCGCCATCGACTGTTAGTTTTCCGCCGGGACGCACTTTAATAATACCATTGGCCGGCATGAACACTGTGGATGAGATTTTAAGGTGAACTCCAGCAGGGATTTCAATATTCATCGTTAAATACTTTTCCGAATCCCACTCAATTAGGCCATTCTGAGAGGTGCTAGCAAGTGTATTGAATTCCAACGACTTTGAAACTGGCGGAAGCGCTGCTGACCACACGCCGCGCCCGAAAGTGCAAACCCTCAATTCATTTGCACAACGGTTGATCCTAATCTCAGTAACTCGAACATTGGGAATATTTCCATAGCGACCCCATGTACTATCATTTTCTTCCCTCATCCAAACTCCTGCATCTGAAGCGAGAAAAACGCGACCATCCGTTCCGGGCTGATACACCAATCCGTTCATTGGCATGTTCGGCAGCGACTCATTGGGATCCATATTCTGCCAAGTTAAGCCTTTGTTCAAGCTTCTCCAAACCTTAAGACTATGATCAAAACCAGTAAAACTGGCCCAAATCTCCGAGGCATTGCTTGGATTCACACTGAGGCCGGTAATCAATCCACGGAAACTGCCATTGGCATCATTGTGCATCGGAAGAAATTCTGTTCGATCTTCAAATGAAATGCCACTGGAATCAATACTTGACCGATCCTCGCAAACAAGAAAACTAGACAAGAGATACTCTGCACTGAGCCCGGTTTCAACTCCATTTTCATATATCCCACCGGTAACTGCGTAGACTACATTGGGATCATCTTCTCCAACTTCTAGTTCAGATATTATTCTAAAACCACGATATGACAGCCCCTCATTCTCGCGGATATCAGAATCCAAACTCCAAAGATCTGTTGGGGTCGCGTTATTTGTCAGACTGTCTGGCTGGGCCTTCAATCGCTTATACACTTCCGATAGCCCCACCAATACTTCGCCGGTTTTATGTACTTCCTTTACTTGAAATGTATTGCCAAAAATAGCCTTGCATTCTGGCTCTTGTGAGTCGCGCGGACTAGGAGTTATGCTTGAAAGGCATTCTGCCGAACCACGGCGCTCCTCTTTTTCATTAATCCAGTCAAAGGTTCTGCTATAGGAACGATTGTTACCTTTATACAAGAAAACGTCGTATGCATCAATGGCTTGCGCGGCATATCCATCTCCGGCACTTTGAAAGAGCCAGGTCGTATTTTCATTTTGCGGAGAGGTATAAACTATGCCATTATCCTGATGAGCGGATATAAATCGGCCTTGGTGTTTTTCTGAATCGTCAAAACTCCAGATTGTACTGACATCTAAACCATGTATTTTTCGAGTCCAGCCCGAGGGTCCATCCCACGCCGTGTCCTTGATTGAGATTCCACCATCATGTCCCTGCCACAACCAAGGATCGGAGATGAGAGGGGCAATAGGCTCAAAAACTAGCTCATGACAATCCGCGTGATTCTGTGTTGCAGTTTCATAGTCTCCCAAATTGATGATTGAAAGGGGAAGTCCAACCTCAATAGCGCTATTCGCTGTGTCTGGATCAAAAGAACCTTCGACAGCGGTAAAGCCGTAAGCAATTCGGTCATTATTTCCCGGATGAATGGCCAAAGCATTCCATGTTGGGCTAATTATACTAAATGGGTTCAACCCGCACTCAAGGGTTACGGGCGTTTGGATCACATTAATCACAGACCATTGTCCGTTTATATAGACAACTAGGTAAGCGGTTGGTCGGCGAATGGCATTCCCTAAGCACTGAAACTCATCTGATCCAATGATATAGGCATAAATACCTGTGCTTTGATTCAATGTTGAAAATAAGGCAATATTGATTTGGCTGACTACAAAGGTACTGTCAAGACCAGGGATTGAATCCAAGTTGTTAGATGCGCCTGAAATGCACTCGAAGGTTTGTCCTCCATTTAAACTTTGGTACACTGCTTTTCCGGATGCATAAATGGCTCCAGAAGTCGTTGTGTCAAATTGGATGTTCCTAAAATTAGTGGGCACATTTCCTTCGTCATTAATACTCAACGCTAAGTCCCAAATCACATTTGCATTTGCTTCTTGTGCATTCAATGTTCTGAATAATCCGATTGATGTAGCTATCCAAATTTCATCGTCATTTGAGGGATTAACCTCAATCTTTCGGATTGTCCCGCCATTTATAAAATAAGGAAGCAAATTACCATTCATTGGCTGCCAATTTTCACCGCTATCGTCTGAGCGATACACTCCCGTGGTGAATACAGGATTTATCCAATAATGGCTTTGCGTAATAGTAGCCGGAAGGATATCGTCACTCGCTCCTGTTGCGAGATACAACATCTGATTATTCTGGTTACTAATGCATATATCTGCAGCGCTTGTCATTGGAATTTGATTATCTGTATTGAGATTATGCCATTCTGCGCCACGGTCAAGACTTCTCCATAAACCACCGTGGCTTGAACAGGCATAAACAGTCCAATTCGGCATTCCATCGACTTCATGACCATACAATGGGTCAAATGCTATTCGTGCAATTCGCCCAGCCCATGGTTGAGCGCTAGCATTGCTGGGCTGGGGACCTTGATACTCCCAATCGGCTTCATACGTATCATAGTTTTCATCAAGAAACGAATCAACATAATCAATAAAAGCAGCAGATGCAATCCCAATGTCCCCATGTGGATACAAACGCGGCCCCCAAATCATTCTCAATCTTTCTATTTGACGATTTGGCCCTCCCTCATCCTCTTCTGTGGAGGGCACGAACTGCTCAGGATCATAATAGTCCAAAAGGAATTGCTGGAAATTAATTGCTGGCTGAGCCATGCTTTGAATAGTGCTCATGAAAATCAGAATCACTGTAAATCTCAGGAGGGCGATGCTTAGAATTCTCATAGTTCAAGGAATTAGTGTTAGACATAAATCTTTCAGAGAGCATCTGAAATATCACTTCAGATGGATTCAAACCTATTCATTTGAAACGACCTGTTCCCACCAAAAACGGAATTCGGCAGGTTTAAGGTAGAATTCGGTAGGTATTGGGTGGAATTCGGCGTACTAACATGAAAATGTTCAGCGCCTTTCTCTGGATCAAACTATGGGGTATTCACGCGCAAGAAAGGAGAATCTCAATGAACTTTGCCCACTGGATTGCCTAGGATATATCAATCACTCAACATCAGTTGCACCGCCGGAAAGCTCTAAGAGGGCATATAGAGAAGTTTTGATACGCAAGCAAGCAATCGGTATGAGCGTTTCTCGATCTCCGCTCTCACTCTGTTTCTCGCTCTATTTTTTTTCACTCCCACGGCACACCGGTGCGAAGAAAGTCCTGCGATAGACCCTAGAGACTTTTCTTACGTCTCGTATATAAGTCAATAAACAGAAGCGAGCGCTAATTAGCCACTTCACTCATGAACTTAATCCGCATCAATCGCAGCGGCTCCTCTTCAAAGTCGCCGTCGAAATGCTTCTCCGCTGCGCGGATCTCATCCGATTCAGACTCCATGAAATAATCCATGATGTCTGATTGAGAATCCTCATCGATTTCATCATCGATATAATACTGGATATTGATCTTAGTGCCAGACGACACAATCGCGTCTAACTCATCAAGCAACTCCGTCATTGGTTTACCGAGGCCTTTTGCAATATCAGGCAAAGGAATTTTCTTATCGATGTTTTGAATAATCTGCACCTTGCGACCGCTCTTGGAATGAGCACTTTTCACGACAAAATCCTGAGCGCGTTCGATCTCATTCTCTTCCACATACTGCTGAATGACCTGAATAAACGAAGCGCCAAATTTCACGGCTTTTGTCTTACCCACACCGCTGATCTGTGCCAACTCATCCATCGTGATCGGATAGTTGGTGGCCATCTCTTCGAGACTGGGTTCAGAGAACACTACGTACGGCGGAACCTTGCGCTCGCGGGCCACTTTCTGGCGCAGGTCCTTGAGAATGTTAAACAGCCGGTCGTCGGCCGCTCCGCCCACAGTGGGGCGATGTGAGAGCAACTCACCATCGTCGTCAGTCTCCCCAATTTCTTCTTCCTTCACCAGAATAAATGATTCCGGTTTCTTCATGAATTGCGCACCAGTTTCGGTGATTTTGAGTGTGCCGTATGTTTCAACTTCCTTGCGGAGGAATCCGCGCACCACCATTTGCCGAACAATAGCATTCCAGAACTTTTCATCGTGGTCTTTGCCTTCTGCAAAACTTGGATTGAGATGTCCTTTGTAAGTAGTTATTTCTGAATTTTTGATGCCGCAGATGACGTTGCAGATAAACTTCGCCTTGTGCATCTGATCAAACGAAGCGATGCAATCAAGGATCAACTTCACGTATTCACCGCCTTCAAATTTCTCCTTCGGAAAACGGGAGTTATCATCCATTCCCTGCCCTTCTCCATTTACCTCATCCCATGTATCTCCAAAGTAATGCAGCAGGTATTTCCGGCGGCTCATGGATGTTTCGGCGTAGCCAATCACTTCCTGCAGAAGCTGCATACCTACTTCTTGCTCGGCCACTGGTTTGCCTTGCAGAAATTTCTCTAACTTCTCGATATCCTTTGGCGAATAGAATGCGATACAAATGCCTTCGCCTCCATCACGGCCTGCGCGGCCAGTTTCCTGATAATAACTCTCTAAGCTTTTTGGAATGTCATGGTGGATCACAAACCGAACGTCTGGCTTGTCGATTCCCATTCCGAAGGCAATGGTGGCGACGATCACATCCACGTCCTGCATCAGGAATTTATCCTGCACCAAGCTGCGCTGATGGCCGTCCATTCCTGCGTGGTACGACAATGCCTTGATGCCATTGGCAACAAGCAACTCCGCGAGCTCTTCTGTCTTTTTTCTGCTGAGACAATAGATAATTCCGCTCTTGCCACTGTTGGCTTTGATATACTGAATGATATGCTTGCCCACATTGTGCTTGGGGCGTATCTCGTAATAGAGATTCGGACGGTTGAACGAGGCCTTGAAGACTTTCGCATCCGTCATTCCGAGGTTCTTTTGAATATCCTGCTGCACCTTGGGAGTAGCAGTAGCGGTAAGCGCCATGATTGGCACGTCAGCGATTTGCTGGATGATCGATTTCAAGCGGCGGTATTCCGGTCGGAAATCATGTCCCCACTCAGAAATGCAGTGCGCTTCATCAATGGCTACAAACGATATCTTGACTCCGCGGAGAAACTCCACGTTTTCATCCTTATTGAGTGACTCCGGGGCCACATAAATCAACTTTGTCTTTCCCTCCAGGATATCACTTTTGACTTGATTGATCTCGGTCTTGTTGAGCGAGGAATTCATGAAGTGAGCGATACCATCCTCGGATGAAAATCCGCGCATCGCATCCACTTGATTTTTCATCAACGCAATAAGAGGCGACACCACGATGGCGGTGCCGTCGAGCATCAAAGCTGGCAACTGATAGCACAGCGACTTGCCACCGCCGGTAGGCATGATGACAAACGTGTCGCGGCCCTGAAGGACCGCCTCAATTACAGGCTCCTGAAGTCCTTTAAATGCATTAAAGCCGAAAAAGTGTTTTAATGCCTCGCGGGGAGTTAAATCAACTGCCGTATCCATGGAAGAGTTAGTAAGATTATTCTCGGTGAATAAATGTAAGTAAAAGTTCTCTTCTCTAGGCTGATTTCTTTCAAATCGTTTGGCGCGGATTTGCTCCTCCCGAAAAAAGGAATGCGAATGTAATGCATGAGAAGGCTGCACACAAGTGCTTATTTGACACATCTTTGCGCACCGAATGAAGACAGAACGCACCCATTTGATAAGAGAAGCAGCATTGCGCACGATCCGGCTAGAATCGGAAACAATAGCCGCGCTCAAAGATTCCATCAATGACGCGTTTCTTGCCGTGGCCGACCTTCTGCTGAAGAGCACCGGCAGACTTGTGATCACGGGCGTAGGCAAAAGTGCCAACATTGCATTGAAACTTGTGGCCACCTACAACAGCACCGGACAGCCTTCTGTATTTATGCATGCAGCAGATGCCATCCACGGCGACCTAGGCAACGTGCAGAAGGATGATGTGGTGTTGTGTATTTCAAAGAGTGGTGATTCGCCGGAAGTAAAAGTGCTTGTGCCTCTGCTGAAAAGCATGGGCAACTCAGTAATCGGCATGGTGGCTAATCAACGTGGATTTCTGGCAAAGCAGTGCGACTTCCTCTTGCACACACCAGTTGAACGCGAAGCATGCCCGCTCAACCTCGCGCCCACTTCAAGCACTGCCGCGCAACTTGCTATGGGCGACGCGCTTGCTGTGGCTCTTATGGAGGCGAGAGGATTTTCTGCTGGCGACTTCGCGCGGTATCACCCGGGAGGTGCGTTGGGCAAAAAACTCTATGTAAAAATAGGCGACCTGATTGGCGACGATGCGCGGCCAGTCGTATCACCCAATACGCCCGGAATGGATGTGCTGGTAGAAATCTCCAGCAAACGTCTTGGGGCGGCAGTGGTGCTCGAAGACGAAAAAATCATCGGCATCATCACCGATGGCGACTTGCGTAGAATGATGGAAAAAGGAGCGGATATTCGACAGGTCACCGCTCGCGATATGATGGGAAAAAATCCACGTACTATCGGTACGGAAGAGTTGGCTGTGGAAGGTTTCCGTGTTATGGAAACCCTTCACATAACCCAACTTATCGTAGCAAAAGACAACGCCTATGTAGGCATCGTGCACCTTCACGACATTCTTCGCGAGGGTATATTCTGATTGTATGGCTGAACCAACGAAGGAAATGTCATTTCTCGAGCATCTTGAAGAACTCCGGATGAGGCTGGTGCGATCGGTCATCGCTGTAGTAGTAGGCGTAATAGTGGTAGTCATCTTTGAAGATTTCATCGTGACTGAGATCATCATGGGGCCGCGCAGTCTGGATTTCCCAACGTACAAGGCGTTTTGTGAGCTCTCTCACTTCCTCGGACTTGGAGATCAACTGTGTTTTACACAAATGAATTTCAGCTTGCAGAGCACCACTATGGGCGGCAATTTTTCCGCCTTTTTACTCGTGGCAATCATGGGAGGAATTGTAGTTGCCTTTCCCTACATCATCTACGAATTATGGGGGTTCATCAAGCCCGGATTGAAGATCAAAGAGGTTAAATCGGCCAATGGCATTGTGTTTTACGTTTCGCTGCTCTTCTTCACCGGAGTGCTTTTCGGGTATTACGTACTCGCGCCGTTGTCCATTCAGTTTCTGGGAAATTTTCAATTCGCCGACGTGCAGGTTCAGGCCACGGTGCTGTCTTACCTCAAACTCACCACCACGCTGGTTGGGCACAGGACTCATTTTCCAGCTTCCCGTGCTGATTTACTTCTTGGCAAAAATCGGAATCGTTACGGCTGCATTTCTTCGCAAATACAGAAAGCATGCATTCGTTGTCAACCTGATCATTGCAGCTGTCATCACACCTCCCGATGTATCTAGCCAGATCCTAGTGGCACTCCCCATTTTGCTTTTATATGAAATCAGCATTTATGTAGCCGTGCGGGTGGAAAAAGCCAAGGCAACTGCAGCCTGATCCCGCCAATTGAGGGGATTCAAAAAAGAGATTGGTAGGGAAGACTAGCCGTTTTGTGTAATGCTTATATTTGCCCCCCTCGTAAACTTAGTGTAACCTTAAAACAAACGTCAAATGAAGAAAATCTACTTGCTTGCGCTCGCGATAGTTTGCGCTTCTGGAGCCTTCGCCCAGCGCAACCTTACTAGCAGCCCTGCTCGCCGCACTTTTTCCAAAACTGAAATTACAGCTATGGAAGCGCGTCGTCAGGAAATGAACACTACAATTTCATCTGCGATGCGGGTGGAATTGCTCAATGAGAACTTTGATGGTGTATTGGGCACGGTACCCGCTAACCTTCCAGCAGATTGGTCTACCGTCCAGGTTACTGATTTGGATTTAGAGGTGGGTGATGCATTCCGTGTAAACACTTCTGCCTCTGCTAACAACGGCGGATACTGGCCTGTTCCTATCACCTCTCCTTCTAATCGTTTCGCTGGTGCGAATGACGATGGAATTCCATGTGACTGTGATATGATTGATATCTTCCTCCAATCACCAGAGTTGGACTTCAGCGATGCTGCTAACGTAGCCGTCACTTTCGACATTTTCCACGACCGTGGATTTGGCGGTGGTGATGCTACTTTCCAAGTTTCTACCGATGGTGGAGGTACGTTCGCCATTATTCCACTTGGAACCGATGTAGACGGAAACATCATTGACGTTCTTCCAGTCGATTTCGATTACTGGCAGACGATCATTATTCCTGTTTACGACCTCAACGGCCAAGCTTCGGTTATTTTCCGCTGGCAGTGGTCTGACGGAGGTGCTTGGGCTTCCGGATTTGGAGTAGACAACGTGATCGTGGGCGAACTTCCAAACCTCGACCTGAAGGTTGACAAAGTGAAAGTAGGTAACTGGAATCAGGAAAACTTTGGTTTCGGATTCTGGGATTACACGCTGATTCCATTGACTCAGACAAGCCCTGTGCATGCTACAGCGGTAGCTTTCAACAAAGGCTTCCTCGATCAAGCAAACGTGTCTACTGAATTTGCCATTTCTTCCAATGGAAATCCCGTGAGTGGCTCACCATTCACTTCTGATCAGGTTTCTGCTATATTACTGAGCCTTGACAAGGATACGCTTTCTGTAAGCTCTACTTTCACTCCCAACGCGCTGGGAATGATCGAAATCACTGGTACCGTGACTTCAGAATCAGGTGATGATGATGCTTCAAACGACTCAGGAACCACCTCATTTGAAATGACACAGTTCGTATACGGTCGTGACTTCAACTCTGCATCGGCTTTTGTAAGCCCTGTCAACACAGACTTCGAATATGGCAACCTGTTCGACATGTATGCTACTGACACCTGGGGTGGTATTCTAGTTGCCGTAGGCGCTGGATCTTCTGTAGGTTCAATCATTCAAGGCCGTGTATATGAGTTCACCGGTTTGGATGATGCCGGTCCGATTCTCTCTGACCTTGGTATCGAAACACTCGAGCATACTATCGTAGACGCTGATCTTAATGGCGTGGGGGAAGCTAACTTTGTATTCCTTCCTTTCGCCGATAGCGACAACCCCGAAGCGGTTTCTCTAGACGGAGACAAAATTTACCTCGTGACTGTAGCCTGCGAAAGCGGAGTGCGTATTCCTGTATCAGGAAGCAATGAGTGGGTAACTTCATGGTTGTTCGACGGTGAATGGGGAGCAACGGCTTCCACTCCAATGGTTCGAATCACTTCTGACGAAACCCTTTCTGTGAATGCAATCACTGAAAGCACATTGACTGTTGGTCAGAATGCTCCAAACCCAGCCGACGAGTTCACACTCATTTCTTACAGCCTGAAAACACCAGAGCGTGTGAGCCTAACCGTTCGCGATATGTCCGGACGTCTTGTACACATGCAGGAAGAAGGTCTGAAAATGGACGGAAAGCAGATCATCCGTTTGGATGTAAACAACCTGAGTGCAGGTGTTTATACCTACACCTTGACTGCTGGACAGACTACCATCACCAAAGAAATGATGGTTCGTTAATCGGATTTTCACTCCCAATATAAAAAAAGGCCTCTTCTGAGGCCTTTTTCTTTGCTATGAAAGTAGGGTTATTCCCTTCGATTGGGTATTTTCGTCGTCTATTTTCCAAAAATCAAAAGAATGAAAAGAATATTTACCCTTCTTGGTGTCACACTTTTGGCATTCACCAGCCAGGCACAGCGTGTGCAGACAACTCCACCTAGTGCTCCCGGTCCAGTGAAGGACGTGGAGCTCTTGGATAACCGCTCTGGCAGCCAATCCACTGCTTCTCCAGTGCAACGTGGAAACATCTTCTTCATGGAAGACTTTTCAAATGGTTTTGCAGGTAGCAACGGTATAGGACCGATGACTTTTGAAGATAGCGGTGCCAACACAATCTGGGAGATCGCCGATGCAAACAGCCCTGCTGGTGAATTCTCGACCACAATCAGTGCACTCGCCTCTCCAACAGCCTCAAATGGTTGGGCCATTTTCGATGCCGATCTATACAACACTCCCATTTCGAATGGGGTGGAAGATGTCTCAGGATGGCTGAGCACTCCACCTATGGATTGCGGCGGTCTTGCGTCGGTAATCGTGGAATGGTCGCAGTATTTCCGCTACTGCTGCTTCCCTACTTCGCCTATTACAGTTGAAGTATCTAACGATGGTGGTACCAACTGGGTCGTGTATCCTGCTCAGGGTAGTTTCTTCCCTTCAGCCAATACAATTTCTGCGAACCCTCTCAATACTTCAGTAGACGTGTCTTGCGCTGCCGCAGGTGAGAGCAATGTCCTCATTCGGTGGGGCTACAACACTGCAGCCGCCGCAGGTTACAGCCACTACTTCTGGGGCATTGATGACATCATGATCTATGAGAACTTAGTCGAGAATGACATCGAAATCGTACAAACTACCAATGGTGATGTTTTCACCGTTTGGGAATACCGCGTAACTCCTTTTGCTCAACGCACACTTGCTGCTGACGGAGGATTGCTTGTCGGCG
>Ga0209490_10006394_pt1 | contig 10633 bp, 8 predicted proteins | sample MAT06_FD_187209 | JGI IMG/M metagenome (GOLD analysis project Ga0209490, IMG submission 187209) | Freshwater microbial communities from Lake Fryxell liftoff mats and glacier meltwater in Antarctica - MAT-06 (SPAdes) (version 2) | ecosystem: Environmental > Aquatic > Freshwater > Ice > Liftoff...
ACGGGGGCAGCCCTTAGGTTACCTCAAGTGTCAGATCTAGAAGTGCCATCTGGTAAAGGTTCTCTTTTGCTCAAAGTTTCTGAATCTCAAGCCTGCCCAACCTATATGGGCACGGAGGTGACAGGGATTGCGATCGCTCCTTCTCCAACTTGGCTTCAGCAGCGATTGCAAGCGTCTGGTGTTCGACCGATCAATAACGTAGTGGATGTTACCAATTACGTGCTGTTGGAATGGGGGCAACCACTACACGCTTTTGATCGCGATCGCCTGCTCACAGCCAGCCACCAGCCACCAGAGACTCCCCTTCAAATAGGAGTACGATTTGCCAACGCAAGCGAAACCTTCAAAACCCTAGACGGGCAAACGCGAACGTTGGCAGAGCAAGCTTTATTAATTACTGCAAATGACAAGCCTGTAGCGCTTGCAGGTGTGATGGGTGGCGCAGAGACTGAAGTGCATGAGGGAACTCAAAATCTGATGCTGGAAGCCGCATTATTTGACTCTGCTGCGATTCGGCGGTCTGCCCGTTCCCAAGGGTTACGCACCGAGGCTTCAGCCCGCTATGAACGCGGCGTAAATCAAGCCGAGTTAGAAATTGCCTGTCGTCGCGCCCTAGCGTTGATTACCGAATTAGCTGGCGGGGCGATCGCTTCCCAGGAAATGGTTGATACGCGCAATCAGTCCAGCACAACGCGATCGATTGAGCTACGTCTAGAGCGCGTCAACCAGATTTTAGGTCCCGTCACAGTGGGCAATGAACTAGGCGAACTGCAACCTGAAGAAATCGAACGCATTCTAAAAGCCTTAGGGTGTGAAGTGGCTGTCACAGCAACAGGGGTATGGAACGTTGTTGTACCTCCCTACCGCTATCGTGATTTGGAACGAGAAATTGACCTGATTGAAGAAATTGCTCGCCTTTATGGCTACAACAACTTTTGTGAAACTCTCCCTGAAAAAACTGAAGCCGGATATTTATCGCTTGAGCAGCAGCTTACCCGCAAAGTTCGAGAAGCATTCCGCGCGGTGGGGCTGACTGAGCTTGCTCATTATTCCCTCGTAAAACCGGGTGAAGAACGCCAGATTATCTTATCCAATCCTCTTTTTCCAGATTACTCTGCCCTCAGAACTAACCTGCTGTCAGGCTTAATTGAGGCATTTCAATATAATTTAGAGCAGGGAAATGGGGCACTCCAAGGCTTTGAATACGGACGAATTTTTTGGTCTGAAGAAGAGGGATTGCAAGAAGCAGATGCGATCGCGGGTATTTTTGGTGGTGACCCTGTTCATGGCAAATGGGTGCAATCAGGGCGCGACAAGCCGATCACCTGGTTTGAAGCAAAAGGACTTTTGGAAAACGTGTTTTATCGGCTAGGACTCGCTGTGGAATATCAGCCCGATTTGCGAGATCAGCGTTTCCATCCAGGTCGCACCGCGTCGCTTTGGGTCAGCGGAAACCGTTTGGGCACCTTTGGGCAACTCCATCCGCAGCTTCGGCTTGAACGTGGTTTTCCCGATGAGGTATACGCCTTTGAGCTAGATCTGGATGCCCTGTTGAGTCAGCTTGATCAAGAAGACCTGCTCGTTCCCACCTTCAAGCCATTTTCTGCGTTTCCTGCCTCCGATCGCGATATTGCCTTCTTCGTTCCCACCCAATTTTCAGTGGCAGACATTGAGCGCACTATCCGTACCGCTGGGGGTACCCTGTTAGATTCCATCGATTTATTTGATGAATATCGCGGTCAAAACGTGCCGGAAGGTCAGCGCAGTTTAGCATTTCGGTTAGTCTATAGATCGGGCGATCGCACCCTCACCGAGGACGACATCAACCCAATTCAGCAAAAAGTCCGCGAAACTCTGGTGGAAAAATTTAGAGTCGATTTGAGAAGTTAAATGAGTTAGGCGAAGTGCAATGAATCAAACTGTTATCATCCCAAAACCGATGACGATGGAGGAGTATCTTGCCTACGACGATGGCACCGATACCCGCTACGAATTGGTCAATGGAGAACTCGTTGAAATGCCGCCGGAAAGTCAAGAAAACTGCGTCCTATCTAGCTTTTTATACGCTGAATTACTAAAGCATTTTCCCTTTTACTTTATTGCTCATAAAGACCTCGAAATCGAAGTAACTGGACGCAGAGCAAAGTGCCGTTTACCTGATTTGGTCGTTCATACAGAGGAGTCAAGAGCCGCACTGCTCGGCAGTCGCCGCAACACCCTCACCCGCGATTTGCCGCCTCCCGCACTGGTGATTGAAATCGTCAGTCCCGGTTCTGCCAATCGCACTCGTGACTATCGCCATAAACGCACAGAATACGCCGCCAGAGAAATCGCTGAATATTGGATTGTTGACCCTGAAACTCGCCAAATCACCGTTTGTCAATGGGTAGAAGGTCAGTATGAAGATGTGATATTTGGGGGTGCAGAATGTGTGCGATCGCCCCTTATTCCGGCATGGGAGCTAACCATCGACCAAATCTTTGCACTTCAACAGTAGCCGGCTTAAATCATTTTTCCACAGCAAACCTGTAGCGCTTACACTAATTTTCTATGCCGAAATATATCCTCTGGGGCACCTATTGCGACGACGTTCTCGAAAAACGAACCCCTCATCGTCAAGCTCACTTAGATGGACTTGCTCAGCAGAAAGCAGCAGGAATACTCATGACGATCGGACCCACAAAAGACCTGACTCAATGCTTTGGCATTTATGAGGCTGATGACGAAGCCACCGTGCGCCACTTGATCGAGTCAGATCCCTACTGGCAAAATGGCATTTGGACAGACTATAAAGTGAAAGAGTGGATTCAGGCACTCTAGCAAATTCGATGAATAGCCCCAATAATTGGGCGATTTACTCAGTACAACCTTGGCACAGCCGCTGAGGTATCGTGAGAATGCGCTCTAGACATTTTCAAAAATTTTATTACCTTGATTTAAATATGACTGCTACTCCTTCCCATCAAAAAGCCAAGGCTCTAAAGCCCTCCAGCCGTCGTCCTGCCAAGGAACTATGCAGCGAATGCGGACTGTGCGACACCCACTACATTCACTATGTCAAAGATGCCTGCGCTTTTCTGACCCAGCATATTGCCGAACTGGAGGAAGAAACCCACGATCGCAGCCGTAATTTAGACAACGAAGATGAGTGGTACTTTGGCGTACATCAAGACATGATGGCAGCCAAGAAAACCGAGCCGATCGCGGGTGCCCAGTGGACGGGGATCGTCAGCAGTATTGCGATCGAAATGCTGACTCGCGGCATAGTGGAAGGGGTCGTCTGTGTGCAAAATACCGAGGAAGATCGCTTTCAGCCCAAGCCTATTATTGCTCGCACGCCGGAGGAAATTTTGGCGGCGCGAGTCAATAAACCGACCCTTTCCCCCAATTTGTCTGTGTTAGAGCAAATTGAACAATCGGGCATGAAGCGATTGCTGGTCATTGGAGTCGGTTGTCAAATTCAAGCGCTGCGGACGGTAGAAAAGCAACTCGGCTTAGAAAAGCTCTACGTCCTAGGAACACCCTGTGTCGATAATGTCACCCGTGCTGGATTGCAAAAGTTCTTGGATACCACCAGTCGATCGCCCTCTACTGTAGTTTCCTACGAATTCATGCAAGACTTCCGCGTCCACTTCAAACATGAAGATGGCTCTACCGAAACCGTGCCGTTCTTTGGCTTAAAAACTAATCAACTCAAAGATGTATTTGCGCCATCCTGCATGAGTTGTTTTGACTATGTAAATTCCTTAGCGGATCTGGTGGTGGGCTATATGGGCGCACCTTTCGGCTGGCAGTGGATCGTGGTTCGCAACGATCGCGGTCAGGAAATGCTGGATCTAGTGAATCATCAGATCGAGACGCAACCCGTCATGTCTCAGGGCGATCGCAAAGAGGCTGTTCAACAAAGCATTCCTGCTTATGACAAAGGCGTGACCTTACCCATGTGGGCAGCTAAACTGATGGGCGTAGTGATTGAACGCATTGGTCCGAAAGGTTTAGAATATGCTCGTTTTTCAATTGATTCTCATTTCACACGCAATTATCTGTACGTTCAGCGCAACTACCCTGAAAAGTTAGAGGCTCATGTTCCTGAATTCGCCAAGCGAATAGTCAGTCAATACAAATTACCTGAAAAGTAAAGCCGGAATTGACTGAGTAATTGTGCGAGATCGCCCCTTTCAATGCTTATTTTTCAGATTTAAGGAGTTACTATTTCTACGAGGTTGAGCAATTTGTTGATTCGATGACAGCCCTATGACGCATGAAAGTCCAAGCTCCTTTCCTAATCCTGCTGAAGATCAAAACAACAGCCTTGTTCTTTGCCAATTGACTAGCGGACAGCTTTGGATGGTCAATAGCAGGCGGCGAAATGGATTGATCATTTACAAGCAATTCTATGCAGCCTTTGCTGGTCCTGGGGCAGCAGTTGGCAGTTTTTTTGACGTAGATTCCCATCAAGTACTGCCTGTGGGAGAACTGTCTTTAATTTACCCTGAAGACCAAGAGGAGCGTCAAAAAGCTTATCTCATTCGACGACAGTGGATTCGATTGACTCATCAACTGACTGATAACCCTAGTGCCTCCCAAAGAGCACAGATGATTCTAAATCAGTTCGACAATTACTTTGGAGCCAATACCGTTGCGAAAATTCCTGATGAAGCCTTTGCTTTGATGGTTGGAGTTTTGCCGCAAACCGTTAATATGTTGAGGCAAGGAGTGAGTATTTCTGGCTAAACCTAATTTGATAGAGGAACCCCCTTTCTGTTGTTCTCTATCCCGTCCATAGCAAACTCTTATTCATTTCAGCTTTGAGCTTTTTATAGAGTATGAGAGACTGTTGCTGTGAAATGGTCAAATAATCGAGGCATAGCACTGTCGTCATGTGTTGCCTTTGGCTACATTGTTTTAGCAACTTTTGATAGTTAGAGAGAAATCGATGCCGCTAATTACAACTGGCAAAAAGTTGATCCAAGACCTAGAACTATATGGTTCGTTGGGTTTGTATGTTCCGCTGGAAGGTGGTTTTGAAGGACGTTACCAGCGACGCATTCGTGCTGCTGGCTATAACGCTCTTACGATCACAGCGCGAGGATTGGGAGATGTGGCTGCCTATCTAACTGAGGTTCATGGAGTGCGTCCGCCTCATTTAGGTAAAAAGAGCGGCACGGTTACCGGGGCAATGGTTGGATATCGTTACTTTGTTCCGCCCATCATTACCTATGAGTTGGAAAAATTACCTGCTAACTCTAAAGGTTTGTTGTTGTGGATTATTGAGGGACACATTCTGACTAGCCAAGAAATTGAATATTTGACGACCTTACCTATGACAGAACCACGAGTGAAGATTGCCGTGGAGCTTGGCGGCGATCGCTATTTTCGTTGGCAACCTCTGAAGCAGGCGGTGATGTCTGCATAGCTGGTTTAGCCTTTCTAAGGCAAGTGATGTAAAGGCGCTCCATCAGAGCGTCTTTTCTGTTGCTGTGGATGCTGCCACATAACCAAAATTTAAAATATTTTTGCTTTAAGAGCCTAAATTTCCCCATAGGGCATTAGCATTAAGGGGTGAGTGAACCAAACTATCCGCTGCAATCTTTAAGAGAAGGTCACTGGTTTAAATTAATCTGCGGAGCCAGTTTCCAAAATCTCCCCGCTATTCGTAACCTGACGTTGGCATACACGTTGGCAGGTGTGGACTGTATTGACATTGCGGCTGATCCCGCCGTGGTGATCGCAGCGCAAGAAGCAATTCAGGCGGCTGTGGAAATTAGTCGTGGCGATTCCCAGAGGGATCGTTTCACGAATCGCCAGCAAAATCCTACAATACTTCAAAAGCCATTGCTGATGGTGAGCCTAAACGATGGCGAAGATCCTCATTTTCGGAAGGCGACATTTTTGCCCGTTAATTGCCCCTCAGATTGCCCCCGTCCTTGTGAACAGATCTGTCCAGCAGGTGCCATTAAAAGTAGTGGTGTAATTGAAGATCGCTGCTATGGCTGCGGGCGCTGCCTACCAATCTGTCCTATTCAACATATTTCAGCCCATTCCTATGTTTCAACGGCTCAAGCGATCGCCCCCTTAGTCCTAGAAATGGGCATTGATGCCGTTGAAATTCATACCCAAGTTGGACGGCTTGCAGATTTTCAACGTCTATGGTCAGCGATTAAACCTTGGCTGCCTCAGCTTCAACTCATTGCCATTAGTTGCCCCGATGGTGAGAATTTGATCGAATACCTGCGGACACTTTACGACCTCATTGCTCCGTTGCCCTGTCCGCTGATTTGGCAAACTGATGGTCGCCCGATGAGTGGAGACATTGGTAATGGTGCGACCAGAGCAGCCATTCGGTTAGGGCAAAAAGTATTAGCGGCAGGCTTACCGGGATATGTTCAGTTGGCAGGAGGAACAAACGATTACACTGTACCCAAACTGCGATCGCTTAATCTATTAGCGTCTAGTCCTTCCCGCGATCGCCTAATGACCCATCTTGAAACGCCACACTTTGAAACCCCACATTTTGAAACCGTGCAACCCATGCAATCGCTTTCATCTTCATATGTTTCAGGAGTTGCCTATGGAAGCTATGCTCGATCGTTGTTGTCGCCGATCTTAGAGCAATTGGAAGTAGTGGAAAATCTCGACACACCTCTGCCGGTAACCAGTAATAAAGGAGCTAGGCAATTGATCACAAGCCTTGCTGAATCGTCTGTATCTACGCTGCGATCGCCTCAGCCGATTCTCTTAGAACAATCCCCCAAATCTCTGCAACAAGCCGTGAATCTTGCCCATTCCCTTGTGTCTCAACTCAAACCGTTTCGCTCAACACCACAACTTGACCATGTATTACCTTAAGCTTTCAACGTCATCATGCTAGTTCGTTTGAATGTTATACAACCCTACATGGCACTCCTCAATGACTCCAAGTTTTTTGGTGGCGCTTAAATGACCAGCAATTAGAAAGCTTCATGAGTTTGCCAGCTTCATCTCAAATTGTCCTTAAGCGATTTTTGAAAAACATCCAAGATGGATAACACCGTATCGGCTGACTTGCTCATTACAGACGACTTAAACAAACTGCTTCACATTCTTCCAGCCTCCATTCAGCTTCAACTACAGCAGCACCCTCAACGCGATATGCTGATCGAAGTTGTGTTAGACCTAGGTCGTCGCCCGGAGGCTCGTTTCCCCGGTCAAGCAGAGTATCTTTCTGAAATTCTGATTACCCAAAGTGATCTGAATGAATGTATTAAAAGCGTCGGTGATTTTGGCGGCGATAATCGCGCTGGCATCGAGCGAACCCTTCATCGCATTAGCGCCATTCGGAATCGGCGAGGCGAGGTGATTGGGTTAACCTGCCGGGTGGGTCGTGCGGTTTTCGGGACGATCAGCATGATTCGCGATTTGGTAGAAAGCGGTAAGTCTATCCTAATGCTGGGTCGTCCTGGAGTTGGCAAAACGACTGCGCTTCGGGAGATTGCCCGTGTTTTGGCAGATGAATTGGAGAAACGAGTCGTCATCATTGACACTTCCAATGAAATTGCCGGAGATGGGGATGTGCCTCATCCGGCGATCGGTCGTGCCCGAAGAATGCAGGTAGCTCGTCCTGAACTGCAACACCAAGTCATGATTGAGGCGGTGGAAAACCATATGCCGGAAGTGATTGTGATTGACGAAATCGGCACGGAGCTTGAGGCGTTGGCGGCTCGGACGATCGCTGAACGTGGGGTTCAGCTTGTGGGAACGGCCCATGGGAATCGATTAGAGAATCTGATCAAAAATCCAACCCTATCCGACTTGGTGGGAGGAATTCAATCGGTCACTCTGGGAGATGAAGAAGCCCGACGACGAGGCAGCCAGAAGAGTGTTTTAGAGCGGAAAGCGCCTCCCACCTTTGATATTGCCGTGGAAATGATGGAGCGACAGCGCTGGGTGGTGCATGAACAGGTGGCAGAAACTGTTGATAGTTTATTGCGGGGTCGTCAACCCAATCCACAGGTAAGAGCAGTGAGTGAAACTGGCAACGTAATTGTCACTCATGAATTGTCGAGTGACGAGTTTACAGCCGCTAGAACAGGCAGAACGCGATCGCCCTCTGTCGATTTTAGGCAGAGAGACAGTTCACTGATTGCTCGCCCTTTTGCTGGAGGCTCAGAACTCCAGAGCAAAGGATGGCGATCTTCTGGTCAGATGCGCCCTTTATCCAGCGACGCGACACTTAGCAAACTTCCTGATGAGCAGCAATTTGAGCGCTTGCTGGATGAGTCTTTACAGACTTCTTTGTTTTCGGATGAAACAGCAGAACCTTTTTTGCAAAATTCTTTAGAGCGTAATGGCTATGACTTTGAGGAAACTGCAAAAGAAGCGCGCCGCCTAGGTCCAAATGGAGAAGACATCTTATATATCTATCCCTACGGAGTCAGTCGTCATCAGCTTGATCAAGTCGTTCGCACTTTAAAACTGCCAGTTATCTTAACCAAAGACATTGATAGTGCAGATGCGGTTTTGGCGTTGCGATCGCATGTTAAAAATCATTCCAAACTGCGCCAATTTGCAAAATCTCGTCAAGTGCCTATTCACACCATTAAAGCTAGCAGCATTCCTCAAATTGCCCGTGGCTTACGCCGAATGCTAGATATGGATGATCCTGGAGTTCCTGATGCCACTGATTTTGATTTATTAAGAGGCGACAATGAAGACGAGATTGAAGCTTTAGAAGAAGCTAGACTTGCGGTTGAACAAATTGTAATTCCCAAAGGTCAGCCTGTAGAGTTGCTACCCCGCTCTGCGATCGTTCGTAAAATGCAGCATGAACTGGTTGAACATTACCATCTCAAGTCTCGGAGCTTTGGCGAAGATCCGAACCGGCGCTTGAGAATCTATCCTGCTTAGGGAACATCTTGGCAACCCGCCAAAAAACTTTGTCATAGCACTAGACAGAATCAAGTGGATTGGTTTATAGTTGTTAACTGCTGCCTAAATGCTCATCCCAGATGATTCCTGAGTAATTGAGCTTGTCAAAAGCTGCGTAATTACCTTCTTGAGTCTCTGAGGCGGATACTGAACGGCTTGCCATTCAAGTCCTTAGCTGGCACTCAACCAACTGATTTTGCACATTTCTTTTGAACTTGGCAGAGTTTAGAGCTTGTTTACAAGAATAGCTGGGTATCTGGGTCTTGCGATCGCGCAATCCTAATACCATCGAAACCTTGAGACATACCCTATCAATCAGTTTAAGCAGGTAATTTTGATTACTTGCTCTTCTAAAGTGTGTACGAAAGGGAGACCATTCATAGTGTCTGTGGGTATACTCGGCACAAAGCTTGGCATGACCCAAGTCTTTGATGAAAAAGGTAAAGCAATTCCGGTCACTGTTATTCAAGCAGGACCCTGCATTGTTACTCAAGTCAAAACAACTCAAACAGATGGCTATTCAGCCGTTCAAGTTGCTTATGGCGAAGTAAAGCAAAAGGCGCTGAGCAAGCCAGAATTAGGGCATTTAGCAAAATCCAACTGTGCCCCTATGCGCCATCTGCACGAATATCGTTCGGATAACACCAGTGCATTTGAACTGGGTCAGCAAATTACAGCAGATTTGTTTTCCACGGGTCAGGTCATTGATGTTATAGGAACCAGTATTGGTCGAGGATTCGCAGGCTATCAGAAACGCCACAACTTTAAGCGGGGTCCTATGTCCCATGGTTCCAAGAATCACCGCGCCCCCGGTTCTACAGGTGCAGGAACTACCCCAGGACGTGTTTATCCAGGTAAGCGGATGGCAGGTCGTTTGGGGGGGAGTCAAGTCACTATCCGCAAACTAACAGTTATTCGGATTGATTCTGAACGAAATCTGATTCTAATTAAAGGTGCCATCCCTGGAAAACCAGGTGCATTAGTCAATGTAGTTCCTGCAACAATTGTCGGATCTAAATAGAAAATTAAGTCGCAAGAAATTAAGGATCGTCTTAAATTTCTAGCTCTTGAAGTCTGCGAAAGTTGAATAAGGTTGATGATTATGGTGGATTGTGCAGTTAAAGATTGGAGTGGAGAGGACGTTGGCAGCGCTTCCTTAGATTTGCGGGTAGCAAGTGAGAAAAGCGCAGTTCATGTGGTTCACCGGGCACTAGTGCGCCAGATGGCGAATGCTCGTCAAGGTACAGTGTCAACCAAGACTCGCGCAGAAGTCAGGGGTGGCGGCAGAAAGCCATGGCGGCAAAAAGGCACAGGACGTGCTCGTGCGGGTTCCAATCGTTCTCCACTTTGGCGGGGCGGCGGGGTGATTTTTGGACCAAAACCAAGAGACTACTCCCTCAAAATGAATCGCAAGGAACGCCGACTTGCTCTGAGAACGGCAATTCAAAGCCGGATCGACGATGTAATAGTGGTACAGGATTTTGCGGACAAGTTTCCTCGCCCAAAGACAAAAGATTTGGTCGGGGCACTACAAACCTGGGGAATTCAACCTGAATCAAAAGTCTTGTTGATTTTGTCCGAGCGTCAGGAAATGGTTTATTTGTCTGCTCGCAACGTTGCAAAGCTGCGTTTGATCTCTGCATCTAACTTAAACGTTTTTGATCTCTTAGCTGCCGATCGCATCGTGATTACGCAGTCTGCTATCGCAAAAATCCAGGAGGTGTAT
>Ga0209490_10006397_pt1 | contig 10630 bp, 13 predicted proteins | sample MAT06_FD_187209 | JGI IMG/M metagenome (GOLD analysis project Ga0209490, IMG submission 187209) | Freshwater microbial communities from Lake Fryxell liftoff mats and glacier meltwater in Antarctica - MAT-06 (SPAdes) (version 2) | ecosystem: Environmental > Aquatic > Freshwater > Ice > Liftoff...
CCTCTAAGGCTTGGGTCGTAGCGACGCTGCCCGGCACCTCGCCCAGGCCATAGATATTGTCATCGGTCACAATTTCGATAATTGTGCGCAAGGCATACGGAGCATGTAAGCCAGCCGCGTTCAGCAAAGGTGGATCGCCGACCGCAATCGGCGTGACGTGCATATCAATAATTTTCATAGATGGGTGTCCGTTCGTAATCAAATGGTCGATGAGGAAGGGGTAGAAAACGGATGATCAGAATAGGCGGATTGATAGCTGCTCAGCTATCAATCCGCCTATTCTGATCATCTGCATTGTACTGCTATCCCTTGACACTGCCCGCCGTCAAGCCGGCGATCATAAAGCGCTGCCCATACATATAGAAGATGACCACGGGTAACGAGATCACCAACGACGCCGCCATCAACAAGCCCCACGGGTATATGTCGCCGAAAATCTTTTGTGCCAGACCCACCGGCAGCGTCATCAACCTTTGGCTGCTGATAAAGACAAAGGCGAACAGGAACTCTTTCCAAGCCGCGGTGAAGGAGAAGAGTGTCACCGCCAGCAACGCTGGCACGGTCAAGGGCAAGGTAATACGCAGGAAAGCCTGGATGCGCGTGGCGCCGTCAACCATAGCGGCATGTTCCAATTCTTCGGGAATAGCCCGGTAGTACCCCATTAGGAGCCAGGTGGCAAAGGGAATCATTGAAGTTGGATAGGTAAGGATCAGCGCCCAGCGCGTGTTGGTGACGCCCAGCGTTGCCAAGATGCCGTAGAGCGGGATAAAGAGCAGTGCGCCGGGCAGCAGATAGGTAACCAGCAGCGCCGTCGTCATGGTCTGCGCGCCGAGGAAGCGCAGACGCGCCAATGCATAGCCACCCATGCTGGCAAAGAGCACCGCCAGCGCGGTCGTCGAGACGGCCACAATCACCGAATTGCCAAACCAAAGGAAGAAAGGCTCTTCAAAGAAAAGTCGATAAAACTGATTTAGCGTCCATGGTGAGGGATAGAACATCGGATGGCGCTGGCTGATCTGCAAATCATCCTTGAAGGCGGTGATGATGATCCAGTAAAAGGGGAAAAGGATAAAGGTGAGCATGATCAGCATCCCAATACCACGTCCTACATCACCGAGCCAGCGCGACCGCTTGCGGCTACGCCCGCCGATTTTTTGCACCGGCAACAGCGAGCTTACGGCGCGGAAGATAAGCATAAAGGGGAAAAGGATAATCGTGCCGATCATGCCAATCACCCAGCCAATGCCATCCAGTACACGATCTTGCCAGGTTTCGCCTAATTGATCGGCGGCGATGTCGCGGCGCATATAGCGCGAGAGCAAGAGGATGAAGAAGCCTAGTACCGGTGTCAAGCTAAAGGCGATGGCGGTGCCAGGGCCAAAGCGCAAGCCACGGATAGCCGTGGTATAGGCCAAGATCGAGTAAACGGTCGTAGAATTGCCCGGACCACCGCCTGTTAGCAAAAAGATTGTCTCGAAACCGTTGAACGTCCAGATGGTGGAAAGCAAAGTTGCCACAGCGATCACATAGCGCAAACCAGGCAACGTAATGTGAATCAAGCGCTCCCAGGCGCTGGCGCCGTCGATTTCGGCGGCTTCGTACTGTTCTTTGTCGATCGCTTGCATGCCGGCCAGCATATTGACGGTGAAGAAGGGAATGCCAGCCCAAACGTTGACCGCAATCACGCAGATCATCGCCATTTTGGGGTCGGCTAGGAAGGAAAGTGGCTTATCAATCAAGCCGATGCCCAACAAAAGTGGATTGAGACCACCAAAGAGCGGGTCTAAGATCGATTTCCAGGCCAATGCCTGCACGACGGAAGGGATGATCCAGGGTAGCAATACCAGGCCGGTGAGCACGTTGCGCCAGCGCTTTTGTGCATTGAGCAACAGCGCAGCACAAAGCCCCAAGACCAGCTTGGCCGAAATTGACCCGGCTGTAAAGACAAAAGTGTTAGCCACCGCTTGCCGATAAAACGGGTCTTGCCAGAGCCGGATGTAGTTATCCAGCCCGACAAAGCGCGTCTCACGGTTGAGGGTGCGCACGGTCATGCTCGTGTAGATCGCCTGGAGGAAGGGCCAGGCGATAAATAGGAGCATCAACACGACCATTGGGATGACAAACGGAAAGGCGATCTGCCAATCTGGGCCAAAGAGGCGACGGGCGAGACTTCGGCGTGGACCAGGGGAAAAACTTCTAACAGGTAGGGATTCTGCTCGTTGGGCCATTTTTATCTCCTTCACATCCGTAGCAACAATTAAATGGATAACGATTTTCCAAATCGTTCAGCAGCGGGAAAACGATTTGGAAAATCGTTATACATGGCCAGTATCAACCCAGCAAGGCTAAAACGACTTGGAAAATCATTGTACATTGCATTCGTCAATCCATCGGTTTGCCCGCGGCTAACCACTGTTGGAAGTCATTTTCAATCGTCTCTGGCCATGCCCGGTCCACTTCACCGGGGGTATAACGACCCTGGCGTAGACGTAAATGACCGAAAGCATCGCGCTGGCGAATGTCCTCGGATCTTTCGACCACATCTTGGGCCAAGTGGGCCGGAATAAAAATAATGCCGGTGGGGGTGCCTAACACCACGTCACCCGGCAGCACAGTAACCTCACCGATCCGGATCGGGATGTTGATGCCAGCCAAGGTGACATCGGCAATGGCCGTCGGATCGAGTCCCTTACAATAGACGACTAAATCCTCCAACTCGCTGACGCCGCGGTGGTCGCGGATGCCACAGTTGAAGACGGCGCCGGCGCGCGTGCGGGTGCGCAATGACGTACCCAGATTGTCCCCAATAAAGGTGCCGTTTTTTACTTTACCAAACATGTCTACCACCAGCACATCGCCTAATTCCAGCGTATCGATCACCCAAGAATTTTGGCCACCGATGCGGCCTTCGGCTTTGCCCTTCTCTTCCACCAAGTCATGCAGATCTGGCCGGTGGGGAATAAAGGCAGTGGTGACGGCTCGCCCAACCAGAATGCGCCCTGGGTGAACTTCCACCCAATCGCCGACAAATTGGTTATTATAACCATTTCGGCGCAGCGTGCCCCAGGCTTCTTCGGTGGAAACCAGTTTCATCCGCTCAATAATATCATCCGACACGCGGGGGCGGCCCGTGGAAAAACGTTCACCAGAAAATTGCCGGGATAATTGGTTCACCGCTTCTGGCGGATTGACAATGTGCATGCAAAACATTCCTTTACATCATGCGGGTAGATCGTGAAGATCTACAATTTTTATAGATTTAGACTTTACACACCTGGGAGCGCCGGCATCCTGCCGGCAGGATGGTACCTAAGAGGCATGCGTGCTAAGATTGATAACGTGCGTCGTAGACTCAGCCCACTGAATCGCTTATGCAATCCATTCTTGCCACTGGTGAGGGAGCAGTTTGCCTAAGGCTTTGGCATAAACGCTCGCCTTGCCATAGAAGATGAGCAGGGCTTCTTTATAAATTTCTAATTGAATTTGAATTGGAATGACAAAGTTTTCGCCGCGGTAAATGGTGTGTTGTTGGATTTCCTCTTCGCTGAACGCTTCGAGCGTGGCTTGCAGTTCTTGATCCAACTCGGCAAACCAAGCGCTCAGCTTTGACACACTCTGCTCTAGTTCAGGTTCAGGATGGCGATAGGAAAAGTCTAACTTAAACGTCTGAAAAGACTGGATATAGGCCTGTTCCACTTCACCGATGGTACGGCAGAGTGAGCCCAAAGTTGGGTTGGCGCCGCCCACGGTATAGCGTAGCTCTTCGTCGGTCAGAATTTCCATCAGTTGCGTGCGCAGAGCCTGATACAACTGAAAGATCGGCCAGTAGCCTTGGATGATGCTGTTCATAGAGCTATCCTTACTTAAGCAACTTGTAGCAGAGTTTGCTCCAACTCTTCAGGTAAGGCAACTGGATAGAAACGCTGGGCGGCATAGGCATAATCTTCCCCGCTCTCATCGATAACGCGCAGGTAACCATGTGCGGTCGCTATATCATCGGAAATTATTCGGTACAACTTACCGATTTCAAGCGACGCTTCATATCCTGCATTATTAATACAAACTGCAAAGTGCAAATCGATAGTATTGTCCATAGATAATCCAGCAAAGGCAATTTCAATTTGAATTCCTTTTTTCCAATCCCATGTGCCTCATACCAGTGTACTTCAGCCATATGTATTGTACCATCAATGAGCTGTACAGTAGCAATGCCCTTCAATTTTTGCCCGCGCCCATAGCCATATTGTCTTCGTAGACGTTCAAGTTCGCGAATAGAACTATCTACCGCAATAATTGTAACATCAGAAACTTGACCAAGAATCTCAAAATCGATCACAAGCACAACCATAATTGATAAAGAAGATACAGCCTGTGGCTGTATCTTCTTTGGTTTCTAGATAGAATAACGCTACTGCGTCAGCGCGCCCAACTCGTCTGCAATCGCCTGCATGCGCTCGGCGGCCTGCGCTACTGCATCCGCTGGGGTGGCGCCCTGCGTGATGATTTGCGCCATCATGTCTTCTAGGATTGCCTGCGCTGCAATCGCATCGAAGTAGGGGCTGGGTTGCGCCGGCCACGAACCGCCAGGGTGATCACCCTTGGTGCGCGCCGACATGCGCGCTAGGTTTGGATCGGCTTCGTACGCAGCTTGCACTTCTGCCATGGCGTCGATATCGGTGTACGCCGGGAGGAAGAGACCTGCCGAAAGCAGCGAAATCGGCACGAAAATTTCGGGCGTGATCAAGTGTAACGCCAATGCTTTGGCGCCATCTGGGTTCTTGGCACCCTTTGGCACGTTGAACTGGCCGTCACCACCACCACCAATCAACTGTTTGCCCGATGGTCCCGTCGCCACGGGCAGGAGCAGCGTATCCTCGAAAACCGGGTTGCCGTCCGCTTTGGCCTTGGCATAGACGCTAGCCGCGTTGCCTGTATAGGCAATATTACCGGCCAGGTAGGCTTCATTGTTGCTAGAGTCGGTCCAACTGACGATGCCGGGCGGCAACATCGGCGCATATTTGTCGCTGATGAAAATTTCGGCCAGCCATTCAACGGCGGCGACCGTCTCCGGCGAATTAAACGTAATCTCGGTCATATTTTCGTCGGTGTAATGACCGCCCCAGTTTTGGATCGTGCCTTCGATGAAGCCACGCCCGTCGCCACTCTTGTTGACGGTGCGTCCCCAAGCGTACATCTCCTCTTCCGGTTTAGACGCCGCGAGACAGGCGTCGCGCGCGCCATCAAACGTGATCATGTCTGTGAGCGGGTCGATGCCAACGGCTTCGAACACACTGCGGCGCGCGAATTCGCCACCGCCGCTGTTGATGTAGGGGATACCCCACCATTGGCCATCGATGAAGTTATTGCGCCGGTGGCCAGAAGATGATGCGCCATACAGCCCTTCAGCCTCTTCCACGGACTCAGTCACCGGTTCCAATGCATCCAGTGAATAGAGCTGTTGGACCAAGCGCACGTGGTAGAGCAAATCTGGTGGTTCTCCTGCTTGCACCTGGGCTACGGTCTTAGCGACGAAGTCTTCGAAGGCTTCGGCGGCGACAACGGTGGTCTCGATCTCGGTGTTATTGGCGGCGCCCCAACCCTGGACAGCCTCGATAAACAAGGTTTCCATCTCTTTGAAATACTCGGCGCGATGAGCAACCAGCATGGTGGCTGGTGCCGCATTGGGTGCAGCGCCCTCGGTTGTGCCACCGGCGGGTGCGGTGGGTGCCACACAGGCTGCCAGGGCAGCCATACTCACCATTCCGCCCATCACCTTCAACGCTTGGCGGCGTGAAAGTGGGGTATGTAACGGGTTCTGTACTTGCTTCGACACATTTACCTCCTCAGGTATTGGGTAGAAATAGATTTGCGCAACTACGCACTCCATCACAACTCTCTCTGGAGCAGAGAGAAAACCAGCATGGGATGAAAATATGAGCTTTTTCTGTGCCTATGCTGGCTCGACCAGAATGGCGAGGGCTAGGATAGCGCGTGTAGTTGCGATTTGGCGACAAAACAGATGATGCCAATTGGGTAGATCGGCAGAGATTAGAATGGCAGATGCAAACAATTCTCGCAAAGCTATGCAGATACGCAATAAACGGTTAAGCTGTTACCACTAGGCGATTGCCACCTATTATACGGCTACAGACTACATGGCGGCTGGCTATATGGTACCGATATACAGGATTGGGGATAATGCGGGTTGTTTGCGTACTTTCTATCCTTGGTTGGCAAACGGCGATAGATGAATACCGCGGATAGATTAATATCATTGTAAAGCAAGATTTGGCTTTAGTCAATTAGGAAGAAGGGGAGAAGGAGAGAGGAAGGGTCATCGCGAACTTCAGACGTGACAAGGTGCGCCGTGCCTCGATTTTGTTGCCCCCAGTCGCTTGCGGGCGGCGCACCTGTCAAGTCTTAGCTGTTTTGAGCGGCAAATGGACAGAAAAAGTACTACCCAAACCCAAGCCTGGGCTTGTCACCTCGGCATGGCCGTTGTGCGCCTCGACCATGGCGCGCACGATTGCCAACCCTAACCCAGTGCCACCGCGGTCACGATCACGGGCGTGATCGGTACGGTAGAAACGGTCAAAAATATAGGGCAGGTGCTCGGCGGCGATCCCATCACCGCTGTCCAAGTGCCGGCGATAATGCCTACAACACTGCCAACAGCTAGAAAAACCAGTAACCCTTGGATGCGGAGCAAAACAAAGCGTTGTCCGGCATCTGGCGGTATCTCTCGCGGCACGAAGTCTGGACGCATGAGGAAGAAAACAATCGGGACAATGATCGACGCAATCAAGATGACCGCGCCGAAAGCCAGGCTTAGCTGGAACCAGAGCCGGTTGATCGACAGTTTGCTTATACACCCTCGGCCAGGCGATAACCGACGCCGTAGACGGTTTGAATGTAGTCTGGCTGGCGTGGATCGTCGCCAATTTTACGGCGCAAGTTTTTGATGTGCGTATCCAGCGTGCGTTCGATGCTTTCGTAGTGATAACCCAGCGCCTTTTCGATCAATTCGCTGCGCGTAAAAACGTAGCCAGGGCTTTGCATCAGCGCCTGCAACAGGCTGAATTCGGTGCGGGTTAGTTCGATAGCATCATCATGGACAAATACGGCGCGCCGCTCCACATCCATGCGCAATTTGCCCACCTGCAATAGATGCGCGGTCCCCCCGGCATGGATGCGTTGATTGCGTCGCAACATAGCCCGCACGCGCGCCAATACCTCGCGGGGGTTAAAGGGCTTGGTCATATAATCATCGGCGCCCAGTTCCAGGCCCAGAATTTTATCAGTATCCTCGATGCGCGCTGTCAACATGATGATCGGTGTATCGGCCAACCGCGCATCGGCACGAATCAGCCGGGTGACTTCCCAGCCATCGCGGTTGGGCAGCATTAGATCCAGCAAGAGAAGATCCGGGCGTTCACTGCGCAAGACGTGCAACGCCGTCTCGCCGTCATAGGCCGTCAGCACCGTGTAGCCCGCTTGCTCCAAATAGCCGCGCACAATGCGGACAATCTCTTTATCATCATCGACCATCAAAATTCGTTGATTTGGCATACTGTTACGAAGTGGAGTACAGCGGGTATAAAATGTAGATAGGGAAACAGGTAGACAGGTCAGGTCTGTCTGTATTCTGAATAATGGCTGTTCTATGCCCGCTGTGCCACCAGCACATCGCGCTGCTTGATCACCCGATCCACGCGATGGGCTAATCCATCATAGGGCGGATCGTTGAGCACGCGCAGCGGGGCAGCCGTCTCGATCAAACTGATCATCTCCGCGCGCGTAAAGCGTGTTGCATCCCAGGCGAGCACCAGTGCTCCGCCGCGCAGCAACATCGCTGTCCAAACGGGCAACGCGCTGGCGAGCAAGTTTGTCAATGGTCCTTGATGTTGGACACCGTAGGGCAGATCGGCCACGATCAGATGCGGTTTGAAGCCGGGCAGTAACACGTTCGACTGTTCGGTTTCACCTGCTACCAGCGTGCATTGTTGTGCGGGTTTGCCAATCGAGAAAACCCAGCGCAGACCCAACTTCTTTAACCGTTCTTCCTTTACTTGGCAGGCAATCCGTTCTTCGCGCATGTATTGCTGCAAAAAGGCGACCGTAGACTTAACGTCATCGCTGCTCTGCTCCACCCCAGCCACGTCGGCGCCTAGGACCAGGCCGGTAAAAAGGGTGGTGCCACCGCCGGCCAACGGATCAAAGAGGCGTAGCCCGCGCCAGGGTTGATCGGCAAAACTGCTGCTAAAACGGGCGATGTTGCACAAAAAGTGAGTAAAGAGTTCATTCGTCTTGCCACGATAGCGGCGCGTCTCGATCAGTTCCGGCGAAATGGTGGGTTGAAAATGTGTTTCCAGTGGACGCAGCCACGGACCCTCGAGTTCGTCCAAGCGCTCGTGGTAGACAAAGAAGGCACTTGTCATCGCCAGCATGCTTAGCTCATGGCGATTAGCCGCATCGGGTTCGGCGGGCAAGTCGAAACGCAAATAGGCCTGCCCACCCAGGGTCACAGGTGTTATATGGCTGATCTGCTTACCCAAGGGGCTTAGTTGCAATTCGGGTATGGCCAGATCGTTGGCGAGCGTTGCATATTGGGTGCTGCGTTGGGGCGCAATTTGGGCGAGCAGCGTGAGCATAAATTATCCAGTCGATTGACAAAGCATTAGGTTTGAGGTATAGTAATCACATTCACCCTATGGGTGAATCAATTCTGTTAACTGCGAAACGGAGCCATTTGGTACGCTTTGCCTTCAAAAATAAAAAGTTGACATCACTTTACACGGATCGCACTGATGCACACAAATATCCAGTTGAAGTAGTAGATGCATTTTTCAGGCTAATGGCTCTGATTCATAATGCAACCGATGAGCGCGATCTGCGCGCGCTACGTAGCCTCAACTACGAGGCCTTGAAGGGCAACCGTAGCCATCAAAATTCATTACGCCTCAACAAACTAATGACGCCTGATCGTGGAACGCCACATAGATGAAAACGGGCGTATATTGTGGGTGATTGACATTGAGGATTATCACTAAGAGGAAGACTAAACCATGATTCAAGACACCATAGAGCAAGACAGTGACTTGATTCCTGCCTATGTGCCGCCGCCGGGCGAGATTTTGAAACTAGAACTTCAGGCACGCGGCTGGACGCAACATGAATTTGCAGCCATTATTGGTAAACCACCTCAGGCTGTTAGCGAAATCATCAATGCCCGCAGCGTATCACCCCGGAAACTGCGCTGCGCATTGCGGCTGCGCTTGGTACGTCACCAGAATTATGGAACAATTTAGAATCAGCGTATCGATTACATTGGGCACGCCAATCTGTTCCTGCGCAGGTGATTCGCGAGATCGAGCAGCGCAGCCATTTGCGCACACGCCAATCTGCTCACTTTTAAAGATAAGGCTGAAGACTGGTTATAGTAGTTCGCCCCCGCCTAAGCTTAGAATTAGTGAGCAGCCGAGCCTTCTAGGTCAGCCAGGATGCGAACAAGCTGCTCGCGTAAAGAGGGAAGGTCATCGTGAACGGTATTCCAGACAATGGATGTGTCCATAGCATCATAGCCATGAATGAGGAAATTGCGCATACTGATGATCTTTGTCCAAGCCACTTCTGGATAGCGTCCGGTCAACGTGCGTGGCAATCGATTCGCTGCTTCACCAATCACTTCTAGTGCATAGATAACAGCAAATATTTTCTCATCGTTATCGATGAAATCCGCATAAGTCAAGCCGGCCACAAATCGTTGCGCCTTTTCCGCATAGGCAATCATGTCATCCAAAAAGTCGCCATATTCTCGCTGCTGCTTGCTCATAAATAGATCACCTCGGCCAAAATACGCCGACCAATCCGTGGCTTAAGCGTCTTTTTGAGTGCAATATCAACCGGCATCCCCGTTTGAGCAGTCAATTCGTTCCGTAAATCCACCAGCTTGAACAGTGACGGCGACACCGTAAATTCCACCAAAATATCCAGATCACTGCGTTTACGCTGTTCGCCGCGCACAAAAGAACCAAAAACGCCCAGTGAGGCAATATGATATCGTGCGCGCAAATCCGGCAAGCTGGCGCGCAAACGGGTCAGAATTTCCTCCAGGCTAGGCTGAACCTTGGGCGGCTTTGGGGTTGATTTTGACCGTGATTTTACACTGTTCATACTGGCCATTATCCCATAGTGCGTTTCAACAGTCCGCGCTGTAGATAGACTTGCAACGCCTCGCGCACAAGCTGCGCGTTGCGCGGCGCTTGGTATGCCGTTTCCAGTGTGGCAGCCAGCGTTTGCAACTCGGCCTCGGTGGCGCGGCCAGGCCGCAAAATTTCGTACATGCGTAACAATTCGGCGTTGGGCACGGCGGTCAACTCGGCGGCGCGCATCAAGTTCTCGGCCAGTTGACGAAAGCCAGCATCGGCGGCTACAGTTGCCTGCGCACGCAGCGCTTCGGGGCTGATCTGCAAGTCGGCTGGCGAAAGTTCACCGCGTGCAACCGCATCCAAATCGATCGCATTGACGCTGCGCCCACTCGTGGCGTGTAATGTATCGGCCGCATTTTCCATCAGGGGGTAGACTGGTTTGCTCTCCAAGCTACAGGATCTCCTTTATTCGCCTACACATT
>Ga0209490_10006399_pt1 | contig 10629 bp, 9 predicted proteins | sample MAT06_FD_187209 | JGI IMG/M metagenome (GOLD analysis project Ga0209490, IMG submission 187209) | Freshwater microbial communities from Lake Fryxell liftoff mats and glacier meltwater in Antarctica - MAT-06 (SPAdes) (version 2) | ecosystem: Environmental > Aquatic > Freshwater > Ice > Liftoff...
GCCATAAGTATCTGCTAAATATTCTTTGGTATCTTCTATATCATAAGTAATGGGCTCTTTACCATGCTTACGATCTATGTATTTTGGAATATAGGCTATTGGTCCAGGTCTATATAATGCGTTCATTGCTATAAGGTCTTCGAATTTATCGGGCTTTAATTCGCGCAAATATTTTTGCAGACCAACACTCTCAAACTGAAACGTAGCATTGGTTTCGCCACGTTGGTATAATAGAAATGTTTTTTCATCATCCAACGGCAAAGTATCTAAATCAATAACTACACCATGGTTTTGTTTAATTAATTCTAATGCGGTTTTTAAAATGGAGAGGGTTTTAAGCCCCAGAAAGTCCATCTTTATTACACCTGCATCCTCAATAATACTTCCTTCTATTTGTGTTACCCATAATGGAGAATCTTTTGCAATAGAAACGGGCAATAAATTGGTAAGGTCTGTTGGGGCGATGATAATACCTGCAGCATGAATTCCTGTATTACGCACCGAGCCTTCTAAACGTTCTGCCTCCTTTAATACCTGAGCACGAATATCATTGCCCTTATAAATTTCTCTGAGCTTTTTTACATTCTCTATATCTTCTTGTTGATAGCCTTCTTTTTCTTCTAATGATTTTGGTCCTTCTTTAATGGTTAAAGGAGCTTTTAAAACCCTTCCTAATTCGGTACCAGGTTTATCGGGCACCAACTTTGCCAACATATTGCTTTCTGCCAACGGAAGATCTAGTACACGCGCCACATCTTTAATGCTCATTTTGGCTGCCATAGTTCCATAAGTTACAATTTGTGCAACCTGACTCTTACCATATTTATCAACTACATAATCTATTACTTTCTGCCTTCCTTCATCGTCAAAATCCGTGTCTATATCGGGCATGCTCTTACGATCGGGGTTTAAGAAACGCTCGAATAGCAAGTTGTACTTTATTGGATCTATGTTGGTAATACCTATGCAAAATGCCACTACACTTCCTGCAGCTGAACCCCTGCCTGGTCCAACAAAAACACCCATTTCTCTTCCGGCTTTTATAAAATCACTTACTATTAAAAAGTAACCAGCAAAACCCATGGTTCTAATGGTAAACAGCTCAAAATCGATCCGCTCTTGTATTTCAGTTGTTAAATCGTTATACCTTTTTTTAGCACCTTCTTCTGTTAGATGTTTTAAAAACTCCCACTGATTCATATTCGCATCTTTATGAATTTGAAAAGATGCAGGAATAGGAAAGGCTGGTAAGAGAATGTCTTTTTTTAAATTGAGGACTTCAACTTTATCTACAATCAGGTTAGTGTTATCGATCGATTCAGGAATATCATGAAAGAGCAATTGCATCTCTTCCGGCGTTTTAAAATAAAACTGATCGTTCGGAAATTTAAATCTTCGGTTTTTTACTTGCACTTCATCATTCACAAAATCGTCGAACCCAGGCGTGCTTTGTTTTTCGCCAGTATTAATACAGAGTAAAATATCGTGAGCATTAGCGTCGGACTGGTCTACATAATGACTATCATTGGTTGCAATAATAGGCACATTGTATTTTTTTGCATATTTAAGCAGTGTGTTATTTATTACTTCCTGCTCTTTAATATTATGCCTTTGAATTTCTATATAATAATCATCTCCAAATAAATCGAGCCACCATTTAAATTCTTTTTCTGCAGCTTCTTCCGATTGATGTAAAATTGTTTGTGGTACATAAGCACCAATACAACAGGTTGTTGCAATTAAACCTTCGGAATATTTTTCAATGAGTTCCTTATCTATTCGCGGATATTTGCTGTACATACCTTCTATATATCCTAAGGAAGAAAGCTTAACTAAATTCTGGTACCCAATTTTATTTTTCGCCAAAAGAACTTGGTGATATCGATTGTCTTTTACTTCTTTAGTAAATGATTTAACATGACGATCTTTTACAACATAAAATTCGCAACCTACAATTGGCTTTACAATTGGTTCAAGAATATCTTTTCCATCGGCATCTTTACCAATTACTTTGGTGTTTTTCCAAGCTTGATTTACAAAGTCGAATGCGCCAAACATATTACCGTGGTCGGTAATGGCCAATGCTGGCATATTGTTCTTAGCCGCTTTTTTATATAAATCTTCTATACTAGCTGCTCCGTCTAGCAATGAATATTGAGTATGTACGTGTAAATGAGAAAATTGAGGCATGGCGTCAAATATCGCATAAATAGACCCTTGAACAAGTTGCAGTTTTCCACAAAACCGTATTGTAATGAACTAGATATCACTAACTATTAACAATTACCAACTAAGCACCCTTTTTGTGTAAATTGCGAATCATATGAGATTGAATTCATATATATTATCGATTACTTGTCTACTTTCTTTTGCCAGTTGTAAGTCTGTGCGAAAAGTAACAAGTACCGATAAATCGGGGTCGGCCACAACTACCAAAAAATACGGTAAAGAAAAAAGAGAGTTTATTAATGGTATTGAAGTCACGCTTGGAACAACAACTACCACAAAACATAAAACTACTAGTACTACTAGCGGTTCCAACAAAAAGAGCAATAATTTGAACAGAGCTGAGGCAGAAAGAGCCAGTTACTTACAAATTAAATATGCTCCAATAATTGAAGTTCCAACTAAAAGGTTGGATAATATTCAGCTTTTAGAGTTGATGGACAAATGGTGGGGCACTAAATACTGTATTGGGGGGAATTCCGAAAGATGCATTGATTGTTCTGGTTTCGCCATTTTGGTAATGAGCAGTATTTATAATGTAAAATTACCCAGAACAGCACAGGATCAATACAATTTTGGTAAAAGGATAGAATTAGAAGATTTACAAGAAGGAGACTTAGTGTTTTTTGGCTCTGGTAAAAATTCTATATCGCACGTTGGAATTTATTTGCAAAACAATAAATTTTTTCACGCATCTACGTCGGTTGGAGTTACTGTAACCAGCATGAACGACAAATACTGGAAACCAAAATTTAGAGGTGGAGGTAGATATTAATTTGCGCTATTTCTAAAAATTCATTCTTTTCTTAAAATTATCTAACATCTGTGTAGCATCTGGCGTTAGCTTTAATTGAAAAATAGCGCCAATCATTATTCCTGAGAATACAATTGATCTGGCAAAAATTCCCAACCAACCACTTACTCCATCCAACAGAAAATAACAAGCAAAATAGGCAGACACTGCAATTAAAATTGCATACACTGTTTTACGGTCAAATGGTTGCATATTAAACTTACGTCGTAAAAATTCGAATCGAATAAAATTGTAAACAGAGTAAGCTGCTAGTTCTGCAAAAGCAGATCCGATAATACCGTAATTTTTAATTAAAAAATAGGTTAGGGGTAACCTAAAAGCCAACAATACAACACCACTATAAAAATCGAATTTCCAAAAAGTAGAAGTATTAATCACCATCCCATTCAACCCTGTTCCTGCATCTATAATTCTTACTAATCCTAAAATTAAAATCACACCAATTCCAGCTTCATAATCTTTTTGAATATCTAACACCAACATTCCTTGTTGAACATTAAGCCATAAATTTCCAAAAATAAATAATGCCAATAACAACAAGTTAATACACGATCGTTGGTAGATTCTATGAATTTCTGCAAAGTTTTTATCTTTCCAAGCCCTTGAGAGAACACCCGCAGAAACCGCTTGTATACTACGTTGTGGCACTTGTATTAAATTAGCAGCATATTGAGCTAAACCAAAAACGCCTACTACAGCAAGCCCTTGAAACTTTGCAATAATAAAACTATCAATAGTTGCTGCGATAGAAGCAATAATAGTTCCACTATAAATTAATACCTGCATACCCAACATTTTTTTCCAAAACTTTTTTGTAACTCTACTAATAATTATTGGAAAATGCAATTGCTTGGTACTATATAAATAAGTAGCTAAAACAATAAAAATAACTAGGTATAAAAAAGCAAATAAATGTACAAAACCTTCAAAAGAAATTATTTTAAAAAAATACAATGCAATTAATACACTGGTTAAAATTCTTAACGCGGTTTCTTTTAAAAAATTAGAAAAAATTGTTTTTTGTACTGCCCAAGAAAATCCTTCTAACACCGAAAAAAACAACATTCCCATAGCAAAAGGAAACATCCAATAATAATAGTCAACTATTAATTTAGATTTCTCCGAAAACTGGTGGACAAATACTGGTCTAAAATACCATCCTAATAACAATACCAATAAAAAACCAATAAAGGACGAAAACATACCCCAGGTCATTAAATCAATTTTATGCGTTTCTACATTGTCTTTATAATAAGGATAAAATTTATAAATGACAGGTATTACTCCTAATGCACCAAAAGCGTACATATTCTGTGCAAAATCGAAAAATATTCTTGTCAGGGCAAATTGCTCGGGAGTAAAAGAACCATTTTTAGTATAGAAATACATATTGATGGCGCCAATAAAAAAACCAATGTAAACTAGTATGCTCGAAATGATTGTCTGCTTTCTTATAGTTCCCATTCAATTAATTGGCTTTAATTCTTGTATTCATGGTTTAAAAGTAGGATATTCGGAACCATGTTCAAACAGGGGAGTGTTAAAAAAAGTAAATTTTGGGCAATGGCAGGTGTTTATATCCTGCTAATTGCACTGTGTAGCTGCAAACAAAAAGATAGCAGTCAAAAATCTGTTTTTTATTACAACGAATCAACAGGCATAGCTACACTAGATCCTGCATTTGCAAAAAATCAATCCATCATGTGGGCGGTGCACCAGATCTACAACACATTGGTAGAAATTGATAGCAACCTGAATATAGTTCCATCAATTGCAAAAAAATGGGAGATAAGTGCCGATAGAAAAACATATACATTTCATTTAAGGGATTCCGTATTTTTTCACGATAATCCTTTGTTTACAAATGGCAAAGGCCGCAAACTTATAGCCAGCGATGTTGTGTATAGTTTAAAACGTATACAAGACAAAACCGTTGCAAGCAGTGGCGCATGGATATTCAACAACAGAATTACTGCGGAAGGATTCAGTGTATTAAATGATAGTACTTTCCAATTGGTTTTGATCAATCCTTTTCAACCAATACTCGGAATTTTAAGCATGCAATATTGCAGCATTGTGCCTCATGAAATAGTTGACCATTATGGAAAAGATTTTCGCAATCATCCATGTGGTTCTGGTCCTTTTAAATTTGTTTCATGGGATGAGGGTGAGGCAATGATTTTGCATAAAAACGTACAATATTGGGAGAGAGATACTAAGCAAAAAAGATTGCCTTATTTAGATGCTATTAAAGTAAGTTTTTATGATAGCAAAGCAACTGAGTTTTTGCAATTTAGGCAAGGGAGGTTAAGTTTTATAAATGATATTGATCCTTCTTTTAAAGATGAACTACTTTCTAAAAAAGGAGTGTTAAGAAGCGAATGGAACAATAAAATTGTACTTAAAAAACATCCATACTTAAATACCGAATATTTTGGAATACTAGTTGATGAAAACAATCCTTTGGTAAAAAATTCTCCTACTAAAATAAAAGCTATTCGACAGGCTATTAACTACGCTATTAATCGGCAACAGTTAATGATGTATATGCGCAATTCTATAGGAACCCCTGCAGAAGCGGGTTTCGTGCCAGGAGGTTTGCCTTCTAAGAACATGGAAAATGTAAAAGGGTATCATTACGATCCGGCAAAATCACGACAATTATTGTTAGATGCTGGTTATAGTCCGGATAAATACGAACCCATTAAATTACTCACTGTTGCTATTTATGCAGATATAGCAAGTTTTGTTGCCAAGCAATTAGAAGAAGTAGGAATTAAAGTGCAGGTAGAAGTAATTCAGAAAAGTTTATTGCTAGAACAAACTGCTAAATCCCAAGCATTGTTTTTTAGGGGGAGTTGGATTGCCGATTACCCCGATGCCGAAAATTATATGGCCATGTTTTACAGCAAAAACCCTGCACCGCCTAATTACACTCGTTACAAAAATCCTGCATTCGATTTATTATACGAAAAAGCATTGCAAGAGACCAATGATTCATTAAGATTCGATTTGTACCGCAAAATGGATCAATTGGTTATAGATGATGCACCAGTGATACCGATTTGGTACGATATGGCTATACATTTAATACAACCAAATATCACTGGCTTTGCTCCAAATGCTTTGAACTTATTAGAACTCAGGTACTGTGTAATTAGCAAATAGCGCTTAATGCTTCAACTTTGCCTTAAATACTTTTTCGAACTTTTCTAACTTAGGTTGAATTACAAATCGGCAGTAACCCTGATTTTGGTTATTGTTATAATAATCTTGGTGGTAGTTTTCTGCAGGATAGAAGTTTTTGAATGGCTCTATTACAGTAACAATAGGGTTAGCCCATGCACCGCTTTTGTTTAGTTCAGCCATATATTTTTCAGCTTTTTCTTTCTGCGATTGATTATGATAAAAAATTGCACTTCTATATTGTGGTCCTACATCATTTCCTTGCTGATCTTTTGTAGTTGGGTCGTGGGTTTTCCAAAACACTTCTAACAATTCATCATAAGAAATTTTAGCAGGGTCATAAATGATTCTACATAACTCTATATGTCCGGTGTTTTTATCGCAAACCTGTTCATAAGTTGGGTTTTCTACAAATCCACCACCGTATCCACTCAATACTTTTTCTACACCATTAAGGCGTTGAAAATATGCCTCTGTACACCAGAAGCAACCTTCGCCAAATGTTGCAGTATCTTTTTTAGCAGAGCTAGTTAGTTCATTCATTGGTTCATTATTCATTTTCTGTTCTTTTTTAGATGGGGTAGCTGAACATGCAATCATGAACAGCGAAATGGTAAAGGTTAAAAGTGATGTTTTTTTCATAATTAAATCAAAGTTACATATTGGATATACAAATTGCATGGTATTTTGTTTGTTTAACGAGCTAAAACAGCCTTCCTTACAGTTTTTGAATTTACAAATGTGAAAATTGTCTTAATTAATATTAATTTTAACATAACCGTAAGCACTATGAGTTTTAAATCACAGCTCAAGAAGTATTTTTCATTAAGCATAGAAACGCTTTTATTAGTAGCTCCTATTGGTATATTTTTCATTTTTCTAAGCTTTTATAAATCACTTTCAATAGATCCATATTTTAATCTTAATATTCCATTTATTGTTGGAAACAATGTTATTGTTATTCACTTGGTGCTATTTGCTTTACCCTATTTAATGCATCGCTTTTTAAGAGACAAGCAAAAAGGAAATTTCTCAATTAACTTATTGCATATATCATTGTCTGTTATTTTACTATTTGCTTTGTTATTTACGTATCAAATAAATAGTCCACTTTATCAAAACACTTCTTTTAACCAAGTTGGCATGCCCGAAAAAAAGGTAGGTTTAGAAGCAACTTCGTTTACCTATATTTTACTTGCAACTCAATTAGTGCTTCAACTTGCATTTGTACTATATGCACTTATATTGCTTTTTCCGTCAAAAGAAAATAGCGAAGCAGCCAGTTATTCATAAATAAGTAATTGTAAGAACTTACCTTCGTGCCGTAAATACGAAGGTTTTTTTATGCGCTTATATCCAGAAACAGCATTAACTCAATTAGAATTCGATAAGGTAAAATTGCTGCTGGTAGAGCTTTGCAAAACGGATTATGCCAAACAAAAAGCCGAAACACTTCGCATTCATACCAGAAAAGACTTTATAGATAGAGACCTAGGTCAATCTTACGAGTTCCAATTAATATTACAGCAAGCACAATACTTTCCCAATGATTTTGTGCTTAACATCAACAAAGACATCAAACTATTATCCATTCCGGGTGCACTTTTAGTTGGAGAGCAATGGATGCAAATAAGAAAATTAACAGAAAGTATTGGAAGCATATTTCGTTGGTTCGATAATGAAAGAAGGTCTGCATTCCCTGGACTTACACTTGTGCTAAGAGATAGTTATTATGAGAAAAAAATTGTTGAAGCAATTGACGAAATACTAGATGAAAGTGGAGTTGTAAAAGACAATGCTTCCGCCGATTTACAAAAAATAAGAATGAGTTTATACCGGCGTAGAAATGAGCTACGCCGCATGTTTGAGAAAGTTATACAAAAAATGGCTAAAGCTGGCTATACAGCAGATATAGATGAAAGCTTTAGTAATGGAAGAAGAGTAGTAGCTGTTTTTTCGGAACACAAAAGGCAAGTGAAAGGTATTTTGCATGGCGAAAGTGATAGCAGAAAAACTGCATTTATTGAGCCTGAAGAAACCATTGAACTCAATAACGAAGTATTTTCTTTAGAACATGAAGAATTGCAAGAAGTGCAAAGAATATTGCGCGCTTTAACCAGCAAGCTTTCTGTTTACTCTCCATTATTGGCTTCGTATATTACAATGATTGGCGAGTACGACTTTATAAAAGCTAAGGGTCAATTAGCCATTAAAATGAATGCCCATTTACCTGAAGTTGCCGATAAAGCGCATGTTGTATTAATAGATGCCTATCATCCGCTCTTGTATTTATACAATAAAACGTCAGGTAAACAAACAATTCCAGTATCACTAAGCCTAAATGAGGATCATAGAATATTAGTTATTAGCGGACCTAATGCAGGTGGCAAAACTGTTACCATGAAGACCATTGCCTTAAATCAGTTGATGCTACAAGCGGGTTTATTGGTGCCAGTAAGCGCACTATCTAAAATGGGTATTTTTAAACAGTTATTTATACATATTGGCGATACACAAGATTTGCAATTTGAACTGAGCACATACTCTAGTCACTTATTGCACATGAAGCATTTTATGGAAAATGCCAATGGAAAAACATTATTCTTTATAGATGAGTTAGGCAGTGGTTCCGACCCTAATTTAGGAGGGGCTTTTGCCGAAGTTATTATGGAAGAATTGGCAAGAAGAAATTCTTACGGGGTTGTAACAACACACTACCTTAATTTAAAAGTAATGGCCAACCATACAAAAGGGATTTTAAATGGCGCCATGCAGTTCGATGAAGTAAACTTATTACCCTTGTATAAATTAATTACTGGTAAGCCTGGCAGTTCCTACACTTTTGCAATTGCCGAAAGAATTGGTTTACCGCAACACTTAATAAATAGAGCAAGGAAATTAGTTGAGGATGATCATTTTAAATTAGACAAATTGCTTAATAGTACCGAACAAGATTTGCAATTATTGCAACAAGAAAAGCAGAGCCTTAACAAATTATTAAAAGAAAACAATCAGCTAAAAAAAGAGATGGAGTTGGTGATGGATAAGGAAAAGCATAAGCAGCAAGTTGAATTATTAAAAAACCAAAATCAAATAACAGAAGAGAGATTGGCTTATTTAAAAGATATGGAGCGCAAGTTGAAACAGATTGTGCTGGACTGGAAAAAATCGACCGATAAAAATGAAGTTATAAAAAGTCTGCATAGTCTTTTATTTAACCAGAAAGAAACAATTGTTGTAAATAAATTAGCCAAAAAGGTAGATAAAAAATACAAGGAATTAAATCAAACTATAGTTGTAGGATCATTAGTTAAATTGAAGAAAAATTATCAGGTGGGAGAAGTAAAAGAGATAAGGGGCAAAAGAGCCATTGTGCAAGTTGGGGCATTACCTATAAATGTTGAAATAGTAGATTTAATTACTGTTGAAAAAATTGAAGAACTTAAATAGAATAAATGAAAAAGCTAATCCCTCTATTATTTATTTTTTCTTGTGCATGTAAAATAATTGCTCAGAAAAAAGTCAATAAAGATCAGTTTGGCATAACCCAATTTCATCCTACAAAAGAAGGGAGTATATAATGGAATTCTGCACATTGGAATAACGGAATTAGTTGAAATATAAAATATAGTAAGGACAAGTATGATCCTTCTAATTATACCGAAGACCATAGTGGAAGCACTACAGGTATGAAGTTGACGGCAAAGGGAATTATGAAAATGGCTGGTGGAAGTCCACGATTTTATATTAACTCTTTAGATTCTTCTAAAGTAAAAAAGCAATACTATTTAAATACAGAATTTACTGCATACTATCGCCGAACAGGCAATGTTGGCGCCAATTATGGAGGAATGGTTGTATACAAGATTTAGGCATGATGGATATTGGGATATTGGGATTTTAAAAAGAATTAAAACATCCGGCAAGTAGTTATTTTACTAATAATGGTTTAAATAAAAATAAATTATTATGGAATGGCAATAAGATGCCAGAAAATAAATGGATAGGGATGAAATACATCGTGTATAATATTGAGAACGATACCAAGGTTAAATTAGAACTATACATAGATACTTTATCTAACGGTAATCTAGTAAATGGAGGTGTTTGGACAAAGGTTGGAGAAATAATAGATGTTGGCAATTGGCCTTCACAAACTTCGCTCATAACTGGTTGTGCGTATACAAATCCAAATACAATTATTACAGAAGGTAATGACACTTGTATTTTAAGAACCGATGGAGATGCTACAGAATATAAAACGGTAAGTCTAAGAAAAATAACAATCGGCGCTAAACCCAAAAAAAAGAATTAAATTAGTAGTATGAAACAACTAATTAATACGCATACTTATGATTATTGATGATGTATTGAATATTGACAAGTACAAATGTCTTCATCCA
>Ga0209490_10006402_pt1 | contig 10627 bp, 8 predicted proteins | sample MAT06_FD_187209 | JGI IMG/M metagenome (GOLD analysis project Ga0209490, IMG submission 187209) | Freshwater microbial communities from Lake Fryxell liftoff mats and glacier meltwater in Antarctica - MAT-06 (SPAdes) (version 2) | ecosystem: Environmental > Aquatic > Freshwater > Ice > Liftoff...
TGGACCTGATGCCCGTGCCTGCTGCCGACCACGTCAGCATCACCTTCGGAACAAGTGGTGCAACCGTTTTGGAAGTGATCGATGCGAATGGACGAATGGTGATCACCAAGGCACTGGGGAACTTCGCGCCGGGTGTCCACCGGTTCGAGTTGGATCTTGCTGTGCTTTCCGCAGGACTCTACAACGTGCGTTTGACCAATGAGAAAGGCGAGCATGGCACAAAGCGCTTAGTGATCCAATAAGCCGCAACCGTCGTTGTGTGAGAATGTCCGTGTCCCAGCGATACGGACATTTTCACATGAAAGTGGTATTGCGGCAAGGATCGGAACAGCGGAACCTTGCCGCGTTCCAACCCAGCTCCCATGCGTCCATCATTGCTCCTCCCCTTCCTGTTTCCAACCCTCCTCTTCGCACAGGAGGAATTCCCCACGCTCTGGCAATCGAAATTCTCCATCGATGCCTCGTACAAAGGGTGCAGCGACGATCTCGCCTACCTCGTCGGTGGCGACCTCACGCAGCTCGAAATGCTGGATGGCGCCACGGGCAAGTCCCTGTGGGTGTACAATTTCAAGGCAAAGCACAATGTGAAGAAGTGCGAACGTTGGGCGATGCACGACGAGACCGGCACCATGCGGTTCACCATCGACAAGGGCAAGAACGGCGGCGAGGAGGTACTGGATCTGGACTACCGCACCGGCGCGGTAGTGGCCTCCACCCAGCTCGGCACACGCGTCAAGGAGAAGAAGGCCCCGCGCAAGCGCGATCGGAGCAAGCGCATGACCGGGACCAGCGCTTACGATGCCATAACCAACACCACCATCGATCTGGACTACGACGAGAAGAACGTGATGGGCGTGAAGAACGGCACCGACCTGCTGTTGACCGTGGAAGCTTCCGGGGGCAAGACGTGGTCCACCAGCTTCACCGGTCGCGTGGTCTCGCGCCTCACCAAGATGTATTTGCCTGCCGATGCGGGCGACGTGATGCTGGACGTGACCATCGGCCACGGCAAGGTGTTCATCATCTACGAAGGCATCACCTGCATGGATCTGGCCACCGGAAAGATCCTGTGGAACACCACCTTCGATAATGTGGAGGTGAGCTCCGGGCTCAAGATCAAGCAGGAGATCGGCCGCAGTGCCCTACCCTTGATCGCTGCCGACGGCGTGTATATCTGCGACTTCAGCAAAGGCGAGCGCACCATAAAGAAACTGGACCTAGCCACCGGCGCCGTGCTCTGGCAGGCGGACAAGTTGAAGAAGGACGACATCGTTTCCGACCTGGTGCTCGATGGCGGCAACCTCATCGCACGTTTCGGCGGAGTGATCCGGGTGGAGCAATACATCCCCGCCATGGGTTCCGGTACGGTGGATACCTACAAGGTGGACTACGTCTTCGAGGGCAGCACCAGTTTGCGCGCCTATAACGCCGCTACCGGCGTTCCGGTCTGGCATACGGCGGACATGGACCTTGCGGACAATTTCAAGAAAGGCGAATGCAACATCCTCAGCAACGATGGAAAGGTCTTTGCCTGCGGGGAGAAGAACATATACCTCTTCGATGCCACCACCGGCAAGCTGCTCAAGCAGGGCGAATACAATACCAAGGCGATCGGCAAGGCCCGTACACTGGTTGCGCACGAGGGCGCTTTCATTATTGAAGGTGAGAAAGGCATTGCGCGCCTCAGTGCCGAGTTCGTGCCCGTCTATGCCACCAACACCGACAAGTGCCTGCTGACGGAAATGCGCGGAGATGCCTTCATCGTTTGGACCGGAAAGGAACTGGACGACCGCAAGGAGTTCATCCGCTTCGACCCCTTGACAGGCAAGATCATGGGTAAAATGGAGGATTGCTACCATCCCCACTTCGATCCCACCGGCGACCGTTTCGTGCGCTTCGATGGGCAGAAGGCGATGATGTACCGCACCAACTGAGCCGATGCGGACCAGGGTCACTGGACTGTTCGTCGGACTGTTAGTCGCACTGGGCACCGCCCAGGCACAACAGACCGCGTTGGTGTACGATCCCACGAAGTACGTGCTGGTCGATGCCCGCCTGTTGCGTGGCAACATCGGCTATGCCACCTTCGGCATCAGCGACGTGGACACCATGGCCGACCGCCAGGCGCAAGGCGTGAACCTGCGGATCGAAGCTCGTCTGGTATCGGGTCTGGTGAAGCGCACCGAAGGCTTCGTGATCGCCGATGCCTTCTTCCTGGACCTCACACTGGGCTCCCTACAAAGCGAACCGCTTTACTATTACGACAACCCGGAGGACCGCTTCAGCGGTGCCATGACCTTTGGCTACTCGTTCCTGGCAGGATACAGCACTGAACGTTTCGGTCTATTAGGTGGCAAGTCCTTCAACTGGTCCACCGCGTTCGTGGGTGGCACCGAATTGCCCGGTGGCGAGCTGATGGTGGGCACGGCCCCATGGATGATGCGGTTGGAATTCCGTCCCGCTTTCTCCAACGAGTTCCGGATCATGTTGACCGGCTGGGACAACTTCAACGACTTGAAGCGCAGCAACGGCTTCCGGTTGGATGTGCCCTTCCTGCCGAAGAAGCGATTCTTCCTCACCTACGAGCTCAGCCGCGTGGGCAGTGATGTGAGCTATGCGACTTTCGACAATGATCAATACGCCACAGGCGTGTTCACGCAGCATCTCTTCGGGTTGCGGTTCGGTTCCATTTACTGAGCAGATCCAATGTTCGGCACCGAAAACACACTTCCATGCAAAAAGCGCCCACCTATCCTGTTTGGGGCTTGTTCTGCGGCGGCACAACCAACCTTCCGATCAGCCGATCTGGATCCCCGTTGGCATTCGGCGGCTCATACACCAACACTGATGCGTCGTAGAATAATACAGGCACCGAGATCCGGACGCAAAAAGGTTATGGCGCGTTCATAACCCCACCTGGCAGCTTCACCGACCAGATGAAGATCAATACCAATTCGCAATACAGATCCACCCGATCCCGCTAGGCGGGACAGTTCCTGCTTGCTCCCCGAAGGGTCGGGACGATGACGCTTTTTCCGCATTACTTCTCCGAGGAGGTCGTCCCGTCCGCCGTCCGGCGGACGCAACGACCTCCTCGGATCGTCCTGCGAAAGTTCCATCCCGCCGACGGGGAAAATAGCGGCCCATCTTTGGGCGGCCCTGTATTGCGAAATGGTATAACGTGACCAATTCGTGAAGGTCGTGGTGCAGGGCTTTTCGAATGATCATGCTATGAACGGTCACGGAGTGGATGCAATGGTGTCCGTGCCCTGAACGGTCAGCCGCGAGCGGATCGGCGGCGCAGCGACCAAAGGATAACGACCACGATCAGTAACGAGGCAAGCACCCATGGTGCATGGCGCCACAAGCTTGAGCCCACCTCCACTGGCTCCACATCCCCCACCAACACAAGCCCCGCCCAGTAGTAGGGCAGTGCCAGCTCATCCGGAGCGTTGTTGATGTGATCCAACTTGGCTTGTTGCAAGGCGATGTGCTTGGGCATGCCGTCGGCAAGATGCTCATAGAAACGCGCAATGATCTCCGAGCTCACCTTCTCATCGATGTTCCACAGTGACATGACGAGGCTTGGGCAACCCGCGTAAGCGAAGCTGTAACCGAGCGATCGCACACCTTCACCCTCGTCGTTCTTGCCAGCGCCGGTCTCGCATGCGGTGAGCACGGCCAGCTGCGCACGCAGGTCCAGCTCATAGATCTCGTAAGCGTGCAGGTAGCCATCTGCGTCGGCCTCCACTCCTCCCTCCGCACTGCGGGAGCTGTCCTTGCTCAGCACCAGGCGTGAGTACATGGGTGATGTGGCATTCATCTCCGCATGCGTACCCAGGTGCAGGATGCCGTATTGATCGGCACTGGCGCGGAAACCCCGCTCACTGGCTTCGGCACCCACCATCACGTGGGCCTTCATGCTTCCTCCCAATGCTTGCGCCGTGCTTACCGCGAAGGGTTGCCGTACGTAGTTGAGGAAGTCGCGGTCCACCATCGCGGGATCGTGCATGCCTGCTACATAATCTTGCTTCAGCTCGTCGGTGAAACCGGGTGCGACGGCGAGCACTCCATTGGCGCGTTCGCGGGCGAGATCGGCGAACTGCACCGCCGTGGTAGCACTGAGCAAGTAAGCGATCGCATGGCGCTGGATGAGCAGGTTCTTCCGGAACTCCTTGCTACCGGGTTTCACGAGCAGTGCCTCGAAGTTCACGTGGTGCAGTTCGCCGTCGGGTATGATGAGCAGCTCCGGCTGCCGTAGCAGGGCCGCGACCGGTGCGAACACCAACAGGTACAATCCATGCGCAGCTCGGGTGTAGGCTTCGGGATCGCGCGCGACCACCGCATCGTTGAAGGCCTTCACGGCGGCAGCCAGTCCTTTGGCCGATGTACGCAAGAGCGCAGCGGTATCCGCGCGGATCACCAGCATGTGGAGGTGCTCGGAGGTGACGGCATAGGCAAGCAGATCACGCTTCGGGGTCACCAGACGCTGGCGCAGTTCTTCGATGGAAACAAGCGGTTCGCCGTAGCGCAGAGCGAAGTACTTCGGATGATCCTTGTTCAGCGTGTCCAAGAAGGCTCCATAGGCTTGCTCCCTCGCTTGAAGATCGGTCCATCCCGCACGGTCCACTGGGTCCATTTCCAGATCGCGCAACAACTGCTGCTCCCGTTCGAGCACGGGATCCGGAACGCCCGCGAAGTGCAAGCCGGAAAAGGTGCTCAGCCTGCTCTTCAACAAGATGGACCGGTCTGTTTCGGACAGATCGAGGAAGCGTTGCAGATCGCCGGTATCGCCGGAGCGCTGGTAAGCATCGTAGGCGATGTCCAAAGCCAGGTCGAAGAGTTTCTTCTGGGATCCGATGAGCTTGAGTCGCGAGGCTTCATCGTTCAAGCTGGCCTTGTTGCGCTGGAGCGAGGCGATGGCCAGATCCATGCGATCGAGCCAGGCGTGCTCGTCGGGGTCGTGCGGGTGTGCAGCGCGCTTTATGGCCACCTGCACATGTATGGCGTCGGACACCAGATAAGGGTTGCGCTGCGCCACGGGGGCGAAGGGCCGCTGGACCTGGGCGAGTCTTTCTGTGATCAACCCCAATGCGGTATCGGATCGCAGGCGGGCCTGTACGGTATCCCCGTTCAACAGAGCGGCTTCGGAAATAATGATCTGTAGCTCGGCGGTACGATCATGTCCGGCACCGTCTATCAATGCGACCATCGCCTTGGCCCGGATCAGGTCCGTGATGGCCTCATTGTATCGCCCTTGCACTATGCGCATCTTTCCACGTTCGAGGAGCGCTTGTGCCAGCATCGGGTCCGTATCCGGATCGCTCGCCTTTGCACTCTGGCGCATCACGGCGGTGTACATGGAATCCGCCCGATCGTACTGTTCCTTCTTGCCCAGAACGCGGGCGAGCTTGTAACCCACCGAGGCGTGATCCGCGCTGCGCTCTCCGTAGATGGCACGGGCCGAGTTCAATTGTGCCCTGATGAGTTGTTCGGCGCGATCGGGATCGCCGGCATAGGCCTCAAGCTCGGCGTAGGCGTCATTCACGGCGATCACCTGCGGATGCTGGGCGGACAGCACGCTCAAGCGGTCCTTCATGCACAGGTCCAAGAGCTCACGGGCGCGTTGCACATCGCCTCCACTGGCATACACCGAGGCCATGTTCAGATAAATACGCGAACGGTTCATCGTTGCCCCATCACGACGTACAGGGTCGTTGGCGAAGCGCTGGATCAATGTGTTGAGGGCGGAAAGGCTCTGGTGGTAGTAGGTTTTGCAGCGGTGCATGTCGCCGGTGCGTTGCACGAGGATACCGGTATTGCCCAGCAAACTCGCGCGGCGCGATAGGGCCTCGGTGCTGGTATCGTGCGCAATGGCGATCAGTCCTGTCTTATAGGATCGTTCCGCATCGCTGGTTCGGCCCATGCGCCGCAAGCAGCCGCCCATGGTCATGCGGATGGTGGCCAGCAGGATGGAAGGCGGTGGCTTTAAGCGCCCAAGTTCCGCGAGGGCAGCTTCGAGCAACGGAAGAGCACGCGACAGATCGCCGATATCGGCGTATGCCGTACCCAATGCAAGGTTCGCTTTGCTCAAAAGATCCGCAGGGATCGTGCGCTGGTTCTGCTCGGCGATACGCAAGGCCAGGGAATCCACGCGGACGCTTTCGCGCGGAAGGCCAATGTCGTAATAGAGATCACCCAGGTCGATCAAGGTCTTCACCTCGCGCCCCGCGTCCTTATCGGCCTTGCGGGCCTGTTGCAGCAGCCGCTCGGCGGCGTCCATTGCAGCTTGCGCGTTCGAGAGCCTCCAAATGCTCCGGCCGTGCAGGGGAACATATCCATAGAGTGAATCCTGCCATGTGGTGCCGACCGCCTCGCTGAATTGCCGTTCGATCTCCCGCACCACATCGGCATGCGCTTCTTCCTTGAACAGCACTTGTATTCGCGCATGCCGTTCAGCGAGCTTGGCGGTCTGGCCTTGGGCGTATGCAACGGACAGCAGCGCTGCCCACAGAAGGATCGCGCCGCGCATGGCTACCTCAGTTCGGACTTGATCTCCCGCACACGTTCGCCGTAGGTCGGTTCATCGTCGAAGGGCATGCCCTTCGCCTTGGCGATATCACCTGCATTCACATATGCGAGGAAGAGGTACCACTGCGCCTTGGTACGGAAGCCGGATGTGGGATCGGCCGCAACGCTTGCGAATAGCGGGATCGCGGCGGCAGCATCATCCATGGCCAAGGCGGCGCTGGCGATATAGTACCTCAATGTATCATTGGTCGGTTCAGCTTGAAGCAGCGTAGACCATTTGACGCGTGCTTCAGCGAGATCACCCAGCTTGAAGGCCACCATGGCATCGTGGAATGCGGGATCATCGGTAGCGCTCATGGGCACTGGCAGTCCGGGATCAGCGGTATAGTGCTCCGCGAAAAGACGCTCGCTCGCGGAGGGTCGTGTCAACATCCAGAGCGCAGCGGATAGCACTATGGCTATGGCAGCCGCGTACTTCAGGTAGTTCGTCCATCCGGCACTTCCTGGCTCAGCAAGACCGGCATGTTCCGCCCGCATCGCCTTCAGCGTTCGCTCCATAGCTCCCAGTTCGACCGCCAACGTGTTTTCGCGTTGCAGCTCCACCTCGGCGCGCAGTGCGCTATCCTTCGTCATCTCGCTCTCGAAAGCACTGCGCTCATCCATGGGCATGCTGCCGAGCACGTACGCTTCGATCGCTTCGAACCGGGTCCTATCAATTGGGTTCTGGTTCATAGTTCTCCTAAGTTGTCTTCCCCTGCGATGGTCCGGCGTAAGGCGCGCAGCTTCATCATGCAGCGGTATTTGATCGTACGGATGCTTTCTTCCTCCACACCCATTTCCGTGGCGATCGTCGCGAGGTCCTTGCGTTCGTAATAGAATCGATCCAGGACCGTGCGGCATTTGTCGTCGAGTTTCTCGTACACGCCGCGCAAGCGCACGATGCGGTCCTCGATGTCGTCGGGCACATCCGCGCGCACCTCGCTGGTCCGGTCCTCATGAACGATCTTCATGTTCCGATGTGCTGCGGACCGAACGGTGTCCAACCATTTGTTCTTTGCCACTCGGAACAGGAAGCCACCTGCCTCGCCATCCTGTCCAGCCTTGAAGCGTCCTTCCTTCACGGTCAGCCAAAGGACCATGACCGATTCTTGGAACACGTCCTGTGCATCGGCCGCGGTGCCACTGTTCTTCTGCACGTACTGACGCACCATCGGAAAATAGTCCGTGTAAAGCGCACGCAGGACCGCTGAGTCGTTCCGAAGAAGACCCGATACCCACGTGGGCTCCGAGAGGGTTCTGGGAGATATAATGTGTTCCACGGTCGGCGTGCAGAACACGATAATAAGGAGAATCCGGTTGGTTGCCCATCGGCCTTGTCAAGAATAGTGGCAGTGCCATGTGTACAGGACATCGAGAACGGTTCTGAATGTGAACATCGGGCGCTCGGAAAACCGGCCTGAAGAACTAATTCCTCATGGATCGTTCACATGCGTACGGCTTCCTCGATAGGTCCTGTAAACAACCCAAATCCACGCGATCATGCGAACACGAAAACTCGTCCTACTCTCCTCGGTCATTCTGGTCGCGGGCAGCCTGCACGCCCAACTGCAACGCATTGTGGTCCAGGGCTCTGGCGCCCCGCAGGTGTTCACCGACCTCGCAGGCGCAATTGCCGGTGCCCAAGCCAACGATGTGCTTTACTGTAGCGGGGGGGTCTTTTCCATCGCCACCTCGCTCGTGTTGGACAAGCCGCTGCAATTTATTGGAGCAGGCATCCACCCGGACAGCACCCAAGCCACCGGCACCACTTCTTTTGTCATGCAGGGTTCCGCTTCCAAATTGAGCATCACGGATGCGGCTTCTGGCAGCACGTTCACAGGCATATACTTCGCCAATGCACCTATCAGCTACGGCCCATTGGTCACCTATGGAACGAGCAGCGCCGACGATCAAGTCACCAACATTCTATTTCAGCGTTGCCGATTCAGTAAAGGGACCGTGACATTGGCCTTCGACGGGAATGGTTCATCCATGCCCGGACTTGTCACCACGTTCGATGAGTGTCATATCAGTGCCCGGGTAGATGGAAACAAACGTGGTGCGGTGTTCACCCGCTGCATCGTGGATGCCCATGACATCGGAGTTTACGCGATCAACGAATTCAATGGCGGCAGCTTATTGGTGGAGAATTGCGTGTTCCTGAACGCCATTTTGGGCAACTGCCAGTTCGCCACGGTGCGCAACAGTATCAGCACCGCGCCCAACTACCTCTGCTTGGACTGTACCGGCGGCAATATCATCAATGTGGTGTCCGCCTCCACCACCAACTGGTTCTACACAGGTGTTGCAAGCATCACCAACAGTGTATTGGGCCAGGACGCGACCACCTTCTTCGTTTCGGAAACCGATGACCTGTACCAGTACTCCGACGACCTGCACATGGCACCCGGCAGCCCCGGTATCAACTATGGCGATGACGGCAATGATGCGGGCATCTACGGTTCGTCCTCGCCTTACAAGGTCGGGGCCATTCCCTTCAACCCGCACTACAACCAAGCTGTTGTTGCCCCAGCCACCAACAGCAATGGCGAACTGCCCGTGAACCTGCGCGTGGCCGCACAACCCTACTGAACCATGAGAACCTTGCTAATTAGCGCGCTGCTGCTGGCCTCAGGGTTGGCAAGCGCCCAGCAGATCAACGGCTACCGGTACTGGTACGATGACAACACGGCCAGTGCCACCACAACCCCCGTGTCCGCCACGAACGAGCTTGTCCTGAACACCGATCTGCCCACCGTGGACATGGCACCGGGCCACCACCGGATCTCCATGCAGGTGCGCGACAGTGATGGCAACTGGTCGGTACCGCGTACCAGCATTTTCGTGCGCACCAGCGGGCTGGTCAACGGCTACCGGTACTGGCTGAACGATGATCCGACCACGCTGGTCACGGCCGCGGTAACGCCAACAGCAACACTCAACTTGGCCAACGACCTTGCCATGGGCAACCTGACGAGGAACTTCAATTGGGTGACCTTTCAGTTCAAAGAAGCCGATGGCCGCTACAGCGTGCCGAATACACAGGCCTTTGTGCGCGGCACCGGTGCGGTGAACGGCTACGAATACTGGATCAATGATGCCATTGCCAGCAGCACCACCGGGACCATTGGCCCGAACAACGTCGTGGACCTGATCGCCGATCTGCCGACGGGCACTCCGGCGGGCCCGCATTTCTTCACCATCCGCTTTAGCGGAACGAACGGAACGTGGAGCGTGCCACTGACCACGCAGTTCAACAACTTCGTGAGCATAGATGAGTTGCCGGGGATCAGCGACCTGCTGCTCTTCCCGAACCCGGTGAGCAATGAGCTCGGCTTGCGCCTGAGCACCGATGATGTGCGCACGCTGAACCTGCAAGTACTCGATGTGAGCGGCGCCGCCGTGCGCGACCTCTCCACCTGGAGCGTGAGCGGCACCACCTACCGCAACTGGGACATCAGCGATCTGGCCAGCGGCAGCTATCTCTTGCGGGTGAGCGATGGTGATGGTACGTGGACCACGCGCTTCGTGAAGCAGTGATCTGATCGTTCACATAAACCGCTTCTCCCCAATGTGAGCCTGTGCACTAACCACAACGAACCCTAACCCCCTATCCCAAGAGTACCTTGAACAAACTGCTCTCCTGTGCAAAGGCCCTTGTGGTGTCCTGTGTACGTGGGGCAAACAGAGATAGAGCCGAACAACAATGGCGGTTCGGCGACGCCGCTGGCATTCAATACCGCCATGACCGGAAGCACTGGTGCCTGTTCGCCAACAGACAACAGCGAGGACTACTTCAGCTTCACGTTACCCCAACAGGGTGCGCTCCGGAACACGGCCAGCCTCTCGAACACAGGCGGCACGGCTTTGCCGGTTCTCTTCACAGTGCGTACTGCCAGCACGTCGGTGCTCCAGACCAACGTGCTCACCGCAGGTGCCAACGGCGTGGCAACGGCCGGCCAGTTCGATGTCCTCTGCAACGGTACAGCGAATTATTTCGTCAGCATCGCCGATCCCAAGCGGCGGGGTTTGTACCAGCTACACCTTTTCCTATACG
>Ga0209490_10006403_pt1 | contig 10627 bp, 8 predicted proteins | sample MAT06_FD_187209 | JGI IMG/M metagenome (GOLD analysis project Ga0209490, IMG submission 187209) | Freshwater microbial communities from Lake Fryxell liftoff mats and glacier meltwater in Antarctica - MAT-06 (SPAdes) (version 2) | ecosystem: Environmental > Aquatic > Freshwater > Ice > Liftoff...
GGTGGCGTTATTTGGCACACACAAGGCAGCGGTAAATCCCTGACAATGGTAATGCTTGCACAAGCCATTGCATTGGATAAAACCATTCGCAATCCGAAAATAATTTTAGTCACTGATAGAACAGACTTAGACAGACAAATCAGCGATACATTTCGCAAGTGCGGAAAATCAATTGAAAACGCTGGAACAGGCCAACGCTTGGTAGAACTTTTGGAAAGTAAGAGTGATGCAGTAGTTACGACCATCATCAACAAGTTTGTGGCAGCGATGAAAAAAATAAGCAAGCCACTAGAAAGTCACGACATTTTTGTTTTGGTGGATGAAGGACACAGAACGCAACACGGCACTTTCAATATTGAAATGCAAAAGACCTTGCCAAACGCATGTTTCATTGCGATGACCGGAACACCGCTTTTCAAAAAAGACAAAAGCACTGCGGAAAAATTCGGTGGTTTGATAGATGCCTACACAGTTGACCAAGCCGTAAACGACAAAGCAGTTGTTCCTTTGCTTTACGAGGGCAGATTGGCTTTGCAAGAAGTAAATGCAAGTCCGATTGACACATTTTTCGGAATGGTTTCAGAACCCATGACCGAATACCAAAAAGCAGACATCAAGAAAAAGTTCGCCCGATACGACCATTTGAATTCTGCCGAGCAAAAAATGCGAATGATTGCCTGGGACATCAGCTATCATTTTCGTGACAACTGGCAAGGCAGAACACCATTTAAAGGACAGTTGGTTTGTGACAAAAAAGTGAATGCCATCAAATACAAACAGTATCTGGACGAAATTGGTATTGTAAGTAGTGAAGTTTTGATTTCCTCCATTGACGAACGCGAAGGGGAAGAAAGTGCCTTTGAAAAGTCCACCGAAAAAGAAAATCAGTTTTGGAAAAAAATGATGAATGAACACGGCAATTCAAAAACCTATGAGAAGAACATTATCAGTCGTTTCAAAAATCAGAAAGACCCAGAAATAATTATTGTAGTCGACAAATTGCTTACAGGTTTTGACGAACCCAAAAACACCGTTTTATATCTTACAAGAAATTTACAAAGTCATAAATTGCTGCAAGCTATTGCAAGGGTAAATCGAATTTATCCCGATAAAGAATTCGGTTACATCGTTGATTATTACGGTGTAATTGAAAATTTAGATGATGCTTTGCGGTTGTATTCATCGTTTGAAGATTTTGATGATGAAGATTTGGCTGGAACACTAACGAACATTTCAGATGAGATCAAAAAACTTCCGCAAAAGCATTCAGACCTCTGGGATATTTTTAAAACCATTGCGAACAAGCGTGATGCGGAGGCTTATCAGCAATTATTGAAAGATGAAGCGATACGAGTTTTATTTTACGATAGACTGGCTGCATTTGCCAAGAGTTTAAAATTGGCCTTATCTTCTATTCAATTTCATAAAGAAGTAGAAGAAAAAGTAGTCAACCGATATAAGGAAGATTTGACTATGTTTTTGAAATTGCGTTTGGCAGTTGTTGAACGATATAGCGATGAAATTGACTACAAACAATACGAAGGACAAATTCAAAAACTGATTGACACCCACATTACCACAGAGAAAATTGAAACCATCACAGAACTGGTGAACATTTTCGACAAAGACAGATTTCAGCAAGAGGTAGAAAACACCACAGGCAAAGCAGCCAAAGCAGATAAGATTGCAAGCCGAACAGCGAAACACATTTCAGAGAAAATGGATGAGGATCCTGCCTTCTACAAAAAGTTTTCGCAGCTGTTGAGAGAGACCATTGCAGACTATGAAGCCAAACGAATCAGTGAAGCACAATACCTGAGCAGGGTTCAAGATATCATGAACAATGTGTTGGCTCATACCGACACTGATATTCCAGAGCAGTTGAAAGACAGAGACGTTGCCAAAGCATTTTATGGATTGACAGTTGAAGCACTTTCAGAAAGGGTTCAGGACAATTTAGTTCGCAAAGAAGTGGCAACACAAACGGCTTTACAAATTGACGACTTGATTCAAGATTCTGTTTTAGACAATGGAAAACCCATTATTGACTGGCAATTTAAAACCAATATTACAGGCAAACTATTGATTGATATTGGAGATTATTTGATTGACGAGGTAAGAGACAAATACCATGTGGATTTCTCATTTAAAGACATGGACAAGATTGCAGATGATTGTATAGAAGTGGCTAAGATCCGATACAAGTGATTACTGCATCCATACAATTTGGAAGCCGATCAATAGATTTTTGTTTGAAATATTCAAACAGAAAATCTCTGGGTATTACCGTAACTCCTGAAATGGAAGTACTGGTAAAAGCCCCGGTTGATACCGCAATTGAGAAAGTCAAAGAGAAGGTCAGAAAGAAAGCCCCTTGGATAATAAAACAACAAAGTTTCTTTCTTTCTTTTCAACCCAAGACACCGCAACGAAAATATGTAAGTGGAGAAACGCATTTGTATTTAGGTAGACAATACCGATTACAAATACAAATAGGAAAAAAGGAGTCTGTTAAGTTAAAAGGCAAATTTATAGAAGTAACAGTAAATCAGAAATCAAGAGTAAAGGGCAAATTGAATGATTGGTATTTGCATCATGCACGAACAAAGTTTCATGCTATTGCTGAACCGCTGATTGACAAATTCAAAAAATACAAAGTTGAGCCAAATTCAATTGTACTGCGAGACATGCCAACACGTTGGGGTAGTTGCACACCTAAAGGAAAAATAATTTTAAATCCAGAGTTGATTAAAGCACCTAAAGGCTGTATTGAGTATGTAGTCGTTCATGAATTGTGTCATCTCGTTCATCGCGACCATACGCAGAAATTCCTTGATCTTCAAACCAGGGAAATGAAAGATTGGGAAAAGTGGAAAATGAAATTAGAGAAGTTATTGGCATAGCCTTTTCGAAAAAGGTTACAATAAGCCATAGGAAAAAATGGATAAAGAATCACATCAATAAAAATAAACCGATGATTTTCGTAGTAAGACATGCGGAGAGCGAGGCGAATGTAGGCCTTGCCACCTCTAATCCAGAAAAAATTTCTATCACTAAAAGCGGGGAGGATCTTTCTGCCAAGTTTGCCGATGAAATAGAAATAAACCCTGATTTAATTGTAATAAGCAGACATTATAGAACGCTTCAAACGGCACAGCCGTTGATTGAAAAGTATCCTCAGGCCATCTTGGAAACTTGGGCGATTCACGAGTTTACTTATCTCGCACCTTCAGCATGTATTGATACGACAAAAGAAGACAGGAAAACTCGAGTGGAGGAATATTGGGATAAGTGCGATCCTGACTTTGTCGATGGCCTGGGTGCAGAGTCTTTTGCTACGTTTTTTAAAAGGGTTCAGGGGTGCTTCAATAGAATGAAAGTCTTAGGGGACTCTAATGCTTATTTTTTTTCACATGAGCAGTTTATCAAGTTGATTGAAATGCTCCGCAAAGGAGTGATAGCGGACGCCAGTGTTGAGTCAATGAAAATATTTAGAAATGCTCTGTCAACGAAATCGATAAAGAATCTCGAAGTTTTAAGATTCGAGATCAAAGGGGATGTCGTTGCCACAATTCCAATTCGCCATAAATCTGGCAGCAGTGTATGCTATTTTCTCTTAGAAAAAAGATGTTTCGGGGAAAATCGGGACTGCTTTCCCGAAGTGGAGTTTAAGGTTGGAAAGGGCAAACTAAGTATTCGGCAGTACGAGAAAAAAATATCACTTGTAACTAAAAAAAGGGCGTACAAAGAGTTTAAGGGAAGAAAGTTTTATCGCGATTTTAAAACCAACAATGTTGGTTACGCTTGGTTTTTTGTTTTAGATCAGGATTTGATTTTAAAAGCCGAAAGGAGTATCCGCGGTGACTCTATTTTGGTTAAGGTTTCGGAGAACATTATTGAGTTGAGCGATTTTGTAAAAGACGCAGTAATTCCAGAAACAAGGCACCTGTTTGTTGAATGGTCTAAAGATCGGATCCTCACACGGGACGATTTGAAAACTTCTATTGATCAGTTTTGTCTTCAAGACGCAATAAACAAGATCCTGTTCGAAAGGGCTCAGAATACTCAGGAAGAAGATAAAATTGACGATAATGAAGAGTATAAAAATGCAATTAACAACAGCGAAAAATTGAGCAGATCCAACGCAACGGTTAAGGTTAGAATAGTTTCAGATATTCAGGAAATCTTTTCGGATGCTAAATGGCGTCTGCTCAGAAAAAAGCCGAATCTGGGTTTTATTAGAACACTCGCTAGCGAAGAGATCATAAATAGTTCGATTTTCAAACTTGGCGAAAACAGTGATCTGATTGATTGCACACCTGAGAAAGCCTATGATTACTTATCGCAAATGAAGTTTTCAGGCCTTGAAAAGACGGATCAAAAGTACTTCAAGATCATTTTTAAAATTTACTTTCGAAATGCTCGATTAATGTGCCAAGCGCCTAACAAACTTCACCCTTTCATACTCCGAGTTGCAAAGGCCTACTGCGATAATTTTAATAATGGTTTGAATATATCTGACCTATTTTGGATTGGGAAGATTGTTAAATTCTTGATGGTTAATTATAAGGGGCATTCTACGGTCGGTACGGAGGTAATTCTTCTGATAGGTAGAAAGGACATAAATGAACGTCAATTGAGCCCCTTGACTAATTATCGGAAAAGTGTAAAAAATATTACCGGATTCGACAGAGAAAACTTTGTAGACATGGTAAATGACATATACCTAGATACCGAAGAATTCAAAATTGTTCCCCTATCAGTATGGGACTATTTAGCCGAGCTTCCAGATGTTGAAAACTGAGTTCCGATTGATATTATCGTTTGGGTATTGGAACTTTTAATCGCATGAGGACATTATTTATAATGTATTGATTATAAATTACTTACATAAAAAAGTACTAATCCTCAATATAAAAGTTCCAATCCTTTAAATAGCTTATTTGTGGGGATTGGGATGGTGGTCTTTTTTTGGTTTTCGGTTTTTTCGTAGAACTATGAAAAATAAAAACTATGAAAAATTCATTTTATGTAGTCATCAACGGGAAAGAAACTGGCGTTTTTGGAGATTGGAACTCATGCTTACGACAGGTTCATAAATTTAAGAATGCTATTTATAAAAAAGCTTCATCCTACGAAGATGCCCTAACGATCCTAAATGCTGGTCTCTCACCGCTTCGAGACATAAAACAGCAATCTGGAAGAAAATCAAATGTTAAGCACCTCGAAAAAACATGCAAGGATCGCATTGTTCTCTTGACAAAGGGAACATGTGAGGGAAACCCCGGTGAAATGACTGCAAAAGTAATTGACTCCAAAGATGGCCGAGCATACAACAAAACTTTTGGATATGGAACGAGTAATCTTGCCGAATCGATTGCCCTTTACAGAGCCTTGAGAATTCGAAGTAGCCAAAATGCCACAAAATGCATTTACTCTGACTCGAGTATTGCAATAAACAGAGTTAAAGCGGGTAGAATCAATGGACAAAATGATCTTACATACTCCCCACATTTGGCAGAGTACATTCAAGAAGCCACTGATTGGCTGAACAACAATGATTTATCCAATATATTCCACGCTAGTGAGTATCAATAGGACAGTACACTTCTTCAATCAACAATCAACAAAAAAATCTTGATAAGTATGACTACCATAAAAACGATCTATGAACATAAGTGCGCTATTATTCGTCTGTCGGGAGAACTAGACGATAATTCGCTTATTGAAATTTGTGATCAAATTGATTTGGCCATCGGCTATTATCAACTAAGAAAAATTGACATCCACATTTTGTCGATTTCATGTTCAATCAAATCAATAGACTACTATTTAGCCAAGTTAAATAGTTGGTCATCTCTGGCGATAATCGGCACACTAGCAACATCTGTCATTTCGGATTTTGGAATAGATATCATCAGCTCAGGAACTGTAGGTCACCGCAGGGCATTTAGGTCTGCCGTATTTCAAAATACCGGAATCAAGTGTTCTAGTATTGGTTTCAAGCAGACAGTTGCAAGGCTAGAAGATTCAAATGGTAGTATTTTAAATATTCCCGAGACAAACCGGGCGACTCAACATTACGATTCCTCAGAGCCGTATGGCCATCAAATTTCATATTCTCAGTTGGATCGTTTTCGTGGAAAACAAGTAATTTCCTCAAACGAAGCAATTAGCCTTAAGCTGATCGATTATTGCCAGGACGATTTGCGTTTTTTCTAACAACTTAAGTACCCAATTTTTAATTAAAATATATACAAATGAAAATTGCAGTTATTGGCTCGAGGTCATTCAATGACTTTGGATTACTCAAACAAATACTTGACGGCTTTTCAGAAATATCAATGATTGTATCAGGCGGTGCCAAAGGTACTGACCAGCTTGCTGCACAGTACGCTTTCACTAGGAGCATACCCACAATAATTTTCAATCCAAATTGGTCTGTACACAAAAAAGGCGCTGGTCATCGGAGAAACGAATTGATTATCAAAGAATCGGATTTGATTTTGGCCTTTTGGGACGGTAACAGTAAAGGAACAAGTAATACAATTGAGCTTTCAAAAAAATTAGGTAAGCCAATTAGAATTGTTCATTTCAAAAAGAATTGAAAATATATCATAGCGGATGCGATCAATGAATCAGTTAATGAATCTAAACGTTTAAATACTTACAGAATGAACAAGCCACAGGAATGGTCGAAAATGGAACAAGAGTTTACTATTAAGGAGTGGGCTAATCTCAAATCCGATTGGAGCGGAGCAGACATGAGTCGCCATTTCATGATCTTGGGTGAAACGGGATCCGGTAAAACAAAGTCGGCTATTATACCTTTGATAAAATCTATACTTAACTATCAAACTGTCCGTCCATCAATGCTAGTTATTGATCCGAAGAATGAGCTTTATGATCATTTTGAGACCAAACAAAATATTGTAAGATTCAACTTCGAAGAACATTCGATCGATTTTTTTGAGGGCGTAGATCTTGCCCGGGCTACTCCAGATGATTTGAAATCGAGAATATTTTCAATATTTCCAGACGACTTCAAAGGACGAGAACCATTTTGGAATAATCATGCTGACGCATGCATACGAGCATTTTTCGCCATCGATTTAGAAATTTTTAAAAGTCAAGGTGCAGCGGGGATTACTGAATTTTGGAATTCTTTCACGTTGTTTCTTGGAGATAAAATTGCATACTACTCGAACGCTTTAAAAGAACCTTTTTTAAGTAAAGAAGAGATTCAGAATAATCAAAATATGCTTTGGCATACAAAAGAGCTTTATTCTTTCTTTAATTTAGGCTATGATGCAACGAACTATTTTCAAAAGTACAGTCAATTGTTGAACGAAAATATATATCTGAGCATGTTTCTCGAATTCGCAGATAAGGCGTTTCTTTTCGGTGGTAATGAAGGGATATCTTATCTGAAATCCCTTGTACGTATTTCATTTGATGCTACATTTCGCGGCATTACCGCTACTGTACAGAGTATTCTTTCAACTTTTACTACAAATGAGTTTGTAGCGAGTGTGAAAATAAATCCTTTTACAAGAAGTAGGTCGGGTTGCATCAATGTAAAAGAGTTTATGGATAGCGGTTTAACACTTGTATTTACTCCCAACCCGAATTCAAGGATATCAGAGCTGATTGGTCGATGCGTTAAGGCAAAGTTCTTTGAGCTTTCGTTCGTAAGGGAAGATATGGGTCGCCCGTTTGCCTACGTGTGCGATGAGTTTCAACAGTTCATAACTGCAGACAAGTCAAGTGGGGAGCAGTCTTTTCTTGACAGATGCAGGGCATTCAAAGTAATTTGTGTTTTGGCAACACAGTCAATTTCTTCACTGAGTTATGGCTTGAGTACAAGTTCGAGTGCATCGCAAAACAGCGCACAGGATGCGATCAATATTTTGCTTCAAAATACTGGAAATAAACTATTTTTTCGAAACACTGACGCGATAATCACTGACAAACTGTTAAGACTAATTCCTTCCCCTAAAAATCCAGTCAATCCACATGTGGTATGTGTACAACCAACGGCATCCCTTTCCGTGGGTGAGTGCTATTACACCTTTTGTAATGGAAACTGGGGAATTGCCCAAATTGACTTATGGAAAGATCATTGCAAAGCAGACCAAGTTTGCTCCGCATAACTGAGTTCAATCCGATAGACTATTAACCTAATTTAAAAATTATTACAATCGATGAATTACTACCAAATACTTGAAGTTTCTGAATCTGCGGACGGAGAGCAGATAAAAAAAGCTTACCGAAGACAGGCATACAAAAACCATCCCGACAAAAATCAAAATAGCAAATCGGCTGAAGATCGTATGCAAAAGGTAAACGAAGCATACGAAGTTCTTTCACACCAATCAAAGCGAAAAAATTATGACAATAGTCAAAAAAGTTCAAATTCGCAGAAATCAAATTTTTATCAATCCGAACCAAATTTTCGAAAATCGCGAGATCATGAAAGTAGAAATGAAAATTCATCTTTTAAAAAGGCTTATGAAGAAAAAACAACTGAAACCGATCGTCAGATGAAAGATAGAGAACAACGAATAAAAAGCGCTGAAGATATCTTGAAAAAACAACAAGAAAAATTCAAAAAGACCAGACGAAGATTTTGGGTTGTCGTTGCTATTATAGCTGTAGCAGTTGGTCTTATGTTACTTCAATCTGCAAGAAATGCAAATGTGCGGTATCGAGATCTAACAACAAGAAACGACTCCCTAAGTTTGGAACTTCGAACTCGCGAGTTCCTGATTAATGAGGGTCTGGAGAAGTCAAATTTGCAAAAGGTTAAGAGCTTTTTAAGTGTCTATGAATTAAATAGAATCGGAGTTCATACATACTCTTCTGTTGAGATGTTTAAGAAAGACATGCGTGACGTACAAAAAGCAAAGGAACTTTACGAAAGGCTGTTAAAAGCTAACGTGTCAATTAATATGAATTTTGATCAGTTTTACAGGATTGTAAAGTTTGATTGACAAATGCCGACCAAATGACACATTAAGTCGAAACTATTTCGGTGAATTGGTCTTCAAGTCAAGAGGCAATCTTCATATTTGTCCATGTGTCGTCTTTAAAAAATTTAGAGTCAGCCGCTTGGATGGCAAAGTCTTTCCCATCCAATTTTAAATATCGTAAAAAAGAGGACTCCGACTTATGTCCTGTGCATTTCATGATCTGGTAAACGTCCATTGTCCGTGATAAATATGCGTTGGTCGCAAAAGATCTTCTGGCGGTATGCGTTGATACTTCCTGCCACTTTTCAACAAGATCTCTACCAATATTGACTTTACCCAATTCAGCTTTTTTGCAAATAACCTTTAGTGCTTCGTTCACTTTTTGGTTTGTGATCACCTTTGGCGGGTTGCCATAATATTTATTTATTATAGTCCAAACTGCTGTATGAATAGGTACATGAACTATCTCTCCGGTTTTAGTCTGTTTTATTCTTAACATATTAATCCCCCTCTCTTCGATTATATTTTCTTGACGAATTTGATTCCAATCGCTATGCCGCGCACCAACAAAGCAAGCCATCACAAATAGGTCTTTTAATTTTTCTTGCGCTGGGGTGAGTTTTAGATCAAATACTTTTTTGATTTCAGAATCATTCAAATAAACATTGTCGGGCTTTGACCTTATTACTTTGAAGCTCTTCTTTTGAAAAGCCCTATTGATTTCTAAATCACGGTCGTCCGCCTCCCTTAGTACTGCCTTGATTTCTTTGAAGTGTTTACCTCTTGTGTTGCCATTTAGTCCCTTCTTGATCATGTAAGTGTCAAACTCATGATAGAAATCCATATTTATTTTTTCGAAGGAGACAGTAATGGATTTCTCTAGGCAATAGCTTTTAACTAATGTTAGAGTTTGAATTTTCGACCGTTTTGTTCCACTAGTAATGGGTTCACCAGAAGAGTTTTTGGTGGTGTTGACGATCATTAACCATATATCGAAAAATCCATCTACTTTTTTATAGTTAGTTCCCAGTATATGCTTTTCATTTATGAATAACTGATTAATATGTTTTTTGAGTTCTTCCCTTTCAATACTTCTGTGGTTATGCTTGTCTCCAAGAAAGCTTATAACAGATTGTTCAAGTTTATCGAGATGTTTATTTAAAGCTAGCAATTCATCTTCATGGCTTTGGGCAGGAGCGGGCTTGGCTCGTTCCCGCCTCTTATCCCAATATATATTGCGAATTGACTTTCCAGTGGAGTACATGAATTTTCTTCCTTTGAAGCGACTATCAAATAATTGTAGAATAATGGTGGGGTCTTTCTCTCCTTGGTTTCTTAGTTTGAAATGGATGTTCATGGGTAGAGCTTTTGTTATTCGGATACAATTTAGCAGTTGAACATCAGTTGAACAAATTGCTTTATTTCTCTTTATTTAAATTTACTAATATTTATATTTGAATGAGAAAAAGTGTATTTTTAATGCAAGAATGGGGTTTTATAGTAACGTACGATAAAGCACAATAACGATCGTTCGAATCCGCTCGGAACCTCTGAAAAGCCAAAATCCTTCATGAATTTGGCTTTTTTTATTTATTAGTACAGTGATTAGTATAATACTACTGTTTATAAGTTGGTTTATATCAACGAGCACCAAC
>Ga0209490_10006412_pt1 | contig 10618 bp, 9 predicted proteins | sample MAT06_FD_187209 | JGI IMG/M metagenome (GOLD analysis project Ga0209490, IMG submission 187209) | Freshwater microbial communities from Lake Fryxell liftoff mats and glacier meltwater in Antarctica - MAT-06 (SPAdes) (version 2) | ecosystem: Environmental > Aquatic > Freshwater > Ice > Liftoff...
ATAGGGAATTCGGGCAAGGGGACTCAGCAGAGCAGCGGCGGCAATATCTGCCACGCTGAACTGATTGCCCACCAAGTAAGGCTGTTTCCAGCGATGCGCCAGTTCTGTTAAGGCAATCTCTAAGCGTTTAGTCGCCAACTCCACGGCGATCGCATTAATGCCATATTGCCATCGCACTACTTGAATGACTAACTGACTGGAAAGGGATGGATCAAGCGATTTGCCTTCCCGCGATCGAAACTGGTAGTACACAAACCGAGCCGCAACGCCAATACTTTCATCTAGCCAGTCCTCTAGCATGTCCGCTTGGGATTGAAGGACGGGATCGGTCAACCCATAGGATGGCTGGGGCTGGTAGGTTTGCAAAAAGTGGAGAATTTGAGTAGAGTCAGCGATCGCCGCTGGTAAATTATTCTGCTCAGGGAGAAGAACGGGCAGCGTTGTTAACCCGGTTAATGGCTTCAACCGCAGGGCGTGTAAACCCGGTGTTAAGTTTTCCACGGTATAGGGGATTTGCTTATAGCCCAATGCTAATCGAGCTTTCCGGCAATAGTGCGATGTGCTGAACTGAAGCAGCTTCATAGGACAAGCATGAGCTAAAGGATGAAGAGGATGGGAACTCTTAAATAGTATTTAGGGTTTACTGCCACCATTCCTGGTTTAAGTATGGATGGTTTGATAGCTTACACTACAAACTTTATTGAACATCATCCAGATGATGGAGAGGCGTTGGTGCATCACAATAAAGTTCCTTCAGATCAGCCTGATTTTTAGAAAACAACTATGGGTTTTTCGCTAACCGCTGTGCCTTTTTCTCGTCACTTGAAATCTAGATTTTCATTCAATCGATTCTGGCTGTCTCATCACAACACAATACTGCGATCGGTGGTTGACCGAATCCGAACTTCGATCGAGCTAAAAGTCGTTTTGCAAATCGCAGTGGACGAAGTTGCCGATTTGTTACAGGTCGATCGCTGTAGTTTTTTCTGGTACTTTCACGACACGCACCGTATTCAGATTATGTGTGAGAGCGTCCCATCTAGAAAGTCTGGGATTCATGTAACCCAAAGACCGCTTAGAGCAGCCAATTTGGGCTATTACCCAATGGAGACATTTGGCAGTTTAGCAGATGCGATCGCCCAAGGAAAACTAATCGTTAATCATGGAGCCACGCGATCTCCGATCGGTGCATGGTTGCAGAAGTTACCCTTTTTCAAACGCTCAGTGAGTCGCACGAAGACACCAATTTTTGGATCGATCGCGAATATGCTGGTGCCACTTAAAATTCAAGCCGGTTCCATTGGTTTCCTTGCCTGTTTCTCAGAGCAGCCTCGTCGTTGGTCAGCCGTCGAAGTGGAATTGTTGCAATCGATCGCCCAACAGCTTGAGATTGCCATTGGACAGGCGCAGCTTTATGAGAAAAGTCAAAAACAGGCACAGCGAGAACGATTGGTGAACCGCATCACGGCGCAAACTCGCCAAAGCTTTGAGCTAGAAACGATTTTAAAAGGCGCGATCGCCCAACTCTTAAATGCCCTTGCCATCGATCGCTGCCTGGTTCACCTGGTTGAAGATCTTGACCCACCCGATCCAGCAGGCACGGCTGAATACCTGCATACTCCCCTGGCTCGGCAATCCATTTTACGAGAAAAGCACCTGTATGAAGTCTGTCGTCCGCCGTTTTTGCCATCGGTTGTAGAGTTTGATTTGAGCGGTCCCATTACCCAGTGGGTGATTCAAAATCGCCGTCCTGTGGCGATCGCTAATGTTGCTCAAGATTCCCGCATTGGGCAACATAACCTGGAGTATCAACAGGCAGAAATCAAATCGTCCTTAGTCATCCCCGTGCAGGCAGGCGATAACCTTTACGCCATTTTGTATCTCAATCAATGTGACCAAGTGCGCTACTGGTCAAAGAATGACCAAAAACTGGCTCAAGCCGTTGCCGATCAGCTCGCAATTTCGATTAAGCAAGCCCATTTATATGCTCAAACACAGCAACAGGCTGCCACTAGCGAGGCGCAGACGAAGCATTTAGTCGAAACGCTGCATCAACTGCGGCTCACCCAAACTCAACTGATTCAAAGCGAAAAAATGTCAAGTTTAGGGCGTGTGGTGGCAGGGGTTGCCCACGAAATTAATAATCCGATTAATTTCATTTCTGGTAACCTGCCCTACGTGGAAAATTACGTCCAGGATCTCACCGATTTGATCCGCACCTATCAAGAACAGTGTGACCAAAACGCCACACTTCAGCATCTAGGGGAGGCAATTGAGCTTGATTTTTTGCTAACCGATCTGCCCCGGATTTTGACATCTATGAAATCGGGAGCCGATCGCATTCGTCAAATCGTTCTCTCGCTGCGAAACTTTGCCCGGTTGGACGAAGCCCAATGCAAGCTTGTGGATATTCACGAAGGACTGGAAAGCACGCTGTTGTTTTTACACAACCAGTTTAACGACGAGATTCAAGTGATGCGAAACTACGGACAGCTACCCCTGGTGACCTGCTATCCTCAACAGTTGAATCAGGCAATCATGAACATTTTGCTGAATGCCGCAGAAGCGCTCAAAAGCTGGCAAGGACAGAAGACGATCGCGATCGCCAGCGATTTTGTGCCAGCGACAGCCATTCAACCCGCCAAGGTGCGTATCATCATTACCGACAATGGACCTGGTATTCTCCAATCGATTCAATCCCAAATTTTTGATCCCTTCTTTACCACTAAAGAGATTGGACAGGGCTGCGGCTTAGGACTCACAGTCAGCTATCAAACCATTGTCAACCAACATCAGGGACGGTTGGAGTGTGTGTCTGAGGTTGGCTTAGGTGCCGAATTTATGATTGAAATTCCTGTGAATCAGACCCAGCCTTAGGCTGTGCCAGAAAGGTTTGGACTGCGGAGTTGAAAGCGCGACTCTAACCCAGCGACGGCATTGACCAAAACTGTAAACTACATGAAACGAATTAGGAGTGATGTATGGTCATCGAGTGGTTAAAGGTTCAAGTAGCGGAAGAACGACGAGAAGCCTTTATTCAAAAAGATGAGGAAATTTGGACGGCGGCTTTAGCCAAGCATTCCGGCTTTTTAGGGAAAGAGGTCTGGATTAGTCCTCAAAATTCTCAAGAGGTCATTTTAGTGATTCATTGGGAAACGCGCGAGGCGTGGAAGGCAATTCCGCAAGATTATTTAGATGCGACTGAGAAGCAGTTTAATCAAGCATTTGAGCAGAACACCTACAAAATTATCGAAGCGGCAGAATATAGTGTTCGTAAATTTATCCAGCCTGGTAGCAAGTAATCAACTGGTCGTGAAACGATTTAGCTACGGGAAATTACTCACTGTTCCAAACAAAATTGCAAAGTTTGTCGCCATTTTTGCAGTAGATGAGTAGAATTCAGGGTGCTTTTCGTAATTTAGACGATGTCGATTGTTAGACCGAAAAAATTAGGTCAGGACTTACGCAAATCAACCGAAATTTGCCCCCCAACCCCCAATTCTGGGGGAGCTAGAGATCAAAGCCCCCCAGAATTGGGGGATTTAGGGGGCGAGTGCGTAAGTCCTATAGGTGTTAGGTATCAGGTGTCAGGTGTCAGAGATGCTGTCTGGCAGTTAGCGATCGCAGCCTGCGTCCTGATCATCAGCCTCGCGATCTCCCTGCCAGCCCAGGCAATGCCTTCGGGGCAATATCTAGCGCAGGCATCGGTGGAAGATTTGCAGCAGCATCAACAGCAGTTGGATCAGCAGCGATCGCAGCTTAACCAGGAGCGCACTCAAAACAAAATTCAGGAAAGCCTTGAACATGGAAAGCTGAAAGGGCTGCAAAAAAATATCACAGTCACCAAAAGCCAACTGCAAACCACTGAAACTCAGTTAAAAACTGCCATTCAAAAGCTGCAAGGATTGGAAGTGAAACTGGTTTCTGCGGAGCAAAGCTATCGCCAAAAACGCTTTTCCACTATTGCTCGGCTGCAATTTTTGCAACGCCAAAAGCTCGATCGCGGCTGGGCGGTGTTGCTACAAAGCGAGAACTTGAATGAGTTTTTAGATCGACGTTCTCAGCTTAAGCGCTTGTATCAAAGCGATCGCAAACGGTTGACTGCCTTCAAAACCACTGCCGATCGCCTGGATCGGCAGCGGGATGCAGTCGAGCGTAAGAAAAATGAAGTGGGCTTGCTGACTCAGGAGCTTCTGGCGCAAAAAGCAGATGCAGAAGGGCAAATTGCCTACCAAAAAACCTCGATCGATCGGCTCAAAAGCGATCGCCGCGCTATGGAAGTCGCCCAATCTCAGCTAGAGCAGGATTCTGGCACGATTAGCCTGCTAATTCAGCGTTACGCCGCCCAAAATCGTTACAACATCGCCTTTCGCGGCACGGGGCAATTCATCCTGCCTTGCTTAGGAGAAATCACCAGCGGCTTTGGTTGGCGGATGCATCCAGTATTGGGATACGAACGGTTTCATTCTGGATTAGACTTCGGCGCAGACTATGGCACCACCATTCACGCCGCCGATCGCGGCACAGTGATTTTTGCTGGCTGGTATGGGGGCTACGGTAACGCTGTGATCATCGACCACGGCGGCAATATCACAACGCTGTATGCTCACGCCAGTGAACTGTATGTAGAGGAAGGTCAAAATATTCAACGCGGACAGGCGATCGCGGCAGTAGGCTCCACCGGACTCTCTACCGGACCTCACCTGCATTTTGAAGTCCGTCGAGAGGGCGAACCGATTGATCCGATGGCATTTTTGTGAGGATTACTGGGTCAACAGCACTACAGTTTGATGCCTTTAAACCGACATGCCTGTTGCAAATCAACCATTGTAATTAGGTTAAATCCATTTGCTGCTGCACAGATTGCCGCTTCACGGGCGATCGCTTGGATTTCTCCAGCGCTCAAGGGCAGCCGCGCCAAAGCGTTCCAGTCGATGTCATCTGCCAAAGTCACTTGGGTTGGAAAGGCTTGTTGCCAAAGTGTAAAACGGCTGCTTTGATTAGGCTTGGGAAAGGTCAAAATCTGGCTCATCTGCTGTTGCCAGCTTGGTTTAATTAGTTCCTTTCGGTCTGTACTAAAAATTGTCAAGGCGATCGCCCGGTGACGAGCTAATAAAAACGGCTGTAGCTCCGTAGCCAGAATCGCATTTCGCCCCAACCAACAGTGAGCCGACTTCAATAGCAACACGGTTGGTGCCTTAGTCGTTAAGTCCACAAGCAACTGACGCTGTTCAGCCAGGTTGAGGCAAGCCAAATCGACTGACATTAGGGGAGCCTGTAACTGTTGGGCGATCGCCTGTGCTGCGGTCGTTTTTCCTGTTCCTCGTTCTCCCACAAATAGCACGACGCTACCCAAAAAATCTGGGTCATGGACAGCCTGAAAGCCCCATTGCTGATCCACTTGTTGAGCATACTGAATGCGATCGCCCAAATGCTTCAGCGAAGCCATCAGCGAATCGGGTAAAAGTAGCTTCGACCACAGCGATTTTTCAGGGTGCGCGTTGATCTGCAAAATTGCTTGCGTGTCTACACTAGATGTCAGGTTTTTAGGCTCCCAAGTATCTAAACTCAAAGCAGGTAGGGGAGGCTCAGCGCTGAGAGGATCGATTTTTTGAAGCCAGCGATCTAGCAGGGTAATGTCAGGCTGATCGGCTAGCAGATATTCCACAATTTGATCCGCCAGCTTAACTGGATGCTCTAAAAATGACTCTGCACTAGCAGTGGGTAATCTTAAAATATCGCGTTGAACCAGTGTTGCATTTGCTGCAAATGCCAGCCGCGCCGATCGCCATTCTCCATCGTTGCGACACAACAGCCGCAGCAGCAAATCCACTGTCGGCAAGCCCGATGCACTGCTTTGATTTGCCTCTTGCAGAAAAGTGTAAAGTTTGCCGTAACGCCGACTCACTTCCGGGGCTAATGCCATCAGCACCACATTTTTTTCAAAGGGAGTTAGGCTCAACCGTTGGCACAGGGTCGGCAACCCCAGGGCAACTCCACGCTGCTGACTGACTCGAATTTTTGACTCCATCTGCTGCTGATAGCTCAGCCCACTGCTGCCTTTGCGGGGCATATCCGCAGGTGAATCCGATGAAATTGTTCCTTCCAAACTAACAATGCCTTTCCACCAGTGGCTTGTTACGCGATCAGACTGCGATCGCGCCACCTGTTCAATCTCCTTCGTATCTTTTCGCTGCCGCGCCACTGCCGTCGCCAGCACCCGATCGAGCCAGCCTAATTCGGTTCGCAAATAGCACCAGTTATCAAAGAAAGGCTCAATATTCATAAAAAAGGAAAGTGACGAATGGCGAGGGAAGAATGGCGAATGGCAAATGACGAGGGACGAATGGCGAGGGACGAATGGCGTGAAGGGAGTTTAAACTCTAGCTCCCTGAAACCTGAAGCCTGCCCCCCAAAACCTGAAACCTATTTCAACAATCGAATAAACTCTAGCGGCAGTCCGTCGGTGTCGGCGATGAAGGCAACTTCGTAAACGCGATCGCCAATTATTTGCTGTTCTGGTTCTAACAATATTTGAAGCGGTTGGAGTGGAGAGAACTTGGCGGCAATGGCTTGCTTAAACTGGTCTTGAAGGGTGGTAAGCCAGAGGTGAAGATCGGGAGTGTGGTCGGTTAGGTCGAAGGAAAGATGATAGTAGCCCACATAATGTTCATCGTGAAAGGCATCGGGGGCGGGTTTGGGCTGGGGGATTTGAATCAGTTCAATGCGTCCCCCCAGCCCTTCCATCCAGCAAGCTAGGGTATAGCCTGTGGTAAATCGCTCGTTTACGGCAAAACCGAGCATTTCGTAAAATGCGATCGCCTGATGAATATCTGCCGTCCGAATGGATGCGTGATGCATTCAAATCACTAATTTATTGTCAGAACTGATTTACTGCCGCGTGTAATCATCTTGGAAGCGGATAATATCATCCTCTCCGAGATAATCGCCATTTTGTACCTCTATCACAATCAAAGGAATCACTCCAGGATTTTCCAACCGATGCACCTTGGTTTGAGGAACATAGGTGGATTGATTGCTACACAGCACGATTTCTTGATTATCACAGGTCACTTTTGCTGTGCCAGATACCACAATCCAGTGTTCACTTCGATGGTAGTGCATTTGTAAGCTAAGACGATGCCCCGGATTCACTTCAATTCGTTTAATTTTGTAGCCAACGCCTTCATCTAAAATCGTGAAGGAACCCCAAGGGCGCGTATCTGTTACTCCCGTCATTTGAGCCAATGCCATCGCAGTCGCAACGGCTGCGGTTTCAGAAACGTTTTGTAGTACTGCCATAAGTGTTATAGGTGTAAATACGTTGCAATCTTTCTTATTAAGCCCAAAATAAACGGCGATCGCGCAGGTGTTAGATATGCATAATACAAGTTTGCGATGAATACTAAACCTGATGTGCAACTAAGATCAGCCCACCCTACGGGAAGCGAGCTACATCCCCCAGCCCCTGCTTCGCACGCCCTACGGTCTACTCCCAAGGCAGGAGAAGGGGAGCAAGAGTCTCTCAAAGTCCCTCTCCCGCTCTGGGAGAGGGATTTAGGGTGAGGGGGAATCAGGAAAGTTGCACATCGCGTTATTAAGGGGCTGTGAAGTTTGTAGGACGTGCTTATGCATGGAGTGTTAAAGCTGCTGTTTATTCGTCATGCTCAATCGGTTGGCAATCAAGAAAAACGAATGCAGGGGCATGGAGAGTTCGAGCTTTCTGATGTGGGCAGGCAACAGGCGGAAAAGCTCGCTCGACGGTTACTGACCGAGGGATGGCATCCCTCCCAGGTGTATACCAGTCCGTTGAAGCGAGCGGCACAGACGACCCAGATTTTGGTGGATTATTTTTTGACTGCGCCACTTCCGGCGGCGGTGAGTGATTTAATTGATGCAACAGCGATGTCTGGAGATAGCGGAGAGGGGATTAGCCGCAAGATTCCAGTGCAGCTTGCGGATGAACTAAAGGAGTTTCAAAACGGCATTTTTGAGGGGTTGACCTGGGCAGAGGCAGTCAGCCGCTATCCCGACCTTTGCCATAGGCTGGAAAGCTCGCCGGATTGGATTTTGATTCCGGGGGCGGAGTCGCTTGAAGATGCCCGATCGCGATCGCGGCGATTTATCCAAATGTTGCTGCAACGGCATGGCAATGGCGATCGCATCTGGATCGTCACCCATAGCTGGATTTTGCAACACTTGATTGCTGAACTGATGAGCAGCGATCGCTCGTGGCGACTGCGTGCCCACAATACTGCCCTGTTTGAATTTTGGATTGATCGCGATCGCTGGGATCGTACCGATCAAAATCGGTTTAATACAGATCTTTGGCAAGTCTATCGGTTTAACGACTGCCAGCATTTACAAAGTTAAGCATTGCATTGCTGCCAACTTGAGTTATTGTATTCACACAAATCATATCCATCGCAAAATATGTAATTTAAGATACAGTTGTGACTACAATTTTTGCAGGGTTTGCATTTGCAATTATTTTTAGCCCATCAGAGTGTGAAACGAGCGACGGTTCAAGTAAAGAGTTGATTCAGTAGTTATCTGCCACGGATGAGCCATGACAAACGAGGCGAACGATATTTTTAAACAGGCAAACCAGGGAAGCGTTGCTGCCATCATTCAGGTGCTGAACGAAAAACTGGTGGATTCGGGCGTGCGAACCCGCGCCATTTTTGCTGATGGCATCCTGCAACTATTGTGTGAAGGGGTGACGCTAGAACAGTTGGATCAAATTCCGCTAGTAGAGCGAATCCGGCAAATTTTGGAGGCGATCGCGCCGCGCAACATTCGCCGAGTCAACATCAACAGCCGGATTGTTCGAGAACAGCAGTTGCTTTGGCTCGATGAGATTAGCCGAGATCCCGTAAAACAGGTTTTGTGGTCGGAAGAAGTTGTTTTAAAGAAACCGAACCGATTGAAGCAGTGGTCGGATGATTGGAGCGATCGCAGCGCTGCACAGGCAAAATCTGATGTGACGAAAGCCTCTGTGGTGAAGCCAAGGCTCAGCAAACATCGTGAGCAAAGTCAGTTTCGCCGGGGCGTGATTGGCGGCGCGATCGTCAGTTGCCTGCTGCTTGCCGGGGGATGGTTGTTTTATAACCGCTTGGGCACGTCCACTGCAACCGATTTGCAAGCTGAGATGAAGCCCACCTCTGCTCAGTCTAATGCCGCACCTCAAACGAAGCCCTCAATTGCCACGATCAACAAGTCTCGCTCCACTGATGCTTTTGTTGAAGCGGTTCGCTTGGCAGAAAGTACCTCTCAGGCTAGTCAATCAGCAAAAACCTCGGCAGAATGGCTGGGCTTAGCTGCCCAATGGCAAAAAGCGTCTGACCTAATGGCGACGGTGCCTAGCACCGATAATCGCTACAAAACGGCTCAAGATCGAGCGGCCACCTATCGCAAAAACAGCGAGGTTTCCTTAGAAGTCGCACGGCGCAATCAGGACGCCGCCACACCAGAAACTCCGGCAACGTCTTCCGGGCAGCTATAGAAGAGACTGAAGCCAAATAGGTAACTTCTGAGAAAATTGCCCCAAGCGATCGCGCGTCAATCCAGTACAGGTGAATTATGCTATCAGTAGACTGGAAGCATTAAGGCGGGATCAATGCTGGATTTGACTAAGTTGGCGCAACAAATGCAGGGTATTAGCCAGCACTTAACCCAAGAGGCGGCGGCAACCCGACTGCGATTAGACCGATCGCAAACCTTGCTGGATAAAGCCTATCGCCAGCAAGATGAACTGGTGATGTTGCAGGAACAGTGGCGCGATCGCATCACCTTCACTGCTGCTACCCCAATTGAACCGCTTAACCTGCGGGTTAGCATCCCCACCGCCCCCGCTGCCCACACCGTCATTGCCACCGATGGCTCCCAAATAGCGCCTAGTCATCACGAAATTGCTTATTGCTACTTGATCAACATTGGGCGAATTGTGCTGCACTACGGGCAAAGTCGTCATCCTTTATTAGACAGCCTGCCAGAAGTCTTTTATCGCCCCGAAGATCTGTATCTCTCCCGACAGTGGGGCATTCGCACCGAAGAATGGATGGGCTATCGCAGAACGGTATCAGAGGCAGTCGCGATCGCAGAACTAGGGCAGCACGTCAAAGAAAGTTCCGAATTACGTTCGCGTAGCGTCTCCGAAGGAGTTATGCCGAAGGTCGAATTGCAAAACTCAAAACTCAAAACTCAAAACTCAAAACTCAAAACTCCCCCCACTCTCGCAATGGTAGATGGCTCTCTGATCTACTGGTTTTTGGAGCAGTTGCCCAGTGAGGCGCGAAATACTATTTTGCAGCCAATTCTAGAAGCATGGGAACAGTTAAGGCAGGCAAAAGTTCCCTTGGTTGGCTATCTCAGTGCCTCTCGTAGTGGAGAATCTATTAATTTTTTACGGTTGCCTGCCTGCCCCTTTGACGTGCCCGATTGCATGACCCATTGTTCAGGCAAAAACGATGTAGGGCAAAAGGATCATGCGCCTTGTCAAGTGTTGGAACCGCTGAAAGATCCGGCAATGTGGGCGATGCAGCTACAGCCCGGTCAGCGTAGCCCCATTTGGCGTAGTTCTGCCAGCATTTTAGATGTATACGGCGATCAGCATCGA
>Ga0209490_10006419_pt1 | contig 10604 bp, 5 predicted proteins | sample MAT06_FD_187209 | JGI IMG/M metagenome (GOLD analysis project Ga0209490, IMG submission 187209) | Freshwater microbial communities from Lake Fryxell liftoff mats and glacier meltwater in Antarctica - MAT-06 (SPAdes) (version 2) | ecosystem: Environmental > Aquatic > Freshwater > Ice > Liftoff...
GTGCCGTAAGCCAAGCGCCAACGCGTGGCCGTAAAAAGTCGTCAGTTCCAGCCCACCCATTGTCAGCAAAGCGGGCGTTGTCGCTGCGTCCATCTGCGCCAAGGGCGACACAGTATTATGATCGGTTAGGGTGATAAAATCGAGTTGGAACTGGCGCGCCGCCGTCAACAGATCAGGTAGATCCCACGATCCATCCGAGTGGACGGTATGGGCATGCAAATCACCCCGATACCAACGGGCATTCTTGGATACCTCACTAGCTTCAAGAGGGTTTTGAGACGGGCTTGGCGGCTGGACCACACCTTCATCAATAAGCGCGTCCGAGAGTTCAATATCCAGCCAGTAGTCGGCTGGCGCAATATTGGTGATGCGGTGCGTATCGATCACAGCACGCCATTGGCCAGGCTGGATCGGACCGGGGCGGTATCCGGGCGTCGCGGTGGCGCAGTTGATCAGCACATCGTGGGCCAGCAGGCCACCGTCCAGCCCTTGCCCACCGCGATGGCCGGCGCCACGACAATCCACCGGATCGAAAACAGTCAGCGTCAGCATATTGACTAACCCGTTTTCTGCGTTGGCCTGGTGGCGAAAGTGGATGGCAAGCGCGGTGACACCGTCAGCCACAGTAAACGTATGCTCGATGTGACGTTTGGCGTCAGCAGCCGTCAACGTGCCGGTAATCTGAATCGACATAGTGCGTTCCCTGTAATAGAAATTATCTGGATTAACGGGGTTGAATTAAGCCATTTGCCTGGCACCACGCGTAGTGCTGACCGTGTCGGCCAGCACGTCACCAAGCCAGCTATTCAAACTCTTGTTCGATAACTTGGCTTGAACCGCAATCGCTCGATGTAACTCTGGCGGAAGCCGTACCGTGAACGTTCCGGAAAACGGCTTCTCAGGCTCTTCTCCACGTTCGGCGCAGAACGCTAAGTAGTCTTCGACTGATTCCTGAAATGCTTGCCGTAATTCTTGCACCGTTTCCCCGGCAAAGGTGATCACATCGCGCAGATTGATCACTTCGCCGTGGAACAGACCGGCCTCATCATCATATTCGACTTTGCCAATGTAACCTTTGTAGTCCATCATAGTTCAATGCCTGCCTCCTGCAAAAAGCGCCGCATCGATTTCACTGCGCCTTTGTCAGTCTCTTTCTGGGGATGCGGTCGATGAAACACTGCTCGCACGTCATGCAAGGCAATGCGCACCCGCGAACCATTGCCCTCGGAAACCTCAGCGCCTAACGCCACCAACAACGCTTCAATATCGCGCCATGCGAGGTCCGAGCGTTCGGGTCGGGCAAAGATAGCTTCGAGCGTTCTGCGCTGCTTTGCATTCATAGATAGGCATGATACCATAAATTGATACCACGCTCAATTGAATAATACCTTGATCTGTTGATAGTTTCAACTTTCTTAGACCTTCACTTTAGTAGGGCCGCCGAACTACCTGTTACCTGTCTACCATTGGTAACGGCTTATTCCACATCCGGTCTAATTACGAACCTGACATCAGTTCGGCAAGGGGCATGCGCCACGATGAAAGCGTACAGGCCAGGCTATCGGCCACGGTTAGGTAAACAAATTCGTCGATCTGGGCCACGGCGATCCCGGTAGGCGCCACAAACGCATTGCTGATCGCAAATTGCCCGCGCGGTTCACCGGTTGGTGCGTAGTAGAGAACGGTGCGCCGCGCCGGATCGCTGAGAAAGAAGGAACCGTCGGGCAAGCCAGCCAGGTGCGGACCATTAAGCGTGTCCACGCGCGGCAACACGGTTAGGCTGCCACCATTATCGAGGCGCCAAAGCCGCCCATCTTCCGCCGTCACTGCCCAAAGGCCGCCACTCACCGCCAACACATCTACAGCCTGGCCTTTGCTCAGGGGGGTATCGGGGCCGCCAAATTCTGCTAAGACCTGCCCCGTAGGGGCTAACATCACCACGCGCCCGCCACCCGTATCAGCTACCGATATGGTACCCATCGGATCGACGGTAAAGCCACGCGGGTGGTAAAAACTCGTCTCCACCGGCAGCGGCTGAAAGCTCTCCTCACCGGGCGCGCGGCGCAAAATGAGTTGCGCCGTGGCATCCAACACGAGTAAAGCACCATCCGTCGTTACGACGAGATCAAATGGTTCTTGGAAGAGATCGCTCTGTAGCGGCGCATTGGCAACACCAGCCAAGCTATAAACTTGCACACGCCGGTTGGCTGTATCGGCCACATAGATCAGCTCGCGCACACCGTCCAGGGCGATGCCATGCGGCTGGTTCAGTTGATCGGCGCCACTGCCGCAGCCATTGCCGGCTTGCCACAGATTTTCAAACGGTAGCGAACGCAAATTGGCCGGTAAAATGCGTGCTTGAGGTTGCCACAGGTCGGTCGACTGCGTGAGGGCAAAGGCGTCGTTACCCAAGCGTGAATCTAACAGCGGTGGCGCGGGTGGCAAAGGCAAATCGCCCAGCGCCAGATCAGCCAACTCGGGCGTTAGATAGGCGCCGCTTAGCGCGACAGGGTTACTACCGGGTGGCTGCCACAAAAGCTTCAACCCAGGCTGCTTCGCATCCGGTACTTGACGTACTTCGATGGTGTGCCAGCCTTGCGTCAGATAGATGACGCTTTCCGTGTAATTGGGGTCCACGCCTTCTGGTGCAGGAAAGCTGTTATCGATCAACATTACGTTATCAATCGTCACTTGGTGGAGACCTGCACTCAGCGCCGCGATTCGGTATTCGCCAGCCCGCGCCGCGGCGAGTTTACCCTGCCAGATCACGCTATAGGGCATCGGCAAATCCGTTGCCAGCCCAACCAGCAAGTCCTTGCGCCTATCGAGCGCCGGACCTTGCCATTGCGTGCCGGCAAAGTAGGTGCCCAGCAAGCCACTGTTGGGCAGTGCAGGCTTGTGCAAGACAGTGCGCGGGATAATCTCCATCTCACCGCCTGGACGCTGCCAGCGGACCGTGAGGGGCGCTGGCGGGCGTGCTGTGGGCGCGATGGCGCTGCGAAAACTCAGATCGATCCGATAAAAGCCTTTGGCTAATGTTTCCTGGCGCGTCGCCTGGCTTAGCGAAGTGTCTAACACAATGCGGTTGTCCAGGCGCAAGCTAAAGATCGCCCCATCCGTGGCGTCCATATCAACGGCAAAGCCATAGACGCCGGCGGTGGGCACCAATAAGGTGCCTTGCCATTGCACGCTAAACGGCGTAGTCAGGTTGGATTGGAGCGGCCAATCGAACTGTAAGGGCCCTGCTGTATCCAGCGCGATGGCCTGAGATGCGTCACCAAAATCGTTGCCTGCAAAGACAAGCTCCAGCAGACCCTGGCCGGCGTCAACCGTTGCGACTGGCACTTGCAACGTGGTAAAGAGCGGCTCACCACTCTGTTCATCGACCTTGCGTTCACTGATGCTCGGCGAGTGAATCTGTTGGAGCAGAGTAAGCAGTTCCTGATCCCCCAGTGGAATCAGATAGAGCAGGTTGCCGTTGGCAGCGCCCGCTGCGATATAGTCGAGCGCGCTGTCCAGCGTGCGCACCTGGGCGGTCTCAATCGCCGAACCAGCCAGTAAGCGCGTCGATGAGCTTGCTAGGACATTCGCTGGCACAAAGATCGTCGTATCAACAAGCGGTGTGCGCACCTGTTCTGCTAGAAAGCGCCCCATGGCCACGTCGGCAGCGCTGTCACCGCCGCTGGTCAAGGCGTCCATCTGGCCGAGCAGACCCAGGGCATTGTAGCCGCCAAGAATGAGCAATAACACCAGTACCGTTGCGGCCATGCGCGCTGGCCGAATAAGAATCGCCCATGTCTGTTGGAGCAAACCCACCATGCCATCCAATGCCAGTGCCGCGGCTAGCAGAAGCAGCGGTAAGAGGAGGAGCAGGGCACTGGTCGAGACGCTGGTAAAATCAACGCGACTGGCGGCGATCAGCAGTAAAATAAACGTCGCTAGCACTACCCCCGTGTCCAAGCGCCGCCAATAGCGCACGAGCGCACCCAGGCCGACAACCACCAACGCGGCGGTCAATCCATCCAACAAAGGCTGATCGGCAAACAGCGCCATACCGTTGCCAGCCCCGCGTCCCAACAAGTGGATCAGTACAGCCATAAATCCAGTAACAGCAGGCTGGTCCGTGCTCGGTTGCCACAACGCGCCGGTGCGCAGGGTGGCAATCAACACTGGGAGCGCGATCAAGAGTGCAATCAGAGGCAGCAGCCGGCGGGGACGGGCGGTAACGCTCAGTCCTGCCCAGATAATCAGAGAAAAGAGCAGGGGCAATACAATCCACGGATCCGCACTGCGGCTGGCCCAGATATGCCAGGCATTTGCGGCCAGGAGCACGGTTGCCAATAATGCCCCACCAGAGCGTGTGATCTGACGGGCGGCAAGGTAGAAGGCGGGCACAGTAGCAATGCCTATTAATGCGCTTGTCAGCCGCAAGCTGAGCAGCCCCTGCTGCGTCATGGCATAGAGCGCGTTGGTAATCCATTGGAAGAGATCAAGCGCGGGCGCAGCAGTGCCACTGCCTTCGATCAATGCCAGGGCGCGGCTGCATTCTGTGGCGATGCAGTCAGGCGGCAGACTAGTCAGTTGCCAGAGGCGCAAAAACGCCGCAATGCCAATCACAAAAAGCAGCCAGAGCGGTGAGGCAAAAAGCGGGCTATCATGCACGATCTCTGCTTCTGGCTCATCACCTAACGCCAGTCGCACATATCGGCCAGCCGCATCTACCCCCCAGCGATAGGCGGGCGGATGGTAAGTTTGGGTGCGCTGGATCCGCCACGCGCCAACCCCGAAGAGAGCAATGCCGAGGAGCCAGAGAATTAGTAAGAGTAAGGAGAGCGTGCCGGCCCCAACAAACAAGCCGCCCAGACCACCAATCAAGGCGCAGATCAGGCCAGTGCCGATCAAGATGTTGTTGGTTAAGGATAGGGGGCCGGGCGCAAGTGAATCTGATTCTGGCTGCGGCGGCCACACGGGTAGGTTGAAGGCGAAAATCAGCGCCGCCAGGGTGGAAAGAATCAGGCTGTCGCGTAAGATGTAGGTGGTAAAATTTTCAGCTTCCGCCAGCAGATGCTGGGCGAAGAGAGCAAGGGCAAAGGCGAGAAAGAGAAAGGAAAGTCGGCGCATATAACCTAATCACAGTTAAGGTATTGCATCTGGACAGAGGAAATTGATTTCGATACCATATTTTTCGAGCGAAACCTGATGAATCCACCAATCTGTGTCAGTCGCATTGAAAATGGGCGGCTTTTCAGGATGGGCGAGTGCAATCGCCACAAATTTGCGATCCGCACGGTCAAAAGTGGCAAGGGCAGGATCAACGGGAAATTCGGCAAAGTCGTTACCATCATCCGAGTCTGACAGCCGCGTGATCGATATTCGTTCACAACGGGCTGGATTATTTCGATTTGTCAATACCCATTTCAAAAATGCATCACCAACCCCAGGTTCCCCCGTTGATCGCAATTTGTTTTTGTACTCCCGAATCACGTACCAATCATGATCAAGCACGAGCGTCTGTTCTCGTTGTACATTAAGTAGTAAGCGTACGCAAGCCTCGACACAGGTGGGCGAGGCTTGCGGGGTCTGCCGGTTTGCAACCAAAGGCACGTTGGTATCAACAATTAACTTCACAAGATAATTACTCCATTACCCCTTGGCGTTGCATTGCGGCTTCCGTCATAGCGACGAGGTCACCCATTTCATCGCCAAAAAAGTTTTGTGGCCAGTTATTAATACTCCCATATTCGTCTACTTTCAATTCCTCTAACTTCGATTCCCCATCCTCCATAGCGGTGAAGTAAAGCGCGACATCGGCCGGTACCAACTGTTCTTCTGCAATGCGGCGTTGAAGACGGCGCAACAAGTGCTCGCTGTGGCTTTCTAGGATAATTTGTACGCCACGGTTTTTGATCACATCGATAAAGACATCCGCAAGCCCGGCTTGGATGGCTGGATGGAGATGAATTTCAGGTTGTTCAAGAATTATCGTACTTCCCTCAGCTACAAAGTAACATAAAGTTAACACAGGTAAGATTTGTGAAATTCCAAAGCCAACATCGGTCAACAACACTTCGGGCGCTTGCGGTGACAGGCGTATCCGAACTTCATACTCGTTTGAATTCTTCGAAATGGTTTTGAGTCTAAAACTGTAAATCAAACCTAATGCTTTTAACCATCTTGGAACTAGTGTTTCTACCTGATTTGGGTATCCTCCAGTTTGTCCAATTTTATTGTTGACAAATTGAGAAGCTAGCATAGCTTGAATTGCCAATTCGCCTCGGCTTCCCAAGGTTCCTGGCCACTGACCTGACCATTTATAAGTCCGGTTCGGATATTCTCGCAGAGGTCCCAGATAAAAGAGATGATCAAATTGATTTTCAAAACTCAACACTAGGTCAGATAGGAGTTCAAGCCTAGTATAATAAGCATTTACTTCATTAGGGAACCCATAAAATTTGATTGGTGATGGCAAAGTAAAACTAGTATCATAGGTGGCTGCTAGTGAATATCCTTCACTATATAATTTGTACTTGGGATTGATACCTCGTCTATCTAAATTCTCTAATGACATCCCTAATTTAGATTGGCCCAAGCAATAGGCAAAAGATTCTATTGCTAAGAACCCATCATTATCAAATAAAGTGGCTGTAAATGCGATGTTGTCATCTTGAGTAACCAGTGACTTTCTCTCCGCAAATTTATTGGCGGAATCAGACGAAGCGGGAGACCATTCAATGGCAAAGTTAATTTTCTCAGATTTTTGGTGTCGAAATACGATATCTTCAAAAGCACCAAGATCTACGTAAGCGCGCTCATTACCTAAATTCAGCACCTGACGACGATCTGTAGATTCTACAGTCTGCTTTAACATCAACAAAAACTGCAAAATACTGGTTTTTCCCGAACTATTTGGGCCAAAGAAGCCGGTCAACGGGGCAAAACGCATTTGCCCCGTATCGTGCCACGATTTGAAGTTCTGCATGCGAAATTGCGTCAACATATATTTGTCCCCTCGCCCGTTGGGTATTTGCCAATCAATTCTACCACTCTACCCACCGACAGGCAATAACCGGCGCAGAGGGCCTAGCGGCAACGTCCGCCCGACCAACGCCATGTCTTCGCCGCGCAGCGCACCGGTGGCAAGGAGCAGCAGAGGATAAAAGAGGCAACCCAATGCGGTTGCCAGCCAGGGGTTCAAACCCCAGCCGATCAGCGCGTAGATCAGCGCGCCCATACCGGCCACCGCGAGCAGGGCAGGACCATAAATCGCCAACCAGGGCACAACGCCGACGTTGCGCTTGACACTGTAGTAAAAAGGAAAGAGCAGGCTAAATTCGCTACAGATGGTAACCAATGCAGCCCCCACATAGCCCATGTGGGGCACAAGCAACAAGTTGCCCACCACGTTAAAGACCACGCCAAGGATAAAAGCACGCGTCAAGTAGTGTTGTTGATTGACGGCAATCAGCACGTATTGGGTGACACTGTTGACAAAACCAATCGGAATGCTCCAGATGATCACACGTAGTGCTAGATCGGAGCCGCCCAGGTAGTGGAACTCGCGCCCGAACAGACGCATGGTTTCTGGAACATTCAGATATTCGGCGCCACCGACGATGCGCACCAACGGTTCAGCCAGCACAGTAAAGACCATCGCAATTGGTAGGCTGATGATGACCAGCAGGCGCAGGCTGATGATGTACGAACGCAGTAGATTATTCCCTTCGCGTCGCGCATAGCGGCTCATCAGCGGGAAGATCGCCATCGTAAAGATGCTAGGGATAATGTTAAGGCCATCCAGATATTTTAGCCCAACACTGTACAAACCCACGCTTATGTCGCCGGCCAGCGGGCGTAAAATCCACAAATCGATGCGCCAGAAAACCGTAGCCAAAAGGTGGTTAATCATCAGTGGACCACTGATACCCAGCATCCAGCGCTGCAATGGCCAGTCCCACTGCCACTGCGGTTGAAAAAGTGTGCGCCGTAACAGTTGGTAGAGCCAAACTAGTTGAATAATGTTGATCAGGAGACTGACCGCGGCCAACCCAACAAACCCCCAGCCGAACAGTAAAACCAGCGCGCCCAACGTCACCTTGAGCAGAGAAGAGGCACTCGCCAGCCCGGCGGGATACTCCATTTTTTCAAAGGCGCTAAAGCTGCTGCTCAGGGCGTCGGCCCAGTTGGCGAAGAGCATCGAAAAGGCGAGAATCGCCAGCGCTTGTACTTCCTGCACGCTGATGCTGCGCACGCCAAACGAGCGATAGCCAACGATCACCAGCCCGAGCACCGGCAAGCTGATCAGCCAGAGCCAGGTACGCAGGGCGATCACATTCGTCAAATAGCGGCTGGACGCGTGCTTGTCGGCGCTGACGTCGCGCGTCAGCAAGGTGCCCAGGCCGTAACGGCTGATGATCTCGAAAATGCCATAGACGGCCACCACAAAGGCCCATTGTCCCGTGCCATTCACACCCAACAAACGCACATAAAGCATGGCGTAGGCAAAATCGATGGCCTTGTTGGTCAGGCTTAAAATCATTGGCGCCAGTGAGTTTTTTGCCACAGTGCCCATTTCGCTGGTCGTATTTTCTGGGCGATAATAGCGCCCCCACAGCCAGTAGAGCATCAAGAGCAAGGCCGTCATCAGCGCCATGAAGCTCGTGTATAAGCCCAGCTTGAAACTCATCGGTGTGTAGATAAAGCGGATAGTCCAAGGCCCCGCCTCGGGCAGATAGACCGTGCGCAATGCGCCGTTGGCGCGGTAGATGGGCAATTCTTTTTCGTCGCTTTCCGCGGCACCAAAGGGGCGAATATACGCCTTCCAACCGGGGAACCAAGCATCGGTTAAGACCAGCCAGGCCCGGTCGCTAATATTGACATCGACCAGCACATCGTTGGCAGTGTAGCGGCTAACGGTGGCCGTCTTCAGTTGCGGGCTGGCCGGCGTCAAGGCATTGGGCGCGGCGGGTGTCGTTTCGATAAAGACGACATTACGCAAATCGCTTTCTAACAGCGGCTGTTGTGCCACCGTCGCCACGCGTGCTTCTGGCACGATAAAGGCGCGCGCCATCACTTCCTGGTTTTCGTAGACGCCAATCGCTGGATCGCGGTAGACTTCCTGCCAGCTTGGGTTGGGGATGTGGTGCTCGGTCAGAATATACTTAACGTTGAGCAGATCGAGCAGCGGATTGTCCAAAACAGCATAGGTTTCACCAAAAGGATTGGTAAAGAGCGGCGCAATCCGGTTGTAGAGCAGCGAATTTTCCTGCGGGGCGAGCCGATCCATCAACTGCACATATTGGCGCGGAATGATCGAGTCGTAGCCGCGCAGATCGTGCCAACCGTAGTACATACCCACATTGGCATTGAAAGTTTTTTCATCGCGCTGCGCATCGTTAAAGGTCGTAAAGCGCCAAGGGGTTGTGAATTCGGATTCGCGGGCGTTGATAAAATCGACCACGGGCGGCCGGTTTTCGGCCTTCAGCGGCGATAATTGCGGATCGCTGGCCGGATTAAAACGCCCGTGCGCCGCATACAGATCTAGCGCGACAAGCAACACTAATACGGCTGCCCCACCACCCCTACTCTCCCACTTCCCTACTCTCCCACTTTCCTTCCGTCCCATCCACCACACCAATAGCCCTGCGCCTAGCGCAAACAGCCCTGTCTTCGCCAAATTTATAGCCTGATAGCTCCAGAACATGCGGCCATCGGTGAAGGCGTTTTGCGCTAAATCGCTGCCATCGACAATCCGTTGCCCCAGGGCAATAAAGGGATCGGGCAGAAAAAGGCTGGCAAACACCGTCAGTAACAGGCCAAGCCCCGCCAGCGCCGCGAGGAGGCTTATCGCGGAAATTAGAGATTGGAGATTGAGTTTCAGACGTCCGAACTGTAATTTCCAATCCCCACTATCCAATAGTGCCTGCACGCCTATTCCGCCCAACACTGCCATACTGACGGTAAATGGAAAGACCCAGCGAAAGGGGCTGTGCAGTTGATTCCAGCCAGGCAGGCCGTAGAAGAGCAAGGCATACAGTGGCGTGCCAAAGGCAAAAAGGAGGGCGACGAGGGCGAGGCCAGTGAAGAACCAGGTATGATGCGTGGTGCGTGGTGCGTGGTGCGTAGTTGCGTTTTGCGACGCAACTTGGCGATACGCGCCATGCACTACGGCTACGGTGGCGAGCAGCCAGGTCGCAATCCCCAGATAATTGCCGCCTTCAACATAATTCTTGATGCCCCAAAAGATCGTGTCATTCGGTTCGCCGCGCACGTTGACGGTGGCCGGCATCCACTGACGATTCCACAAGTCAAACCAACGGTGGTGGCTGGGGTTGCCGAAGACGTCTGGCACAAAAAAACTGAGCACATGGCGATCGGGCCAGGCCCACTCGATCACCTGTTGATAACTCGCTGATCCCTGGCGGAAGTTCAGCGGCAACAGTTCGATTAGCGGCAACAATTGCACGCCCCCCACCGCAATGCCCAGCAGCGCCATCACCAACAGCCAAAGCGCTAGTTTTAAGATGCGAAGTCCGGCTTGCTTGCGCGCTACACCCTTGTCTCCCCCTCTCCCCCTATCCCCCTCTCCTACCATCCCCCGCCACGCC
>Ga0209490_10006426_pt1 | contig 10599 bp, 8 predicted proteins | sample MAT06_FD_187209 | JGI IMG/M metagenome (GOLD analysis project Ga0209490, IMG submission 187209) | Freshwater microbial communities from Lake Fryxell liftoff mats and glacier meltwater in Antarctica - MAT-06 (SPAdes) (version 2) | ecosystem: Environmental > Aquatic > Freshwater > Ice > Liftoff...
TCCACTTGCGCGGTTTCCTGGCAAGCGTTGAGAAGAAGCTAGGCAACGAACGTTTCGTAAGTGGAGCACCGCCTGCGGTGTTGGACACGGAGCGTAAGAAGAAGGCCGATGCTGAAGCGAAGATCAAGGCGTTGGAGGAGAGGATCGGGCAATTGGCGGGGTAGCCTTCTTGCTACTGCTTCACAAAACGTCCCGAACCAGACGCAGTTTGCAAGAAGTATATCCCCGGCGACAACGAGCGCACATCGAGATCTATGCGTTGCTCACGTTCGACCTTCGGTAACTGCACCAACCGACCATCTGCGGAAAAGACCGTGATGGTGGTCTTGGTGTTTTCGGGCAGTTGAATGTGGATGGTTTCGGTTGCTGGGTTCGGGAAGATGCGTACACCATCTTTCTCTGTTTCCTTCACCCCTGTGCTGAACTCCGCTACCAACACGCTCGGATCGGTGATCACCGGCGGGTTGTAATCGAAGTAGATGTTGGCGATGTTTTCGAATGTAGTGCCGGGCAAAACTGGTTCGCGTGGTTTGATCCGAAAAGAAACGTAACCGTGGCTTGCGGGTTCGTTCACATTGCTATCGGGCAACTGGATGTTGTAGAATGCGAACCGAAGTGTGTTTCCATTCCGAATGCCCAGTTCATAACCGCGAGAAGACGCTCCTGCAATGAAGGTGCGCAGATCCAAGTTCGGTGCGATCGTGTCGGTCACCACCACATGGAACGCCGTGTCCGTTCCGGTGTTTTGGAACCGGATGGTGTAATCGATGTATTCGTCGGCACCTACGTAATAGAGTGTATCACTTGTTCCCGTGCTGGTACGTGCGCGTTTGTCGTTCGGGTCGTACGCACCGGTGATCACACACGAATGGGAAACCATGTTGTTGGTCGGGTCCACATCCGGTTGTGCCGTGGTGATCGTCGCTGAAGCATTCAAGACAGTTCCGAGCAAACCGATATCCGGTGGCACTTGGAAACGGATGTGCGTTAAACCCAGTGGATTCCCCCAAATACTTGCCAAGTTCCAAGTGAGCGTATTTCCGGCGATGCTGGAAGGTATCGGGGAGGCATTGACGAAACCCAGGGTCGAGTCGAATGTCATCGAAAGCGTGTGGCTCCCGGAAGGTCCCTGACTGAGCATACTTCGACGAATAGTATAGTCCATTTCAAAACCCGGTCTCGCTGCACCACAGGCCATCATTACGCGCATATCTACTTCCGTACCGAAAGTAACCGTGCTTGTATCCGCAAAGTCCACATGCGCCGAAGGGGTACTTGCGTTGATGGTAAAGGGGATCGGATCGGGTTGGCAGTGCGGCTCGTAGACCGTGCCTAATTGCTGCACGGTGTAGTCTCCAAAAGGAAGTTGCACACCGTATACACCACCATACATTCCAGTGAGGGCGTAGTAAGGGCCGGGTAACACTTCGACCATTTGGTTTTCAACACCCGCGTCATTCCCAGTAATACAGTCACGGTTTTGATCAAGAACGGTCCTTCCACGCACACTGCCGCAAGCTGGCCCAAGATCGGGGATGGTGAACCAGGTGGTGTCGCTGCACCCGAAGAAAGCGAATCCCGGACCTGTAGATGGGCCGGATATTTCAATGAAATAATCACCTGGGGGCATGTCGTACAACGTACTTGGCATATTGGAGAATATGCTTGGCCCCGCATAGCCATTAACGCCACGAACTATGCCATAAACCCATTGACCGTGCGCATCGGAGCCGAACTGTAATGACACAGAACCGCTGCTGTCGTTCGTGCATGACCCCTGCACGTCAAGAAAGTCCACTTCCGGGAATTCATAAGGCCAACCGACACGGGCATCGATCGTGCCTGTACACCCATTACCATCCATAAATGAAAAGGTGAGAACCGTATCGTTTTGTGTTGGGATGAACGGATGGTGGTAAGGTAGATTTGCGGAGGACAACATCTGCTGGCCATCTACGAAGTATGGCGGAGGTCCGGGAATGCTGGGTTCCTCCAACAGTAGATGATCGACTTCGGCGCAGCGCCCTTGATGACCAAAGAACGTAAATTCATCCAGGTCATATCCCACGCTTATCAGTGTATAATCGTCTGTTGCTATCTCCCCGTTGAAATCGGTCACGGTAACGGAGTATGTTCCCGCTGGAAGACCGCCGATATCCTGAACCGTATCACCCGTGTTCCATAGAAAGGCGTATGGCCCAACGCCACCAGCAACATCGGCCCTTAACCAGCCATTGGAGTATGTGCAAACGGGCCGTCGTAGCCAATTGATATTGACCGAGACCGCCAGTACTTCAAAGGAAACAGACCAGCATACGGCTAGAGCGCAGAGCCCGCGTGAAAGCATATTTCGGGGAATTATCAGCGTTCGTAGGACGGTGTTCCTACTGTGCTTCCGCGAAAAACTCCATGAGCCACTTGGGAGTCGAAAGGAACTATGGTTTGAGAAGTTCATTTGCATGGAAGGTCTTGGTTCAGCCTTGGGATCTCCTTGGGCGCACTGGAGCGAAAATAGACCAAAATACGGATCCAGCTATACTGCCGTTGTGAACGTCTGAAGAACAGTCTTCGAACATGGTCAAGGCGGTTGTTTTCGCGGAACCACCAAGTCCTCAAACATGCATCGGTCAACGTCAGTGCGATCACGTCAACGGCGAGCATTGGTCAGGGTGCGGTCACTTTCTTGGTCGGCACCACGGAATACGCGGTGGATCTGGGTGGCACCATTGATGCCGATGCCGAGGTGAAGAAGGCCGAAGTGGAGTTGGTCCACTTGCGCGGTTTCCTGGCAAGCGTTGAGAAGAAGCTAGGCAACGAACGTTTCGTAAGTGGAGCACCGCCTGCGGTGTTGGACACGGAGCGTAAGAAGAAGGCCGATGCTGAAGCGAAGATCAAAGCGTTGGAAGAGCGGTTGGCGGTTTTGAAGTGATCAGCATCAGGGTAGTTGCTGCAACCTCACCGCCGTGGGCACCGTGCCCCCGATCGTCTGAAGGATGAGGTCGCGGTCGTTGGTGGCACCGACGTACTTCACCACACCGTCCAAGTTCACATCGGCACCGCTGTACACATTGCTGGCCACGTTGATGGTGTTGATCCCCCCTATGGTGGTGAGCACCGCATCGCGGTCGTTGCTGGGTCCGGTGTACTTCACCTGGCCGTCGAAATTGGCATCGCCTGGCCAGAGGACCAGAAGGCTGCCGCTCGGTTTGCGGGCATTGGTGCCGAAGGTGGCCGTAACCGCGACGGAAAGATCCACAAGCGTAGCGGTGCTGGTGTTCAGGGCCACAGCGGCATCGGTCATGGCACCCAAGTGGTTGCGGTGGCGCAATGCGATGCGGTAGTTGCCTGCCGCCTGGGTGAAGGCGACCGGGCCGGTGCCGTTGGTGGCCACCACGTCGCCATCGCGTTGCAGCAAGGCACTACGTGTGGCCAGCACAGTGTAGGGTGAAGTGGCACTGCGCAGTTCCACCACCACCCAATCCACGATGGCGTTGTCTCCGGTAGCAGCGAGCACGGCGGGTGCAACGCTCTCTCCTCCCCCGCCCACATGGCCGTATCCCAAGGCGGTGTAGGGTTCGGTGAGTGGCAACAGGCCCGCGCTGCGAAGGCCATCGTTCATGCGCTGCGTGGCCTGCACGTAAGGGCCGCCCAGCATTACGCGCGGTGCGACCAGCACACCGGGCAACGGCACCGTAAGCACACTGGGTTCAGTGATGATCGGCGGATTGAAATCGAAGTAGATGTTGGCGATATTCTCGATCTCATTGCCGGGCAGCAGAGGCAGGCGCGGGCGTATGCGGAAGCCTACGAAGCCGTGGCTGCGCGGCTCGTTGATGTTGCTATCGGGCAGCAGGATATTCGGGAATATGTACTTCACCACACCGCCCCCAAGCACCTGCCGGGTACTGGAGTGAGAGGCTGCGCCCCACAGGATGCTACCGGCATCAAGGTTGGGGGGCAGGGTGTCCGTGATGATCACATTGAAGGCGGTATCGGTACCCGTGTTCTGGAAGCGGATAGTGTAGTCGATCCATTGATCCTCATTCAGCTGCCACACACTGGTGCTTCCTGTGGAGGTCCTCGCCAGCTTGTCATTGGGGTCGTAGCTGCCGGTGACGACCTGGTTCGAAGAGGCCGAGTTGTTCGCGAGGTTGCCATCGGCATTAGTGGTGGTGATCTGCGCAGTGGTCGAGAGCGTGTTACCGAGAAGGCCCACATCGGGCGGTACAAGTGCCGCAATGCTGATGTCGCGATGCTGGAACACCTGATTCATCACCAGTTGCGGCGAGGTCCAGGTAAGCACGTTGCCCGCCACGCTGCTGGGAGTGGGGTTGGCGGAGACAAAGCCCAAGGCGGGGTCCAGCGTCACGGTCACGGTGACCACGCCGGTGGCCGCCGGTGTAAGGTTGTCGATATCGATGGCGTAGGAAAGCGTGAAACCGGGCCGCGCGGGACCGTTGGCCATGGACAGCTGCACATCAAGCGGTTGGCCACCGGCACAGCCGATGTTCACGGTCTGCGATGCTGGGACGAGCGTGACATTGCCGGGGCAGCTCTGGTTGAACACGGGGTGCTGCTCGGCCACCGTATAGCTCCCGAACGGAAGGCCGATGCTGTATTGCCCGCTGCTGTTCGTGGTCGCGTAGTACGGTCCCGGGGTGATCTCCACGATCGTACCGGGTACCTGGTTCTCCGCACCGCCCATGGCGCAATTGGCATCCTGGTCGATGTAAACACGGCCGGTGAGCGATCCACAATCGGTGCCCAGGGACGGAACGGTCACCAGCAGCGAATCGCGGCAATCCTGTCCGGCCAGTTCCCCAGTATAGAGGTTCAGGACATCGTTGGTAGTGATGACCCAATAATCTCCGGGCGCGAGGTTCGTCTTCGTATACGTCTGCCCAGGATGCCCTTGGTCCTGGGTCCGGAAAGTGGCCTGCAAGGCGCATTGATCGCCTCCTCCAAGAGGCATGACCATGACGTTGTAGGTGAATGCATTGTTCTGTTGCAGTGCGATGGTCATGCTACCGGTGGCAGTGGAGGCGCAGCTTGGCTCCACGTTCAGCAATTGCACAAGCGGCGTGCTCGACCATTCGGGCCCCACCATCACCTGCACCTGACCTGGGCAGCCGGCGCCGTCCCAGAAATCGATCGTGTAGAGACCCGGCGCAGCCCCTTCGAACTCGAGCAGATCATACACCTCCCACTCGGAGGAACAAGGGTTCGCCTGAGTATAGCCCGTCAGCAGCGGGTGCTGGAAAGTGTAGGGGTGCGGGCCGTACCGGCCTTCAGGTGGGGTCTGCCCGAAGAGTTCCAGTGCACCGGTGAAAACGGGCGCCAGACCCGGGCTGCCCGGGCAATGAGCCATTGTGTGCACAGGCCAGGCTCCAGCGCCGTCATAGTTCGTCAGCAGATCGATGGTGAAATTGGCCGTAGCCTGGTCCATCTGCGAATCGGTCACCGTCAGGGTGTAGCTGCCGGGGAACAGACCCAACGCATCCAAGCCGGTTGAGCCGTTACTCCATGCGTAGGTGTAGGGCGGCACTCCGCCATTCACGAGCGCGGTGGCTAAACCCGATTGCCGACCGCAATACGAATGGCGGTAGACGTACACTTCGACCGTGATCGCCATTGCACTGCTTGTGATATACGCCGTACTGAGTATCGATAAGAGTCTGGTCATGGGGTCAGTGATCGATGTAGCGTGCTCTCGCCACGGTCCGCTCGTCAAGGGTAGTGATCAGCAGACAAAGGCCTGTTGTCTATTGGAAGACGTCCATATTCGCAATGGGATGCCTGTAGTCCGATCATCAGCACCGCACGTCCGTCAGGGGTAGGGACCAGCAAAGAGGTGATCCCTCTCAGGCCGCGCAATGGGTCGGATACGCTCAAGCAGATGTGGAACCAATATGCCCAAGGTACGCTTTCCCCCTTACTGAACACTGGCCCCTGCACGCTCGGCTCAACGATCACCGACGGGTTCAACTTGATGTTGGCGGCCATGGTCGCAGACGATCTCAGGGCAGTTGCTCCATTCGCACCGCCGTGGGCACCAGCCCGCCGATCGTCTGAAGGATGATGTCGCGGTCGTTGGTGGTGCCGGTATAGCGCACCAATCCGTCCAGGTTGACGTCGTTGCGGCTGTACACTGCATTAAGCACGTTGGTAGGCACCGAGCCACCAATGGCCTGTAGGACCGGATCGCGGTCGTTGCCGGCACCGGTGTAGCGCACTTCACCGTCGGAGTTGGCATCGCCGGGCCAGAGGGTCATGGTGCCGTTGTTGTTCTTGCGTGCATCGGTTCCCCAAGTGGTCGTGGCGGGGTTGGTGAAATTGATGGTGGTGGAGGAAAGCGAAAGCGCTAACGGTAAGGCGGTCATGCAGCCCAGATGGTTGCGGTGGCGGAGGGCGATACGGTAATTGCCGGCCGGAAATGTGAAGGCCACGGGTGAGACCCCGTTCGTGCCCACCACGTCGCCATCGCGCTGGAGCACTGCACTGCGTGAGGCCAACACGAGACCAGGGGTATTGGCATCGCGCAGTTCCACCACCACCCAATCCACCATGGTATTGTTCCCCCCTGGGTTCACCACGGCCGGTAGAACACTTTCGCCACCGCCGCCGCCAACATGCGCATAACCGAGTGCCGTATACGGTTCGGTGAAGGGGAGCAATTGCTGCGTTCGCAGTTGATCACTCAAAAGGTTGGTGGTGGAGTTGAAAGGCCCATCGAGGAAAACGCGAGGACGCACGGTCACCATGGGTGTGACGCCATTATGGATGCGCGCTATCCGATTCCTACCTATGCCATTATACGCGAAAAAGATGCCCGCCACGAGCACTTGACCGGAGCCCGTGAGCGCGGCGCACAACGCGGAACGATCAATGCCGGTGCCCTCGACGAAGCCGGGGTCAATGCTGCCATCAGGCAATAAGCGGCCCAATCCGTATAGCGTAGTGCCCGCGATACCGATGAACGTGCCTCCTGCCAGGATCACCCGTCCATCCGGGCACGGCACCACTGCGCGTAACTCGGATGTAACGACCCCGGGATCGAAGGTCTGATCCAGGGTTCCATTCGTGTTCACGCGTGCTATGACCGTGCGTGCGATGCCATTGTAGGTGCTGAAGTTGCCACGGATGAAGAACTTGCCATCCGGAAGCAACACCGCTTGTTCCACCAGCGCGTTGGCCCCGGTGCCGGGATCGAGGGTGGTATCCACGGAACCATCGGCGTTAAGCCGTGCCACCCGGTTGCGCGACACACCATTGATCGCAGTGAAGTTGCCGACGAGGACTACCTTTCCATCTGCCGTGAGTTGCACGTCGTAGACGAGGTTGTCCGGTCCGGTGCCGGGATCGAACGAAATGTCGAGGCTGCCATTGGCAAGCAGCCGGGCGATCCGGTTGCGCGGCACTCCCTGCACGGTGGTGAAGGAACCTCCGATGAGCACTTTGCCATCTGACTGCACCGTGATGCCTACCACGCTGTTGTTGATCCCGCTCACCGTGAAGGAGGCATCCACGGACCCGTTGCTGTTCAGTCTGGCCACTTTGGCGGTCGTGTGCCCGGCGAAGGCAGTGAACGCACCCGCCACCAGCACCTTTCCGTCTGGTGCCAGGGCCATGGACGCCATGGTGCCATTGGAAGGAAGACCCGGCATGAAACTGTTATCCAAGGTGCCGTTGGGCAGTAAGCGGAGCAGGTTGGGGCGCTTGGCGCCGTTGTAGCCGGCGAAACTGCCAAGCGCTATGATGCGCTCATTGGGCTGCACCACCAACTTGGTAATGCTCCCGCCATTGCATCCGGAGCCAGGATCGAACGCCAGGTCCATGCTACCGTCCGTATTCAGCAACGTGTAGCCGAGTGCGGTCCGCTCGCCGAAGTGGGGGAAAGCACCTCCGATGAGCGCTTTACCATCGGGCCTGAGGAGCATGGAATACACGATCCCATTGGGACCGCTCCCGATCGGGTATGCAGGATCAAGCGTCCCGGTGTTCGAGAACTTGGCCAGGTATGGCTTCGGGGTTCCACCCACACTTGTGAATTGCCCGCCTACAAGCAGGCTGCCATCGGGCTGCTCCACAAGCGCGTGAACGGTCGTGGTGGTGGATAGGTCCGGTCCGGTGGCGCCACCGTACGCCGGGTCCACAGTTCCGTTGGCCAAGAGCCGGGCCACGCATTTGCGCTCGACGCCATCGAACTGTGTGAACGTACCGCCCACATAGATCCTGCCATCGAAGCGTTCAACGACGGTGTTGATGCGGCCGAGATCGATGCCCGTGCCACTGGCAAAGCTCGGATCCAATGAACCATTGGAATTGAGCCGCGCGATACCTCCCCGCGGCACCCCATTGAACGCGGTAAAGGCGCCGCCGACCAGCACCCTGGCGGAGCTGGTGTTGCGCAGGGCATAAACCTCGCTCAGTGCGCCCTGGCCGGGATCGAAAGTGAGGTCGACGCTGCCATTGGGGAGCAGACGCGCAATGTTGCGCCGTGCCACGCCTCCGATGGTCGTGAAGATGCCGCCGATCACCACCGTGCCATCCGGTTGCGGGGCGATGGCGTAGATGTACGTCCCGGTCACCGGTCCAGTTCCCGGATCGAAGCTGGTATCGAGGGTGCCGTTCGAATTCAAGCGTGCGATGCGATAACGCTGAACCCCGTTGACCGAGGAGAAGAAGCCCCCGATAAGGATCTTGCCATCGGATAGCACAGCAACAGCGAAGACCTGTCCGTTCACGATCTGGCCGTTCTGGAACGTGGCGTCGCGCGTACCATCGGCATTCATGCGTGACAGGCCGCCCACAGTATTGCCGTTGTGCCATCCGAAGTTGCCCACGATGACCACTTTGCCATCGGACTGGCGCGCCATGCCTTGAACAATGCCACTATTGTTGGTGCCATCGCCAAGACCGAAGCCCAGGTCGGCGGCATTGAAGGACAGGTCCATGCTGCCCGGTGCTTGCCCGTAGGATGTAAGCGCGATGAGCACGGAGGGGATGAGGAGGATCTGTTTCATGGCAATTGCTGGGACTTTACCGCCGTAGGCACCGTGCCCCCGATGGTCTGCAGGATAAGGTCGCGGTCGTTGGTGACGGAATTGAAGGTAGGGGTCGAGCCGGAATTCCGGGTCTCTGCCAGTGCAGCGCTGGGCACGAGCAGGAAGGCGTTCAGCAGGAACCGCACGGCAGGTTGAAAGGTTTGATCAGCATCTGTACTTCCATATCAGGACGCACGTGAAGTTGGGTGGTTGCTTTGGCAACGCAAGTGCTGGAGAACTAGCGCAAGAAGAAAGCTGATCCGCCGTGTGGCCGAAAGATCCACCCGTTGGAAGCACAGATCAGCAAGTTTGTGAGCTGACTACTGCTTCACGAAACAAGCGCTTCCTTACGCCGTGCGGATCACATACGGTCCGGCAGGCAAGGAACGCACGTCGAGTTGCGGTCCATTCGAACGGCGTGTGGTTGGGAGTTTGATCTGTCTACCATCCAGGGTAAGTAGTTGGAACGCACCATCACTTCCTTCTGGCAAGATCACGTTCAGCACATCGCCTACCGGATCTGGTACGGGCCGCAATTGCCCCTGCTCTTGTCCGTGCTGCTGCACTCCGGTGCTAATACCATTTGGAAGTAGAAATACGTCCGATCCCGCAAGGCGGGACAGGTTCTGCTCGCTCTTTTCCGCCCAGGCTTCTTCAAAAAATAGTTCCGTAGCTACGGCTATGCAACGATTTTTTGGATCGCCTGGCCAAAAAATAGCTTCGCATCTTCGGATGCATTTCTACTTCCAAATGGTATTATTGTGCAACCAACTAATTCAATGGTATGAGCACCAGGCCGATTTATGCCGTCAGGAGCGCCTTGCCCATTACCGCCCAAATGGAGCCCACACCAATGACCGAGAAGACCTGTAGGACCGCGTTCGTGGTCCTCACGCTGCTGGCACTCCCTTCAGCACACTCGATCGCATCTTGAGATAGTCTCCCCTGCTGGTGGGACGACGTTCGGAGCGAACGCCCCCATCGGACCTACAGTACCGCCGAACAAGGTCGGTGAATAGGCATTTTATGGCAGTGTTCCAAATTTTCTATACCTGTGTTTTTTCACCTGTCGCCCCTGTGCGAAATACACCTGAATGGGTATTGTGAGGCCCTCCGACACAGGCCACCTTTGACCCGAGCAGAACGCGTTGAACATGATCGCCCAAATGCAACCCACACCAATGACCGAGAAGATCTGTTGGACCGCATTCGCGGTAGCGGTCCTCACGCTGATGGTACTCCTATTCAGCACCTTCGATAGCATCTTGTGACCATATCCCCCTGGTGGGCGACGTTCGGAGCAAACTCTCCCACCGGACCTCCGGAACCCTGGCGAAAGTCGGGGTTTCGGCTTTGTAGGCCCCACCGCTTCCTGTTGATGCTCAGTACCGTATGATCCTCCATACGGAGCATTCTTCTATACCTGGGTGGCCGGAATAGGGGTCCAACGGCCAACGTCGGCTTCAAGGCACCGTGGTAGTTCGGTCCAGGGGGAAACCCATTAAAGCGGAGGCAAAAAGGAAAAGCCACCGGTGATCGATGGCTCTCGCAACTC
>Ga0209490_10006429_pt1 | contig 10597 bp, 9 predicted proteins | sample MAT06_FD_187209 | JGI IMG/M metagenome (GOLD analysis project Ga0209490, IMG submission 187209) | Freshwater microbial communities from Lake Fryxell liftoff mats and glacier meltwater in Antarctica - MAT-06 (SPAdes) (version 2) | ecosystem: Environmental > Aquatic > Freshwater > Ice > Liftoff...
CTTCCCTCTTGATCTAGCTGCTGTAGAAGTAGCTCCTGTTGCTCTAACTGCACCTGCTATCAATGGTTAATCTCTAACTGTTCAACAATCTATTTTTTTGGGAGTCTATTAAGGCTCCTTTTTTGTTTCTACTTCTGGCTAAATTTTTCACAACTCAGCTGTTATCCCGTTTAAGCTTTCATACCTGCTTTAAGTGGACGACGGGCAGCTTGACCAAACTCAGATGTCAGCACAGAAATAATATTATCCTTTTGTCTCACTAAGTTCCTGCTGTTTGATAGTTGGCAGCATTTAATTAATTTTATGCTCTCTCACTCTTCTCACGCTAACAACTTTTCCTGATTTTTGAATATGCAATTACTGCAGCAAAGCAGTGGATTGAAAAGTATGGTGACGAATATGCCCCTAAAAAAGTGCACCTAGATATTTACGCTCGCTCCAAATAATTTAACCTACACTCATTGCGGAAATTACTGATTTTGCTGCACTTGTCCAGCCAATAATCCCGCCCTGCGCCCAGAGCATAGCGATCGTAGCTTGCTTGAACTCGGGGAAATAACTTTCAGTTCCATCTTCGACTAATAAGCACTCATACCCGCGATCATTTGCCTCACGCATCGTAGTTTGCACACATACTTCCGTAGTTACACCTGTAATTACAAGATGGGTAATGCCCCGTTCTTGCAGGATGGCTTCCAAATCTGTACGGGTAAATGCGCCTTTACCGGGTTTAAGAATGACAATTTCTCCTTCTTTAGGTTCTAGTTCAGGAATAATATTATTACCTGCCTCACCATAAATAAGAATTCGTCCCATTGGACCAGTATCACCAATTTTTAGACCTTCTTTACTCCGATTTAATTTAGAGGGTGGGCAATCGGAAAGATCGGGCTTATGACATTCAATGGTGTGGATAATTGGTAAAGAGAGCGATCGCCAAGTTTCTAATAATTCTTTAATTGTCGGCACGATCGCCTGTAAAAGCTGAACATTATTACCTAAAGCATCACCAAATCCACCAGGTTCCAGAAAGTCACGCTGCATATCGATAATGACTAGAGCCATTTTCCCATGTTCGGGAATTTCGTAATCGTAGGGTTGAGCAGAAATTGCGGTCATAGTCGAATTAATCCTCCATTACAACTGGTTTTTCCCAAATTATCAAAACTATACATCCCTCTTGGCTGGACACATTGTGGGAGGAACTAGGGTCATTAATTACCAAAGTGCCAACCTTGTATGTGCCATTTTGATCGGATTGAGAGCCTTCAAGGATAAAAACATGCTCAAATCCCAAATGAGTATGTATAGGGACACTAGCTCCAGCTTCATATTTTAAGAGAACGCAGGAGGCACCACCTTCACTTCCGTAGAGTTTATAGATCTCGACTCCAGAGCGAAAGGGTTGCCAAGGAAGGCTTTTATAGTCATAACCAGATTTGAAAATATCTTGAAATATCATAATATTTAGTGACCTGCCATGCGTTGACCAATAGTGACTATATCAGCTTCTTCCCTCGTGCCTTCATACACAAATTTGCCATCACTTATCACTAGGATGCGATCGGAAAGCTTAAGGATTTCATCTAAATCTTCACTGACTAGTAAAACCGCAACTCCACGATTACGAGCTACAACTAGTTGGTTGTGAATGTATTCCACTGCGGCAAAGTCTAGTCCAAATACAGGATTGGCAACTATCAATAATCTGATTTTATCTGCTGACAGTTCTCTAGCCAAGACTGCCCTTTGCACATTCCCACCTGAAAGAGTGCCAATCAAAGCTTCGGGAGAAGGAGTTTTAATTGAAAAAACCTGAATTAAATTGGTGGCAATTTCGCGCATGGCTTTAAATATGAGGAGAATACCCATAGCTTGAGGCGGGCGATCAAAGGTGCGGAGAGCTAGGTTCTCAGCAACACTCATATTTGGTACACAGGCATTTTTTAAAGGCTCTTCTGGTAAAGAAAAGACATGATGACGTGCCATTTCTTTTCTGGTGGCAGTGTAATGTTCGCCATTAACTTTAATCTCACCGCCAGTGCGAGCACGTTGTCCTGCTAATACTTCCACTAATTCCCTCTGTCCGTTGCCTGAGACTCCAGCAATACCGACAATTTCCCCACTCTTAATAGTGAGATTCATATTAGCGATCGCTTCAAAGCCATTATCTTTATCAGCGTGAAGATTTTGCACTTCCAAGATCAATTCGCTACTATCAACTTGGGTTTTGGATACTTCTTTTGCCTCCCGTTCTTCCCCCAGCATCATCGCTGCCATATCTGCAACAGTAAGCTCCTTAACAAGACCATGACCAGCAAATTTACCTTTACGGAGAACCGTGACCTCATCGGTAAATGCCATGATTTCACGGAATTTATGACTAATCATTAAAATACTGAGTCTGCCAGCATCTACTTCTTGGCGCAATAAACCTAGAACTTCATCAGCCTCTTGCGGTGTTAATACCGATGTCGGTTCATCGAGAATCAGAATTCGGCTTTTCAGATAAAGCTGTTTAAGGATTTCCAGTTTTTGCTTTTGCCCCGCAGCCAATTGGGAAACAGGCATATCAATATCAATCTTAAAGGGAGAGGCATCCATAAATTGTTGGAGTTTTTTATATTCCTCTTTCCAGTTAATTAAATTAGGAGTATCAGGACGCACAAGCAGAAGATTCTCAGCAACAGTCATAGCAGGAACAACGGTGAAATGCTGATATACCATACCGATACCGTACTTACAGGCATCCCTAGGGCTATTAATTTCCTGTGCTTGTTTGTCAATCAGAATTTGACCGTGAGTGGCGGCGTGAAAACCCATGATGCACTTAACAAGAGTACTTTTACCTGCCCCATTTTCTCCCAAAAGCGCATGAAAAGTTCCAGGTTTAAGAGTTAGGGATACATTCTCAACAGCTATAAAATGCCCAAAGCACTTGGTAACGTTAACTACATCCAACTCTGGAGGTAATTGAGAGGCAGTTTCAGGAGTTTCAGGATCAGTGGCGATCGCTTCAGAAGTTTTTGGATTCATGGTTTTACTTTCTCATCCTGTCCTAAATGAATTAAATCAACACAGAAATAACTATTAAACTAATCTACTCAAACTTTGCCATTTATTGCTGTAATAAATGTTTCAGAATCCGTAACTGTACCAAATACTCCACCCTGCATTTTGATCATTTTTAGAGCAGCTAGATAGTTCCCGTAGTCAGTGGCGGCGGTACAATCCGACAAAACTAAGCACTCATAGCCGCGATCATTGGCATCTCGCATAGTTGTATGCACACAAACATCCGTAGTTACACCTGCTAGTATAATATTGTCAATACCTTTGCGCTTCAGAATCAGATCCAAATCTGTAGCATAGAACGATCCTTTGCCGGGCTTATCAATAATTACTTCATTGGGTAAAGGAGCTAACTCTGGAATGATTTCCCAACCCGATTCACCACGAATTAGAATTTTGCCACAAGGACCATCATCACCTATACCTGCACCCATCTGCCGCGATCGCCACTGCTTATTTTCTGGTAAATCTGAAAGATCTGGACGATGTCCTTCACGAGTATGCATTATATAAAAGCCCTTTTCCCGTAATACCGTAAGCACTTTCTGAATTGGCTCAATGGGGGCGCGAGTAAGTGAAAGGTCATAGCCCATTTTATCCACATAACCACCATGTCCACAGAAATCAACCTGCATATCGATGATTAGGAAAACCGTATTTTCGGGACGTAAATCGCCATTGTAGGGATAGGGATAGGGGTCGGCTGAAATAAACATATTCGTAAGTTACTGGTTTTAGAAATTTAGAATTAAGAATTACTCGTTTGTCCCCAATGCTCCAGGCGAACCCGCCAAAGTTCGTTTAGGCGAACAAGTAATAATCATGATTATCAAAGTAAAAATATAGGGTGAAGCATTGAATAAGTAGCGGAAAGAAGTAACTCCTACGGACTGTAGGGCTGGTCCGATCGCCTGCGCTCCGCCAAACAAAAGGGCAGCCCATAAACATTGCATTGGTTGCCAACGGGCAAAGATTACTAATGCCACTGCCATTAACCCCTGACCGCTCGAAATGTTTTCTGACCAAATACCTGGATAGTAAAGTGAAAGACAAGCTCCACCGATCGCCGAGAGGAAACTTCCGATTGTAATTGCCAAAAATCTCACCCAAAATACCGAAATTCCCATAGCCCTTGCCGCACTGGGACTATCACCTACGGCTCGAACATATAAACCCCATCGGGTAGATTTAAAGAACCATTGCATGATTGGAGCGATCGCAATTCCGATTAATAATAGAGGGCTAACCTGTAAAGCTGATTGTAAAGGTGGATAATTACTCCACGCTCCAAACTCAAAAATTGGTAACTGTGGGGCTTGAGGTTGAATAAAAGCTTTACCAAAAAAGAAAGCAATACCACTACCGAATACAATCATGGCAATACCTACAGCCACATCACTTACCCCTGAGCGTTGGGAAAGCCAAGCATGAATTGCGCCAAGACAGAGACCTGCAACCCCAGCCGCCAAGACCCCTAACCAAGGGGAACCTGTTAAATAAGATACTGCGTAGGCACTCATCGCTCCTGTCAGTAACGTTCCTTCCAACCCTAAATTAATCTTGCCTGATTTTTCGGTTAAGCATTCGCCTAAACTAACAAATAAAAAGGGAGCGCTGCCTCTCAGGGTTCCTCCAATAATTGCTAGAGGAACACCCAACCAATCTGCGGTTTCTGCTGCCATATTTTTGTCCTTTGTGTATCGTTGATAGGGCTTATAAATTAAGCAATAGGTTGGGTAGAGGGCGTGATCTTAGGTGGTACTTGTCGATCCTTAAAGAAGTCTAATTTGCCATATATCGACTCACTAAATAGAATTACCAAAAACACTATGCCTTGGAATACCAAAACTGAAGCGTCATTCAGTCCAAGCGATCGCTGGAGACCACTACCACTTGCCAAAAGTCCACCCAATAAAATTGCTACCAATACCGATGCTAGAGGATTATTCCTTGCCACAAATGCCACTAAAATCCCACTGTAACCATAACCAGTATTAAGAGAAGCATTAGCTCTATGATGGATTGCTGCAACCTCGACCATACCTGCTAAACCCGCACAAGAGCCAGCTAAAAAGCAAACCGCTAAAGTTAATTTACCTACAGGTAACCCCGCAATTTTGGCTGCTCGAATATTACCGCCAGCCGTGCGAACACCAAAGCCAAAGGTAGTACGCTGAATTAAAAAGTAGGCAATTACACAGGCAATCAAACCATAGATCAAGCCAAAATGCACCCTACTGCCAGGAATACTCTGGAGCCAGTTTACTTCTAAAAGCGGATAGGTTGAAGGCTTGTTCAGACTAGATGGATCACGCATTGGACCTTCTACTAAGGTATTTAGAATAGCGATCGCAATATAATTCATCAATAAACTGCTAATGGTTTCATTGACACCACGATAATATTTGAGAGCACCCACCCCCATAATCCAGATTCCGCCTAGAATAATCGCCGCGATCGCCATAGCAATCTGCACAACCAGAGGCGGCAAAGAACTAAAAGCTAAACCAGCCGCAATCGCCCCAATTCCACCCATCACCAATGCCCCTTCGTTGCCGATAACTACCAGCCCCAATCGAGCGGGTAAAGCCGTACAGAGAGCAGTAAGCATTAATGGAGCCGCTCTAACTAAGGTTCCTTGCCAAGAAAAAGCACTACCAAAAGCTGATTGATAAATTACGCCATACACAGCAAAAGGATTTGTTCCATTTAAAGCACAGAAAATACCAAACACCACGAGGGAGAGGATTAGGGCGGCTATGGGAATTATGATTTTTTCGGAGAGCGATCGCCAACTAGATAAAACATTCATCACTTAACTATTTACCTAAAAATTACCTAGAAAATTTAAATGTAAAAGCCTACCCAATCTTGCCAACCACACCTTCAACCAACCAATCCATTTTTTCTAATGTTGGATCAGTTTGCATTAGCTTCTTATCCTTGGCAATTACTATCTTGCCAGTGTTATCTTTAATCTCACCCGCATAGATAACCATAGTGCCATCCATAAACTTTGCCAAAACAGCATCAGCTTCTTTCTTGGTGGCATCAGTTACGGCAGAACCGTATGAAGAGAGCTTACAGAATTCTTCTTTCAACCCGCCTCTAACTAAGTGAGGAATTCCACCGTCAGCTAAGGTCTTTCCAGCTTTCACCTGTTCCACATAGGTAGTATAAACCTTACCCCAATTCCATTCTGATCCAGTTAAGAAACCATTGGGAGCCAATTGTGATTGATCCACATGATAACCAGTACAGAAAATTTTACGCTTCTCGGCGGTTTCAATTACGACCTTAGGACTATCAACGTGACAGGTCATAACATCTACACCCTGATCGACCATACTATTGGCAGCTTCTGCTTCTTTAACAGGAATTGACCAGTCACCAGTAAAGATTACCTGCACCGTTGCCTTGGGATTTACACTACGCGCGCCAAGAGTATAGCTATTAATATTCCGTAATACCTGAGGGATTGGTTTAGCCGCAACAAAGCCTAGCTTTCCAGATTTAGTAGTTAAAGCAGCAACAATTCCAGAAATGTATTCAGCTTCATCAATGTAGCCATAGTAGCTACCGACATTAGTTGGATGCACTCCCTCCTTATACATGCCGCCGCAATGTAAGAACTGTACTGTAGGATTTTCTTTAGCAATCTTTAAAATATGAGGATCGAAATAGCCAAATGATGTCGGAAAAAGAACTGTGGCACCATTCTGGTTAATCATACTCAACATCGTTTCTTGAACAGTTGCAGTTTCTGGCACATTTGCCTCATCAACCGTCTTCACCCCTGCCAATTGCGAGATTACCCCCTGCCCTTGAAAATGTGATTGATTATAACCAAAGTCATCCTTGGGACCCACAAAAATAAAGCCAATAGTTAGTTCAGATCCACTTGCGGGTGGAGTTGCGGTTGTATCTGTAGTAGTTGGCTCACTAGGCGTACATCCTGTCCATAATTGAGAGGTAACTCCAAACGCAGTGGATGCAATAATCCCACGAATTATCTGACGGCGAGGGATATATAAGGGCTTTTCGTCTTTCAATTTTTTACTCCTTAATAGTTCAAGTTGATATGACTAGATTCTAAGGGCAAAGCCTTCAATATTAAAGACTCTACCCAAGTACTCACGAGGATCTATAACCTTAATTTTTAGAAACCAAATTGCAAGCGCAAATTCGCAACCGTAACCACAGGGTTATTATTAAAGTTATTGGGATTGAAAATAAAGTAAAGAGCAGGAACGATGGAGATATTTTTAGCAATTGGGTAGTAGTAAGAAGCTTCTAAATCATACTGAGTACCCCCATTCCCTTGCCCTGATGCTAAAAGCTCTCGCCCACTGGTAAAATTAAACGGCATAACAAATGAGAGAGTTCCCTGCGCTCCCTCTTTAAATAAGTCGGGGAATGCTGCTCCAATTTGGAATGTTTGAGTTGTAATATTACCAATAGAACCCGTACCTTGTGCATTAAGGTTGGTAAAACTAATTCCATAGCGACCAAATAGCCCGAAGCCTTTAGCAACCAGCCAGTCAAAGTTTGCTACTAAAACATCAGACTGTCCATTTGAAAGGGTGCCTTGTCCATTTACAAAGTTACAAGCAGTACCAGGTAGAGAAGGAGTAGCTCCAGTTCCACCCACACAGCCAAATATTGCCTGAGCGTTAGTACGACTATATAGGAACCTAAAGTTTAAATCTTTACTTGCCTTAAACCCAATTTCAGCAGTAAAAGCATTAGTACCACCAAATAAGCCTTCATTAGGATTAGCAGCAGAGTTAAAAAGATTTGGTGGCAGAAATTCGTTATTTTCTGCTAGGTAAGCTATCGTAAAATCAATTTGCTTGCCAAAGGAGGTTTGTAAAACTGCCCCAGCTCCACGTTTAGCGTTTGTCAGCAAAGTGCTATTTATAGAGTTAAAGCTACTAGCCCCATTTAAGAATAGGGTGAAGCGATTGTTGTCAAAGTATTTGTAGAAGTTAACCCTAGGTCCTACGATTAATTTGGCGTTTTCAAAGATTGGAAACTGATAGGAAAGCTCACGAAGCACAAAAACATTATTACCAGTGCCTGCGGTTTGATCAGTAAATGGCGTGCCAGTGGAGTTAAAAAATCCATCATTAATCAGAGTATTTACAGGAGAGAAGCCATTGCCAGCAGCTAATTGAGTAACTAATAAATCTTTGCCAGTGAAAGAAGTTTTAAAGTCTAGCCATACTAAACCGCTAAAAGTAGTATTAGGGCTAGAGTTAACTCTGTTAGCACCACCTATAACATTAGATTGGACTCCATTACCAGCATTAGCACCCGTTAAGTTAAAGAATCCTAGGATCCCAAGCTTAGTTGTAGTCGAAAATTGCTGAGCCTCTAGAGTTGCTACTTTTGCCTCTAAACCATCAACACGAGCTTTAAGGGCAGTTAACTCAGCAGCAAATTCAGTTTGCAGTTTTTGGAGAGTTTCTAAATCATCTTTCCCTACCTTATCAGCCAAGCCAGTAGAAATTAATTCATTAATCTTATCCAAGCAGGCATTAAGCCCAGCCGCAAACTCATAGCGACTTAAAGCTCTAGAACCGCGAAAGGTACCATTGGGATAGCCCGCAATACATCCGTACCGTTCAACTAGAGATTGTAGGGCGGTAAATGCCCAATCCGTAGGCTGGACATCACTCAATTGAGAAACAGAAGTAACATTTTGAGCTGTAGTTACACCCTTTCCTTCTTTGCCAAATTCTTGGAGCTTAGGAAGAATTGCCGCATTCCCTTCTACAGAAAGAGAAGATGAATTAACCAGAGAAGGGTTTAAATTAGCAGAGTTTTGATTACTGGAAGAAGTTAAAGTCTCGGCGCTAACACTAGAATTACCAAATAAAAGAAAGCATAAGCCAAAAATAGGAGTAGTATTCTTGATAAAATCATACTTTGCAAGATTCATTCCGTTCATTTTTCCACACCAAAGTAAACAACAAAAATATATCCACACCAACATTTTTGAAAACATTAAAGAATTCCAAAAATTATCGTTTTGAATACTAATAGTTTAGGTAATTGAATTGTTAGTTATTTTATTTATTAATCTCTCCAGTAGAAAGCTCATCACATATCCACCTTGGCGGCTTGATTAAAATATAGATAACCAACTATAAACTAAGTTGAGAAAACATTATCAGATTAAAAATTGGTAAACTGTAATTCCGAATACATTCAAACATTATTAAAAGCCAAGTGTTTGGAGATCGTTATTTCATATACGTTCTATAAAATTCCAAACCTAAACTTGAAGCAGAAGTGATTCTAATATTAAATGCCTTGGAAGACGCAAAAAGTATTTACCAAAAATCTATAGATGACAAATACAAGTTTTGATAAAACAGTTAGAAAAAAAAGCTAACTTTCTTAAATCTACTTTTGGTTTAAGGAAATGTTATTAAGGAAATTATGCTCAGCGATCGCTTTGCCCTCGTTCATTAAATAGTCAAAAAATGTCTGTGCCACAATTGATAATTGCTTTCCTGCTGGATAGACTACATACCAATGCTGCCGAATAGGAAAATGCTCAACATCTAAAACAACAATCTCACTATTCATACTTTCTGAGGTTAGAGAATGCCGAGATAAAACTGATATGCCCAAGCCCCCAGCGATCGCTTGCTTAATTGCCTCATTACTCCCTAAATCAAGCTTAACCTTAGCTGAGAACCCATGATTATCAAATAACTTTTGTACTGCCTGTCTGGTGCCAGAGCCTGGCTCTCTCATAATAAATAGTTCATCGGCTAGAGTTTTAAGTGGAATATTTTTCTCCTGTGCTAATCGATGCGATCGTGGAGCTACTACTACTAAAGGGTTTTCCAGAAATGGAACTACACTTACATCAAAGTCATTGGGAATTTGACTCATTACATACAGATCATCTTCGTTATTTACCAATCGCTCTGAGATCCCCTCATGGTTAGTCACCTTCATTGATATATCAATTCCTGGATAATGTTGTGAGAATAAACCCAATAAGCGTGGAATAAGATATTTAGCCGTAGTAATCACAGATAGGCGGAGTTTTCCTTTCTTTAATCCTTTTAAGTTAGAAACTGTACTCTCAAACTCTGAAAGCTTCTCAAATATATCTTTACAGGTAATAAATAATTCTTTGCCCGCCGTTGTTAAATAAAGGCGTTTCCCAACCTGCTCAAATAGCGGTAATCCCACCGCTTTAGATAATTGTTTGACTTGCATTGATACAGTGGGTTGGGTCAAAAATAGCTCTTCTGCAGCTCTAGTAAAGCTGTTATGGCGTGCAACTGCCTCAAAAACTTTTAACTGATGGAGTGTTGCCTGTCTCAATTGTTTACTTTTCCAGTGTTATAGATATCTATCTATCATAATAGGCGATCGGTACGAAAATCTATAATGTAATCAAAATCTCTTAAAAATTTTAAATATACTTACAGCACATAAAGTCTCCACTGAAAACCGCTACTACATTTCTAGCTTGTCCTGTAATCTCACCCAACTCTTC
>Ga0209490_10006432_pt1 | contig 10593 bp, 8 predicted proteins | sample MAT06_FD_187209 | JGI IMG/M metagenome (GOLD analysis project Ga0209490, IMG submission 187209) | Freshwater microbial communities from Lake Fryxell liftoff mats and glacier meltwater in Antarctica - MAT-06 (SPAdes) (version 2) | ecosystem: Environmental > Aquatic > Freshwater > Ice > Liftoff...
CGAAAAAGCCGGTTTTCCGGGGCTCGAACTTCAACTTTCCCTGCGCAAGGACAGCGATCGAAGCCTGTCCGCCGTGGCAAGCGACAACATTGGCACGCAAAAGGATGTCGTTGAAAAAATCGGGTTCGACTCACTCACCCATTACCAGTTCTGCCATTTTACGGATGTGAACCGGGACTACAACGAAATCGTGAAGGATGTGGTCGCGGACTGGGAGACGGTGGCCGAGAACTACACCGTTCCCTATTACCCGCACGTTTCCGTGGGCTGGGACAGCAGTCCGAGAACGGTGAGTTGGAAAGGTTCCATCACCACAAACAACACACCGGCAAATTTTGAGCAGGCCCTCCGGCAGGCCAAGGCGTTTGTGGACGCCCGCCCCGGCCAGGCACCGTTGATCACCGTCAACAGTTGGAATGAATGGACGGAGACAAGCTACCTCCAGCCCTGCAGCAAGCATGGTTATGGCTATCTGGAGGCGGTGAAGCGGGTGTTGGGCAGTTTGAATTCACCATGGAAAACAATGACACCAGACTCTTCCGGGTGAACAAAAAGCCCGGATAAATCACCACCATCGTGGCGAGACGCCGCGAGAGGTGCCGGTTCCCAAGTTCAAAGTCCGGGCCAACATCCCGGGCGAGGCCGGTGATGCAATCCTGACGGTGAAACAGACCGAGCGGCTGAGCGCCAAGTGGAATATGGATTTTTGGAGAGGGGGCTCGGGCAGAAATCATTAGAAAAGACAAATTTATGGCCAAATAACGATTGAAGAACTGTGCGCTCCAGCTAAAATCACAACTTATGAACTGCGTTCTCCCGGCTATCGCTGTTGTCTCCTGTCTCGTCGTTTTCTCCGCGCCTCCCGCACACGCCGACTCTGTTCTGGAAATTGCTCCCATGCAGGCCACCTCGGTGGGCTTTGAAAAGCCGGATGATGTTTCAGCATCGAAGATTCTTCTTGGCTTGTGCAACCGCAGTTGGATGCCGGGTGACAGTGCCACATTCGACGTTCCATTGATTGAGTTTGATTTGACCGAAGTTGCCCCGGGTTCTAAGGTTTCGAAAGCTATCCTGAGACTGGTTCCCTATGGGATTGGCTCAACCGAGTCCAGACCCGTAATCCGCCTTCATCCCATTCAAACCGAATGGAGCGAGCAGAACGCGACGTGGAATACGAAGCCCGCATGGGACGAAAATTTTCTTGAGATCGAAATCCCACAGCAACCGAATGAATGGAATCCTTGGGAGATTGACATCACACCGCTGGTCAGGAAGTGGCTGAGCGGAAGCATGGCAAACCATGGGCTCGCCATCGTGGCCGAATCCACAAGAGGCGACCTCCACAACTTTGCCTTCTTTGGGCGCAGCAACACAGATGGCCGTGCCCCAAAACTTCTGATCACACTGGACAAGGATTAAGAGTGGTGAACTGTGTCAGCCCGCAATCACGGAGCTCGGCAAGAATTTCAGCGTTGGCTGAACCAAAACCTTGGCCAATCATCTGCCTCTGATAGCCAATTTTTGATTTTGAAAGTGGGAAGGAGGGTGGCCGAACAATTCCTGGAATCGCCGGGAAAAGTGGCTGGAATTCTGAAAGCCGACTTCATATGCGATCTCGGTCACAGATTTTCCGGACTCCTGGAGCAACCTGTAAGCTTGTTGCAGGCGGTAGATCCGCAAATAAGCGAGCGGAGACTGGCCGGTGGCCGCGCTGAAGAGCCGGTAAAAGCTGCGCTTTGAGAAGTGGAATGCCTGCGGCAATTTATCAAAATCGATCTCCTCCTGGCTGTGGGATTCCAGATGTTTGATGGCTCCCGCCAGACGTTGCACCAAGGCGTTGGGAGCGGAATACGGTTTGTCGAAGAGCCGGGAGAGTTCGGCAATGAGTTGAAACACAAAAGCGCGCGCCATCATCCGGTATCCTTTGGGTTGCTTGCGCGATTCATGCACAATTTTCAAGGCCAGCGATTCGATTCGGCAGAGCTCGGCGGGCTCCAGCTTGAGCATATGTTCCAGTTCTCCATAGCTGCGCAGTCGTGGCTCGAAATGAAACAAGGCGTTGTAACCCGGCAGATCATCCAATTCCTTCTCGTCAAGCTGGAGCCTTGCGGGGTCGTAACAGATATTGATCAGATGCAATCCCTCGGTTTCCCGGTAGGCATGTTTTAACTCCGGAGGCAGCACGAAGACATGGCCGGAGTGGATGGGAACATCCCGCCCATTGATCACATGCAAACCCGTCCCGCCGATGATGATCCCGATTTCAACAAACCGGTGCCAATGCTCGGAAAACTCCGGATGATCTGGAACGACTGTTCCGGAGATGGGAAACGCTTCGAGCGTCACTCCCCGGGTCTTGAACAACTCCGGCGCCGACTTGCGGCTCTTCCGAATGAAAGAAGACGGATACTGTGAAGGGGATTGCATTGGACCTCCTTGGTATAAGCCGGGTTGGGGGAACCTTCAACTCTTGATGATGTTCAGAAGAAAGCCACTCTAAAACAATCATGCTTCCGCAGCGGACATTTCTCGATCACGAGTCCGTTCGCCTCAGCGCCGCATCCTTGCTTTTTCCTCGCCCGGCTTATCAAATCGCACCGGAGTCCTTGTTGGGTCTGCCTAGTCGGGTCAGGCCTGTGGGGTCAATCACCAGAATTGCCTCGCGCCGATCCCCCGGCGCCGCAGCATGGAAAATGGCCCGGTATGCTCAATGTGAACCTGTCTTCGCATCTCGCCAGCAAAGCAAAGCCCGACGAGGATTCAAGTAGCAATAGGGGGAATAACCTAGAGCCCATCCGGGAAGAGGGCTTTAAAAACAGACTAAAAAAAGGCGGCTAATTTTTTGCCCGTTTTGTTTCGGCAAAAACCACAACATATAGACATTTTTGAAAATCATTTTTTGAGCATCAAATTATCAACAACTTACGTCAAAAGGCACATCTATCTTGTGGTCTTGCTCTGAGCAGGAATGGAGCGCAAGAGGTCAGGCGGCGACGGCCTGCTGATCACAGCCCCAAGGCCGTCGCGCGAGGACCCAAAGGTTATGGGAAAGCACCGCCCAAGCCACTTGAAGTTGGCGGTTCTCAAAGCCTTTCGCCAACGGCGTGCCGCCAAGGAAAACTTTTTTGATGATGTCGACGCGACCTTCCGTTTGCGAACGCCGGACCATGGTCGCTTGAAAAACTTCATCCTCTTCCATGCGGTGTGAGAGCTTATTGGGATCATTCGGGCAAATCCCGTTAAAGACCTCATCGCGCTCCAGCATTCCCACAGTGGCTTTGCTCTCAAACCACCGGTCGATCACGACCCCTCAAAGTTGCTCACCGCTTTTTTCCTTCATCCCTGCATAGCGCTGATGAAGCCACTTCGCTTTGCCCGGGCTCATCTCGCGCTTTAGTTCATGATCCATAAAGCCTTCCGCGTTCTCCGCTAAAAACAGGCTGTTGCCGAATTCCACATCCGCCGTGCCTTTGCCTCGAACGATCACATGCACGTCCGGTTCCTAGAGGCTGAGGATTCTATCCCGGCTGGCAACTTGGCGTTCCTCGATGATGCGCTCGTGCGCCTAACGCCTTGCCTCGGGCATGTGATTTGTGCGCTATTTTTTCTCAGCTTTTCAGTCAAAACTTGAATGAATGGGTGAACTCTGCCAAACAATACCAATGTTGCCGCGCCAACCGAATCAAAGTGTCATCGATGGGTTTCGCTGTCTGCAGTTTGTTGTCGCGCAGGAGCAACCGGTGGGGGTCACGTTTCTGTCGGAGGAATTGGGGATGGAGATCACACGGGTGCACCGGTTGCTGCGGACGCTCTCGCATCTTGGCCTCATCAAGCAGACGGACGGGAAGAAATATGGACCAGGTCCGGCAATACCAGTTCTCGCGGCGCAAACTCTGCACGCGACTCATTTTGGCGACAAGGTCCTGCCCGAGCTGCAGAGGTTGGGGCGATCCACGAAACAAAATGTGGCCCTAGGAGTGCTGTGGGAACGCTCGGTTTCCTACCTCTACCATGGCAAGGGATCCAAGGGCATCGGGGGTCACGAACTCTGGCCGGCTTCAAAATCCGGCCTGGGCTTGCTGATCCTCTCACGAAAAACGGATGAACAAGTCCGGGCGATCATGTCGGGCCATCCGATTCCTGGCTTTGAAAACGTGAAAGCCCTCTGCGAGGCCTTAGCCAAAATTCGCAGGCAAGGTTATGTCTTCGTGCACACCATAAAGACCGAGGCCACTTTGGCGGTTGCATTGGAGGTCAATGACTCGCTCGCATTGGGAGTGACAGGTCGTTTCGACTCGTCCTCCGTTCCGCATTTGCTTCCGCTGCTCACTGCCAGCGCTGCTGAAATCGACGGGAGCTTCTCGCTTTTCAGAAGCTAAGGACCCCTCATTCCTGCTGGTTTAGCGGCGGGAGAAAAAGGGAGATGTGGTCGTGCAGATTCTTCGATTTTTATTGTGTGGGGCGCAGTTTGACATCCTCGCCCTTGCTCACGGGAACGGTTCCTTGCTGGAGGTCTTCGAACGTATTGTCGGAGATCGTCGCATTGGTGATGTGATCGAGGACGACGGCGCTTGCTGGGCCGACCCCGGGCAGTGATGGCAACTGACGCAGGATGCGGTTCCCCTGCAGATTGAGTCCATTGATGTTTACGAGACTGATCGCGCAGCCCCTCCAATCGGAAATGGAGTTTCCAGAAATTGTCAGATCCTGATGTCCTTTCCACTCCGTCGGCTTGTTGCCCCAGCGTTGGTCAACACTTTCAAGCGCGCGGAGCGCCACGTGGATGGCGCCTCGGTCCCGGGCGCTGGCCGAGAAGTTACAATGTTCGATACGGTTTCCAGTGATGCGAACCCCGACGCTGTGAAGGCCATTGCGCCAGACATTGGGCTCGTTTTGCAGCGTGATCGCCGAATCCGATGCACCGATGATTTGGTTGTCCTCGATGGCCCCCTGCTCGGCACGGACGATCACGCCGTAGCGGCGAATGTCCCGGAAAGTATTCCGCCGCACAACAAAGCCCCGGTGCCTGGCGGTCATGTTAAACACCTGATCATTGTTCCAAACGTCTGGAAAACCAAACTGGAGCGGCTCTGGAAGGCCAGGAGTGAAACTCACCTCCCGGAATGGTTTGCCTTCAGGACCGTTCATCCGCTGGCTTACCTCGGTGATCGTGACCTCTTCGCCGACTTTGCGCCCATCCCGAGGGTTGAAAAACATCATCCGATCTCCTTTTTTCAGGTTGAAGAATTGCTCTTCTAGAAGCACCCGCTCCGAAAGGGGGTGAGCGAGCACCGCGATGCCCTTGGCGAAAATGGCCACCCCATCATCACCGACAGCCTCAAAGTAACAACCTTCGATCCATGGCCCCACCGCTGAACTGCGAATGTGGGCTCCGTCGGCGTTTGCGCCGTAGCTTTTTCCGGGCCTAGGAAGTGACGAACATCCCAGAATGCGCGCACCGTCGCACTCCAGCAGGATATAGTGGCCGCCCGAGATCGAGTGGTTCACAATCCGCAAAAACGCAAGGTCCGCACTCCGCTCGGCCGCAAACAACGACCGCCCGCCGGGTGATCTGCTATATTGCACGATGCGGTCCCCAACACTCACCACCCGCAGCATGGACGCCTGGGTGACCTCCACGGCAAACCCTTTCTCCATACGCCGCAAAGTCTCTTTTTTGATCATGGGAACCAGCGGCGAATCATCCAGAATCCGGCCTTTGCCGTCCGGTTCCAGAAACATGCAGAAACTCCAGTTCTCCAGCATGTGGGGGGCGTCGAAATCCGGATGCCCAGGCTCCACCTCAAGTGTGATGAGACCGGTCTCTTTGTTCACCGACGTGATGACTCCCACAGAAAATGGTGTGGGATCATGGTCGATCACAAGATCGCAGAACGACACCTCCGAGCAATCCTGCAGCCGTGCAAAGCCGGTCATCGGATTCGTAAACGTGATCGAACTCCCGCGTCCATCAATGACCAATTGGCTGGCTCCTTTGAGTTCCAGGAATACCGGCTTCGCGGGAAGACGAAACTTGCCGCCAGGCGGAAAGTTCACGCGGGCCGGCGTGTTTTTAGAAGCTAAAGAGATCATTTCGAGGATTGCATCCGCATCGGCACCCACAGGGACCTCGTAAACATTGGCAGGACTCAGAACCTCAAGGCTGCCGCGAGTTTCTCCGGGAAGCCGCAGCCCGGCGCTCGTGCTAAATGCCCGCCAGAAATACTTCCCGGGAGCCATCCCGTTAGGAGCCACGTATCGGGGCACCGGACTGGAGTCTTTAAGAAACAGTGAGGAAAAATCGGAGTTCCTCGCGATCTCAATCTCATACCGATCCGCCGCCTCTGTGCCATTCCACGAAAGTGCGGGAGCCAATGAATAGGTCGTCAGTGCCACGGCCTCTACCACCGGCCCTGAGGAGGGAGCGCCGGGCTTGCAGCCGGATAGGGCGAAAAGACCAACGATGCAGGCGGGAACAAGAATTCGGAGGATTTGAAGGTCGAGAATTTTCATGATTTAGTGTAGTGGTCAGGTGTCTTCCTTATTTCGTGATGGGGGAGGGAAACTTTGGCGGGTTTTGATCGGGTGAATTGCAGGACGGAACGTTCTGCCGGGGTTACTCGAAGCGTCCATGGTTACTTGACCCACCCATCGTCACGGGCATCCGGCTTTTCTGTCATGAGCTTGCGCACAAGTTCCCGGAAGTCGGCGATGCCGCCGATCATAAACCAGACGAGCGTAACCATCCCGGCAAGAATGCTGATGATGATAACCAGTTTCCACCAACTGAGCCAACTGTCGGCCGAGATCCCAATGGTCAGCGCCAAGGTCGTGCCGATAATGCAGGCGATGAACCAGAAAGCCACCCAGCCCATCTGTAGAAAATAGATCGCTTTGTCACCTTTCGTGAAAAAGTGATTGATGCCCAGCCGGCGCTGCCATGTAGGCACGAGCCGTCCTTCACCGGCGGTGTGCGGGGTGGTATCCCCCTCCTCAGGCAGGGCGTATACCCCGCGATGAAGCAGCTTCTCCAAATTGAAAAGTTCGCGCGACGTGAGCAGCGAAACGGACACAAAAACGACGATAGATACAATGTAGGAGCTCAGCGCGATCTGCACGCCATTGAGGGGAAATTTGGGAATCCACTGATGAAAAAATGTCATGTAAGACCAGAACCCCTGGGCCAGCACGCCCACCACTCCGATCGTTGCTCCCGTGACCATCGCTGAATAGGCGCCAGCCGTTGTGGCCCGCCGCCAGTAGAGTCCGCCGATAATCACGGCACCCGATCCACCCAAATAGATCGTGCCGGTCGCAAGCATATACATGAGCACATAGTCGCGCAGCGGAAAGACCATGGACCAGAAGAAGGCGAATCCCGCCACCCCGACCACGGCCAGGCGCAGCGCCAGCATGTGCGCTTCTGTGGAGAGCGGTCGCCCTCGAATCGGAATGAGGATGTCCTGCACGAAGATACTTCCCCAGGAATGAAGTTGTGTATCGTCTGTCGCGATAGCCGCAAAAATCAATGCTGCCGTGAACAGCCCGAGGACTCCCGCCGGAAGCAACCACGCCAGCACGGTCGGCACGGTGAGCTGCTTCACGAGCTGGGGATCCTTGATCAGGCCCAGCGCCTCCTTCACCCCTGCCGCCTGCTCCGCAAACATGGGGTGCAGCATAAAAACAAAGGCTCCGATGGGTACGATCAGAACCGCAAGGTAGAGGGTGGCGCCACGCCATTCGCCCAGGATCCGCGACATGCGGAACTCGTGCGGCGATTTGGCCGCGGCAAAATATCCCTGGCTGCCCTGCCATCCGAGATAGTTATAAAAAATCTTGAACCCAAAGACACAAAAGAAAAAGAGGTTGAAGCTATCGACAAGCTTCTGGTCGAACGGGTCGATCATCGAGCGTCCGGCGGCAGCCATTTGGAGCCCTTCCGCAGCCACCGGCCATTCGAATCGGAAGACAAACACCAGCGTGATAGCCAAAAGCGCCAGAAACAGAATCTGGCTCTGAATGAAGTCGGTCACCATCACCGTGATCAACCCGCCACCCAGCGTGAAAGTGGCAGCGATGCTCAGCAGCACGATCATGATCGCCGCCCGTGTCGAAAGATCCAACCCAAAGACAACGAAGGTCTCTGAAAACCCGAAGAGGTTAGACAGCAAGTTGGCTGTCACCATGGGAAAGATTCCGTAGTTCAGCAAACCGGAGATAAAACAGAGTGATCCGGCAAAAACCCGGAACTTCCGACTGTAGCGGCGCTCGAAGAACTCCGCCATCGTCATCGCCCGCGTCTCCCGGTAACGGTAGGCGACCCACCCGCTCAAGGCCGCAATGGATCCTAACGGTCCCAAAAGCATCCCCCACCAGAAGGCCCCGAATCCCGCTTGATAAAACTTTTCGAAATTCGCGACCAGCGTTACTACCCCAAATCCCGCCGCCCCATCAGCCAGCGTCAATAAGTAGCGCCCCGCGCACCGGTTGGCGGCAAGAAAATCCGAAACACTTCGCGTGAGCCGCCGCGTCCACAGCGCCGCTCCGAAAAAAAACAGGCACAACACGATCAGCAGAATCCAATCAAAGGGGGAAAAACTCATCTTAGGCTAAACTGGCTTTCTCTGTGAAAGGAGTCAAGAATACTTTGCTAAAACAGCAATGCGTATTCTGGTCTGCTCCATTTATTCCGTATTTCTTGAGCGGGATGCACCGCACCAACAGGCACTTGCACCTTTCTCATGGAGGCATATCCCACTTATTCGACGCGGGATGTCAACGCATTGAGAAGTTCGTCGAGATCGACCCAGCCGATTGTTGATCTGGAGTCGCTGAGGGCGTAGGGGAGAAGGAGGCGGCGGCCGTGAAGGAGTGATCCGCACGAATACACCACGTTGGGCACATACCCCTCGCGCTCTTCGTCGCTTGGCTCGATTAACGGTAAAGCCAGGCGGGCGAGAACTGTTCCGGGGTTCGTCAAATCCAGCAGCATTGCCCCGATACAATACCTCCGCATGGGCCCGACACCGTGCGTAATAACGAGCCATCCGTGTTCGGTTTCGATTGGCGAGCCGCAGTTGCCAATTTTGACAAACTCCCACGGATTTTCCGGCTGCATGAGAAGTTGCGGCTCGCTCCAGAAGTGGAGATTGTCGGAGAGCATAAGGAAAAGGTTTTCGTCATCCTGCCGCGAAATCATTGCAAACTTGCCGTCGATCTTTCGTGGAAAGAGCGCCATGCCTTTGTTTTGCACAGCGCGCCCGTTAAGTGTTCGGACGCGAAAGCTAAGAAAATCCTTGGTTTCGATAAACTGCGGAAGAATCGCGTGTCCGTTAAAGGCCGTGTAAGTGGCATAGTAACAAACGCTGCCGTCATCGTCGCAGAATCTCACAAAGCGTGCATCCTCGATGCCGTTGCTTTCATTCGCCGATACAGGAAAGATAATGCGCTGTGAGAGCGGGACGGACGCCGGGAAATGAATCTCGTAGTTCGAGCGGGCGAGCCAGTCGATACACTCGCGTGTGCGATCCACCTCACGCGAACCATCTCCGGCGGAGAGGTCGCCGAGACTTCGCCCCAGCTCCTCGTGCGTGAACGTGTTGCCAAGCGAGTCCATCACTTGAGTGGCCCACGGGTTTTGAAAACCCATCTCGTTAAGTTTATCGACAAAGACATGCTTGAGATACGTGGGATTGCGCACGACCTCCGGTGCCACGACGAGGCGCGAAACTTCGTCCACATCGATGCTGCCGTCGGAATCCAGAAGACCCGATCTAAACTCGATCGACGAGATATGTCCCTCGCCCGTCGCACGCAGGCTCATGACAAACCTGAGTGCTCCAGGCTCGACTCCGGTTTGATCCGGATGCGGAACCATTGAGGGATTGAAAAGGGCGGCCGACTCGATGGCGTATTCGCCTGAGAATAACGCGCCGATGTAGAGCTTGCGAATCTCCGAGATGGCGCGCTCGCCGACATGGTGCTGCACCAACGCGAAATGCCGACGCCACGCCGACTCGAGATCCGCATGACGGGAGCTGAAGCCCGCACAGAGAAGCGCAAATTGCGCCTCCATCGCCTCTTCACTCAACGCGAACGCACGTTCGAGGATATGAAGAACCGAAGTGACGTCCGACGAGATAAACGGACGCACGATGACTCGCCGGCTGTCTGGCGAAAAAACGAGACCGCTTGAGAATACATTGATTGGTTTCATTTTGTGGAGCTGCTGCCATGAATTTCATCAGCACGGCGAATTTCGACGAGAGACAAGTAAAACGCGAGACTCGATTCCGCGCCTTGATTCTGGTTGAGGTGATCCTGCAAAAGCGCGTCGCGACATCCGCCCGTGCTGGCATCGTAGAGCGGCTGACCAAGGTCGTTGCGCCCGAGGAACCACTCAAAGCACCGCCTCGCTGCCGACCGCCAGAAATCGTCACGCGTGATCGAGTAAGCCTCCAGGCAAGCCGAGATCATCGCGTGCGCCTCCAGCGGCTGCTGGTCGAAGCGGGCCTTCTCTCCGCCTCGCGGCCAGAATCCGTGGCAACCAATCGGTGCAAAATGCCCGTCGGGCGTGGTCTGCGCTTCCAGAAG
>Ga0209490_10006435_pt1 | contig 10590 bp, 12 predicted proteins | sample MAT06_FD_187209 | JGI IMG/M metagenome (GOLD analysis project Ga0209490, IMG submission 187209) | Freshwater microbial communities from Lake Fryxell liftoff mats and glacier meltwater in Antarctica - MAT-06 (SPAdes) (version 2) | ecosystem: Environmental > Aquatic > Freshwater > Ice > Liftoff...
ATACCTAACTTACGAAGCCGGCTAAATCGTGTAGGTAAACTCGAAGTCCAGCTTTAGCTAATAGAAATATTAGCCGGGGGTTGTATTTAATGATGCACTTCAGAATTGCTTTTTCGTCATACAACGCGACAGTTTTTAAACCAGTATCAGTAAGGATTTTAGCTGTTTTAGGAGCTATCGACGCATCACCCGATAAATACCTAGCTATTGTAGAATTCGCTACTTCACATATACTTGCTAATCCTGGCTGACTAGCGAACGTTTCGCCTGTTGTGCCATCGATGAAAAGTTCTAAGCCGTTGCTGGATGTGTATGTTGTTAAATTTGTCATTTTGTGTGCCTCTCTCTTTTGTTGTCTACGTTTATATTCAACTTATTCGTCCCGGTAAACCCAGCACTAAGGAGTGCCGGGCTAACCTAGGTTACTTCCAGTATGCCTTCGTGGTAACTTCTTTGAGTTCTGGTGTCGATTTGTCTGCCAAGTACTCAATTAACCATTGGACACCTTTTGTAGTTAGGTGTGTTCTGAAGGCTTGCATATTCTTTTGACCTCTCTTAAATGTCGCAGTTGGTAGCAATTCAAATCTACCGGCATCGACTTGACTCGCGTAGGGTTCGAGACCACTCAAAGAGGTACGGAATAAAATACCATCGTCGACTAGCATTGCAAATAACTTGTTAGATTTGTATCCCAAATCTTTGCAGAATTGCTGGATGGTAGTTAGCCCCTCACCGTCTAGGAACACATCTGCCAGATTTGCCTTGGGTGCTAATTCCGCAACCTTGGCCTCCGCTAACTCTTTACCATCTAGTGCGTCTGCTGCTAGGCGTAAAGCACCAGCCATAGTTGTAGGAACTTCAAAAGCAGCAACAGCATTACTGGTAACTTTGTAGCCGGCTAAACCGTGTAAGTAAACTCTAAATCCAGCCCTGGAAAATAGAGGTACTAGCCGGGGGTTGTATTTATTGATACACTTCAGAAATGCGATTTCATCGTACAACGCACCGGAGCGTAAACCAGCAGCAGTAAGGATTTCAGCCGTTTTAGGAGCTATCGACGCACCAGAGAAATACCTAGCTATTGTAGAATGCTCTACTTCGCACATACGGGCAATACCTCGTTGGCTGCCGTATGATTCACCAGTTGTGTTGTCGATGAAAAGTTCTACGCCGTCTGCTGTTGTATATGTTGTTAAGTTCGTGGTCATTTGGTGTGTCTCTCTCTGTTGTTGACTCCTTTAATGTAACAGTGGAGTCTCTTCTCTGACAAGAGTATTTGTGCCTAATTTATCAAATTGCGTAAGCTGCTATTAGATGATGTATTTATTGTGCGCTGATAAATTGCGATTTCAGTATGTAGCGCCCCACCTTTAAACCCAGCAGCAGTAAGGACTTCAGCCATTTTAAGAGCTATCGACGCACCACCCGATAAATACCTAGCTGGCTTACTAATGTATACAGCCTTACCTAGCTTCCTTCTGTGTCCGCTAGCTACAAAGTAAATTTGTATTTAGTGACACACAGTACGATGGTATTCTCAGTATGTAGCTTCGCAGTTTTTAATCCAGTGGCGGTAAGGACTTCAGCCGTTTTTCCTTCGATATACTTCGCAGTAACAAGTTGTCTAATTGATACATCGTTTACATCACTTTCATCATACAACACACCAGTTTTTAAACCAGTAGCAGTAAGGACTTCAGCCGTTTTAGAGGCTATCGACGCAAGGGAGAGTATACCCTTAGATGATGTATTTATAAGTACAAAAAAAAGCCCGTAGCTAATGCTATAGGCTTTGTAGTGGAAAGAGAGAGAGAAACTTTAAGGCGCGGTGTTAATTAAAATAGCATGGTCAGGGCGATAGACCTTTGCGCCATAAACCTGAGTAGATACCATAACGTTAGATTGGAAGAGATTCTCACGACTAGATTCTACGTTAGGATTCTTTTGAATAGCCAGAATACACCAGTCTTCTTGATATATTGTAGCAGTCGTGTATAGTGCGTCTAGCGAGACTAGAGTTCCAACCTCGGCGGGCAGTTGTGTAGCAAGGTAAGGAGACCCTGTAAAGCCGGGCGTAGGTTGCGCTGGCGCTCCTGTACCATTAACGTATCCAGTAGCACTATTTTGTGTGATATTGGATGACACATAAACACTCATCCCAAACAAGTTTCCTACTTTACCAGTGCTTACAGCGCCTTTGCTTACAAAATCTTCAGAGGTAAATTCTGTAATGGTCAGCAAATCGTTGTATTGCCCTGGTGACACGGCTATCATACGACGCATTGGCACGTCCGCTTCATCTAATATCTGTTTAGCGGCTAGTAGTGCTGCCTTAGATAGAGATAGTGGTGTGCCGCCTACAAGTCCGCTACTTGAGTTGTAGATACTTTGGGATTGTACTCCATTAACCAGCGAGTTGATTACTCCCCGTTGGGCTAAAACAAAGTTATCTAAGTCCCTAGCTAGTGCGTATCCTATTTCGGTCGTGTATGGGGACATCAAGTCGTATCCAGATTGAAGAGTTAGTATGTCTTCAATCATTACGGAGACTTCTTTATACTTGTCGATTATCATGGTAAACTCAGTTTCAGTCCGAGCTTGAAGCTGCACTGGAGTTTCTGGGATTTTGTCGTTTACAGATAATCTAGAGATACCTGGGATGTGTATTAAATCGCCTTTTTTCCCTACGAATGGCAACTTCTTACAAGTCCCAGCCATTATAAAGCTTGTGTCTCTAAACTTCTTTATTTCTCCCGTCCAAAGTTCCGGGATGAAGACGTTGCCGCGTACCGTCGTAAACGCTGCACCTTGTAAACTACCGCCTGGAAGTGCCATATGTTTTATCTATCCCAATCTATAAGCCCTTGTTGAGCCGCTTGATTTATTTTTTGCCAAAGTTTCTTTTTTTCAGCAGGTAATAGACTGTCTATCTCACTTCGAGTAAATCTAGGCTTACCCACATCACTGCCTGATATAGTAGATGCACTTTTATCAAACTTGGGTACTGTGTTATTTATTTGCTCCGTAGACTCTATATCCTTCCAGAGCTTAAGCGCTCCGTTAGGGTCACGGTCTAGCAGCATTTGCATAGATTCATCTAGTTTAGAGAACACGTCTACCACTTGTCGCATCCTGGTTTCGTACACACTATCCGTAACTTTCCATTTATCTTTTATGTACTGTTCTTGCTTTCGTACATTATCGGAAAGTTTTTGTGTTTCTAGCTCCTTACGAAGTTTGTTGGCATTACGCAACGATTCCCTTTGTGATTTGTAAGTCTCAAAGTCATGCCCTAGGAATTTCTCCATTTGAGCGGCAAAGACTTGGAACTCAGCATCACTTTCGTCAACCGTTAAGTTAGGTACTCCGTAGTCCTGGCTTAAGTTTAAAAATGTCTTATCTACTGGGATAGGCTCGTATTTAATTTCTTTCGGCGTGCCTTCCGTAGTTGCTGGTATCTGCGACTGTCCTTGTTCGGGTACATCGTTAGGTACTGCTGCTTCCCACTGTAACAGTTTTTTAGCTGTATCTGTTAGGTTTGTCTCATCTAGTGGCTCTCTGTCGTAGTCTATCTTGGCTTCGTTGCCTGTATAAACGAACTCCGACGCTTCTATATAAGCCCCTAATTCGTTAGATTCTATTGACGAAGCACCCGTATATTTTGTGCTGCCGCCCGTGGTAATATCTACTACTCTTTCTTCTAATTGCTCGGTCATTTTAAATTACCTCTTGTTGTGGTTGTGGCATTCCTGCAACTTTACTCAGCATTTCAGCGCCCCCATCAATTCCCATCTGTCCTTTGACTGCTGTTTGTAGCGGTTGCCCGCCCATATTAAATAACTCAGAATCTAAACTATCCATGCCTTGGCTTTGTATCTGGTTAGGGTCTGTAGGTATACCTTCTGGCGCTATCGGAGCTACCTGTTGAGCGCTGCTAGGCTCTGGGTTGATACCTTCAACTACATATCTATCGATTTCATCCAAGTCGAGTAGTTTGGCAATTTCAAGTTGTAGATTTTTATAGTTTACATTCTTTTGTGTTTCAGGGTATTGAGACGATACTTGTAAAAACTGTAGTAACTTTTGTAGCTTATACTCTTTGTCTACTACATGGTCGGCTCCCACGGGAGTTAGTAAAAAATCAAACTGTAACTCTTCTACACCGATAGCTACATAATCTACATCTCCCGGCTCCATCCCAGGAATTGCCACTATTTCATCCTCGGTAATGAATTGCTGTAATTGGCGAAATACTTTCTCCAGTACCAAGGTAAGTGCTGTCTCTTCTATGTGTTTATGCACACCAGATAGTCGATTGCCCCCGGCTTGTTGGGTGGCTGTGATTTCCCTAGCGGTTACACGTTCGCCTTCCCTAGCAGCACCGGCAGATATCATGTTCCCAGTGCCAGTATTTTTGTCGATGCGTTGCTCTAAAAATGCTGACTCCTCATAAGTGATTACAAAAGCATTCGGCATCTCTAAGGGGGTAATTGTTCCCTTAGTAGTAACAGGGAAAACCTTACCGGGAGCGCTATATATCTCATCGGGTTGTAGCGAACCGTCATTAACATACTCAAACATTGAATTACTTGAGATAAGTAAGTTGTCAAGCCTAGAGTTCGTAATAATATTAAGTTCATGTAACATACCTAAAGATGGCTCAATTACACCAAGCCCTACGGGACTCCTTACTAGGGGTATATAGTTACCCAGCACAAAAGGTTTACCGCACCAGTAGGGATTAGTCTCAAACCGTAGTAAAAACTTACCGCAAACAACTGCACGAACGTCATGGTAAGTCTGCGTCCCAGTACACACATCACCCCAGAATTCAAATAATTCAATTTCATCATTCCAACTAACCGCCTGAGAATTACTAAAGGTATCTAATCCTTGAAAGTATTTTATATCATCTTTATTGGCGCGGGAATTGTCGTAAGGCTGCTGTCCCGCCGGCATCCCAGTTAATTCTCTGAGAGTCACACCTGTAAAATGCCCTGTTTTAAGGCATTGCGCCATCTCTGCTTTTGTTTTATACAACCTCCTAATAAAGTTCCCCTCATTTGGATTGCACGCCTTAGGGCTAACCCAAACGTCGAACATATCCAGTGTTTCAAAGTCTGGTTTATTTTGAATTACCTTATCTACTACCACCTCCTTATAGGCATTTTTCTTTCCCAACTCTTGTATGCCGTAATGTGGATTTTCTACCTTAACTTTTGTTTTCCACTTGGTAGTTTCATATCTCCAAGGCAGTGCTAGGCACGAATCTCCCACGATTAGCATCTGTCTGAGAAACATCTCCCAGTTCGATATAAACTTGCCTTCTCTAAGCTTCTTTTGAGTAAGCTTTTTTATTGCTATAGCGAGTTCGTAGTAACCTGATTGAGTTGGCGTAGCATCAAACCAATCCTTGTTTGGGAAAAACGCTTGCTGCAAGTAATAAAAGATATTCTCTACATTCTCAAACGCTTTACCTACATTTATTTTGTGTCTCCAATCGTTGTTTGTATCCCCTACACTGCGTAGAGCTTCTCTTCTCAGGTGTTCGTTAGCTTGAGGTGAGCCTAGGTACGATGCCCAACACTCAAGCCAGATTTGCTCTTTCTCTAACCGGGCTTGGGAGAAGCTTCTTAACTCAGAATGCACAAAAGCTACTATGTTATCGTCTCTATCGCCTACATCTGATTCAGTACTCGTTTGAGTAATTATAAAATTAGATACTGCCATTAGTACATACCCCCGTATTTGCGATTAATCGGAAACGAAGAAACTCTATTACTGGCATCCCCTAGCCGTTTGGCAGATGGTATCGCAACTTCGACTAGTATAGCCATAGTATCGATGAAATCATCGTGTACGGCGCTATTAGTTGCAGTGCTGAAATACTCTATCTCTTCTCTGAACTGGGAGATAGTGCTAATCATCCTCTCTGCGTAAACCATGTTATTGTCGAATAGCGGTTCTAAGTAAGTAACTATGCGTCCTTTCTTCTCTCCGCGTGGGATGTATTCATTTATCCCTATAGGTCTAAAACGTGCAAAGGCTGACCGTACCATGTGGGCTATTACCTTTTGAAAAGATACAACTTCAATAGTCACCCTTGTAACTTTCCACTTTTCAGCTAATGCAAACATCTTAGACACCATTTCTTCCGGTAGAAACTTACCGTATACGAATTCAAATAGGTATAAATTACGCTTTGCATCAATACCGCCTACTAGCATGACTGTATTATCCGCCGCCTTTTTTTGGGATATTGCTGGGTCTAGCACTAAATGTGGGAATACTTTGATGGCTTCTTGGTCACGCTTCATTATGGTTATGTACCCGTCATGGATTTCTATGCAGCCAGGGTCAATCCATTGTATTTTCTCCATCTTAAATATTTGCTCTTCTTCCACAATTATGGAATTTAAATATTGGGATGCAAACCTACGCGGCGTTAGGCGGCGTTTAAGATTATTAACTACATAATCGTTAAACCTTTCTTGCCACAAATACCCGTCTCCACAGTCTCTCCCATTCTTATATATGTTACGGGAGAATACTTTGTAGCCCAAATTAATTTGATTCTCTATTAAATAATCGTAGTAATCGTGCCTAGCGTATCTAGTTCCTAGCACTATATCTTCGTCTCCCACAATCTCCCAATAATCTTTATTATCTAGAGATTTCCACAAAAGGATTTTACGTTGAGGGTCAAGTACGGATTCCAAATCCATAGACCACTCTAGAGTTTTCTTTATTTTTTCTTCCGTTGCCACTGTGTCGTCGTTAATGATGTCATCTTTAATGAATAGGTCAAAGTGCATCCCTGTTACGTTCGAGCCGGGTGACGTGGCTAGTACTGTAGGCTCTCGCATTATTTGGCTCCGGTTAACTTGTATAGCATCAGAACGCCATACAATTTTCCTATCTATAGCTTCCGTGTAATCTTCTTCTTCCCTTAATCTATCCCTACGCTTTGCTCCCGCTTTATCCAGAATCGGAGCTAGCCTACCTGCTACGTGTGGTCTTTTATTCCATACACTGTCTTGTAAATCTTCATCCTCTAGATACTGTTTAATTTCCCTGACAAATTGAAGCGCTAATTCTTTAGTAGCACACCCTACAGCTATCCTTATATTGGGATTACGATAAATTCTCCATAGCACGTAAGCTACGGAGCATAGAGTACTTTTAAGGTGTCCCCTGGGTACTATTACAAGTCTACGTCTACCCTTGTTTACGTCTATTTTGCCTTTGATAAAAAATCCTGTACAGTCCGTTTGTGGTTCAGTTATAAACTTCACTAACTCTTCGTGTACGCCTGAGAAAGCGCTAGTACCACCCTTAAATCCTATTAAATTTATGAACTCCCATAATGAAGTAATAGCTGCAAGCCCTAAGACAGATTTAGGATTTGCAGCTAGCTTTGTGCTTATTTGTGTTTGCTTTTTGTCGAAGTCCCGTACCCTAGATAGAAACGGGTTACTGTCTTCCATAGTTTACCTAACTGCGTTGTATTCAGATTGTAGTGTGCTAACTACTATCTTTGTTAGGAGTTCGGTTATTTGTTTAATTTCGTCTGGAGTTACCTTACCGTCATACAGCACTACAAGCAATTTGTAAGGCACTTCCGAGATTAAGCTTTGTATAAGTTTAGATACCACACTATTAGCTTTCATGCCTATAGCAAAGCTTTGTGTTGCCAAAGCAGCACGTACTTTTGGGCTTGCATTCTCTGCTAGTTTGTCTACTAATTCGAGTAACTCAGCCTCTTCTACCTTTTGTTGAGGTATAGGAATAATCACCCTACCTTCTTCATCTACGGGTGCGGTATTTTGAGCCATTCTTGCGGTTTCCTTTACAGCTTCTAGAGAGGGTTCCCCGTTTTCAAAACGATTAACCTTATGTTCCTGTGTCATGTTCAAAGTACTCCAAAGTTAGATTCTGGTGATGTTGCACAAACTACTGTTACTAGTGCTTCATACGCAATTGTTTTAGCGGAAGTACCAGTTACTGTGAAAACTACCGCGTCATTTGCATCACTTGCAGATATTACTATAGTCCCGCCAGGAGCATTAGCATTATCTCCCCAGAGAGCCGGTGTTGCTTGCTCCGCGCCAGCTAATGTGACTACGTTAGCTAGATTCTCTACTACGGCTGTTTTGCCTACACCGCCAGAAAAGCTATCCGTGATGTTAAAAATCACGCAGTCGCATCTAACTAAGCAAGCAGAGGCATCGGGAATTTTTAGACGATTATTAGTAATACCATCTATAAATAACTCCGTAGCTGTGTTATTCGTAGTAGTGCCAAAATACCTAAATGTAAGGTACTGGTTACGGTTAAACCAAAGCTTACCTATATTCTGGTTAGACTGACTATCTTGAATTACTGCATTTGGTTGTGGCATTAATAATTACCTTAAAAGCTTACTTGAACTAATTGTACCGCCTCTTACATACTCTGGCGAACGGCTGCTAACTCTCTTGTTTGTTAGTTGTGATAAAACGCCTTGCCTATCTTCATTTTGCTTAGTAGATTTTAACAGGCGGTCACGTAGGTTAGCTTGCTCTTCATTAGCTTGCGCCCCTGCTTGCGTTTGAAGATAACTAAGATACTGATTTTGTTTATCTTGCTGCCCGGATAGCTCCTTATAAGTGCCTAACTGCCCTGTTAGCGCGGTATTTTGGGCTTCATACTGCTGCTTTAATTGGTCTATAAGGTTAGTTTGTTGGGCTAGTTGCTGAGTATTCTGTACAGCTAGTAGTTCTTGCTGCCTTGTTTGCGCTCCCTGCTGTTGTTGTTGTTGGGCATTTAATTGCCCTAGAAGCTGCTGTCTTTCTTGGTCATACTGCAATCTCTGAGAATCTAGTCTCTGCTGCTCTACTGCCTGTTGTTGGGCATATTGAGAGGCTAATTTACTAGTATCAGCCGCCCCTTTGTTTTTGCTCTTACCCATTAGTCACCTCCGGAACTGAATACCCCATGAGATTGCCCTCCTTTTTTAGTTGCTTAGTCTCTCGCATAAGCCTAGCGTTAGTCACACGTTTACGGTCTATAGCGATATGCCGTTTGTGTCTGGCGATAAATTCTCTTATGTACTCGTTACCTTGCTCCCTTAGAGCGTATACACTTTCTGGTGTCGTTGGGTGTAACGCTCTCATCTTGGCTAATACATCGGAAGGGTTAGTGGTCACTTGCTAATTACTTACTTAGTTTTCTTTATCTTAGTGTCGTTAGCACTGTAATTACCATCCTCTACATAGTGAATGGTATCGCCTAACTTTGCGATATCCTTAACCGCTTGCAGGGTAAACGCCTCATCTGCACTTAGTCCTGAGTTCTTTGGAGAACCTACTGGAGACACATAATACTCAGTCATTTTTAGCTACCTTGTTAATTATCATTTTAGGGTATTTGTGGATTTCACAAGCCTCATCAATCGCCGCTTGCAAATCTTCCGTAGTCTTGCATCCTTTAAACATCTCCGAGACTTGTGGAAGCACACCATAGTACTTGCGTTTCATCTCTTTCTTCCCTTGGGCATCCAGGTAACTCATGCATTTAGCTAGCTGCCCTTGTATGCCCCTTGGCACGTCCTTAAACTCATTGTCCATACATTCGCTAGTTTGGGTGATAGTTAAATCGTTATATGCCATATTAAGCCCTTCTCGGTTTAGTGGAACCTTATACCTTTATTATAGCACGGAATCTCCATCTCGGAACAATCTAAGGGAAAACAATCTCCACCTCTTGTTATAGCCATCTAGTACAGCCTTTGTATTTGATAGCACACAAAAGCCACACGACAAACACTTGTCTTACTATCAACACCTTGACAACTGATAAAAGTATGCTACCCTTCCGGATTAATTAATCTAGACTTCTTTAGCTAAAGAGTTACTCTTATCTATATTTCTATATTAAAGAGGCACACTATCTACTGGGTGCTAGTTACACATTAGGCAATCATGGGTACTCCATCTCCTTATTAGATATTTAAATATTCTTAAGGAGGGTTAAATTAGCTTTTGTGTGCCTACGGTTTGCCGACTGGGTGCTAGGTAGTCCTGGCTAAAAAAATACTCTTTCTATATTGTGTGTAGGTACTTACTGTGTGCTTTTTTTTAAATGGGCATATGTGTGTAAATTTTGTAGGTACGATGAATTATATATCTCTCCCCCTCTTTCCCCCCATTATTTATACTAAGTAAATCTACCACTAAGTAAGTTATACCCTAAAATGCTACATACTTAGTCTACCTAGTGCTTAATAAATACTTAGGGAGTCTCCGTACTTAGGAGTACTTACTTAGGGTCACTTACGGTGTATCAGTATGGACACTGATATGTGTATATACACGTAAGATTTATTGATACTTTGGGTCTAAGTAAATGCCCAGAATCCGATGTTAGCATCCATTAAACCCTTGTATTACTTGTAACCTCAACACTACAAGGTGTATGTGCTGTACACCTTACTGCCTCCTCTAACTTCTATCTATCCCTAACTGTCGACTTGAAGTCAGATAGTAAGTGCAATCTATTATCTTGATTAGAGGCACTCATGGGACTGCTCACGGGTAGCTTAGTTGGTTC